>Ga0187892_10005226_pt1 | contig 20647 bp, 27 predicted proteins | sample MA1701073metaG_FD_139345 | JGI IMG/M metagenome (GOLD analysis project Ga0187892, IMG submission 139345) | Bio-ooze microbial communities from a basaltic lava cave in the Kipuka Kanohina Cave System on the Island of Hawaii, USA - MA170107-3 metaG ... | reverse complement strand
GGCGAGAAGCGCAGCGCCGAGTTGCACGCGCAAGCCGCGGCCGAGGTGTCCGCCCGTGCGCCGGCGGGTGGGAGAGGTCCCAGCGGCGCCATCGTCGCGGAATTGAAACCATGAGCCGTATGCGTTTACCTTTGGGGGTGCACGAGGGGGCCGCCGAGCCCCCTCGTTCCGATCCTCGCATTTCCAGTGTGACCGGTGCGTACCGACGCCGCGTCGGTACTCATCGAAGCCGAGGTTCACGGGTAGGACATGTGCCAAAGGGTGTGGGACCTGCGCCACAAGGAGCGGGACATGCGTAGTTGGCACGCTCTCCTTGCGGCCACCCTGACCGGCTGCGCCAATATCGAAACCACGAAGCCTCCGGCGATCGAACTGCCGCAGACCACTGCGCAGGCGCCCGCCAACCTCGATCGCTTCTGGACGCTCTTCGACGACGCGCAGTTAAGTGCGCTGGTCGACGAAGCGCAGCGCGCGAATCTCGATCTGCGCCTGGCGATGGCGCGCATCGACGAGGCGCGCGCCGCCGCACAACTGGCGCGCTCAGGCTACTTCCCGTCGGTCGATGCGTATTTCGGTGCGAGCCGCAATCGCACCAGCAACGACACAGCACGCCAGTTTCCCGGACCGTTAATCACGACTACCTACACCGGCGGTCTCAGCGCGGCGTACGAAGTGGATCTGTGGGGCAAGGTGCGCAATGGCAGCCGTGCCGCCGCCGCAAATCTGCTCGCCGCGCGCTACTCGACCGAAACGGTGCGCGTGGCGCTCGCGGCGCAGGTTGCATCGACTTATTTTTCGCTGCGCGCGCTCGACGCCGAACTGGACGTCACGCGCGCGACGCTTACCGGGCGCGAAGAAAACGTCGCGCTGCAGCGCCAGCGCTTCGATGCGGGACTGGCGAACGATTTGGATCTGAAGCTCGCCGAAGCCGAACGCGCCGCGGTGGCCGCGGTCGCACCGGCAATCGAGCGCGCGCGCGCGCAGACCGAAGCGGCACTCGCGCAACTGCTTGGGCGCAGCGCAAAGCACGTATTCACGCCGGCGGTGGCGCGCGGCGCGACCATCGACGCGGCCCTCGCCGCACCCGAGGTTCCCGCCGGACTGCCGTCCGACATGTTGGCGCGCCGGCCCGATGTACGCCAGGCCGAGGCGCAACTCGTCGCGGCCGACGCGCGGATCGCAGAGGCGCGCACTGCGTACTTTCCCTCGCTGACGCTGACCGCCCGGTATGGCGGAGAGAGTTCCGACCTGGCGGATCTCTTCAGCAGCCCCGCGCGCGTCTGGTCGATCGCCGGCAATCTGTTGCAGCCACTGGTTGCGCTCAATCGCATCGGCGCGCAAGTGGACGCCGCGCAGGCGCGGCGCGAACAGGCTGCCGTGCTGTATCAGCAGACGGTGCAATCGGCGTTCCGCGATGCGCACGACGCACTGGTCGCGCATCGTGCCGCTCGCGAGATTTACACCGCACAGGACGAGCGGCGCGCGAAGCTCGGCGACGCGCTGAAGCTCGCCGACCTGCGCTACAAGAACGGCTATTCCAGCTTTCTCGAAGTGCTGGACGCGCAGCGCAATCTGCTCGATGCCGAACGCGCGCGCGTCAACGCATTGCGCGACCGGCAGACGGCGCTCGTCGATCTTTACAAGGCACTGGGCGGAGGATGGGAAGTCGGTTCAGCGTTGAGTGTTCAGCGTTGAGCGTGCTCCGTCGCAATGAGCACGACGCCGGCTGACGCCGCGATCAATGCCGCTGCGTGCAACGGCGTGAACGATTCACCGAGCACAAGGACACCGACCGCGGTCGCGGCAATAGGCAGCGCGACCGTGAACACGCCCGCGCGACTAGCGGGCACGTGTTTGAGCCCGGCCATCCATAACCACACCGCGATCCAGCTCGCGGCGAGCGAATAGAAGAGCAGCAGCAACCAGGTTTGCGGCGCGATCGACGCGAGATCGAAGTCGGTCAGTTGCCATAGCCCGAGCGGCGCCGACAGCGCCAGCCCCCACAGATTGATCAGCGCCGATACGCGCAGCGGCGTGCGGGTTGCGGTCAGCCGCTTGCCGATGATCACGTAAATCGCTTCGCACACCACCGCGCCAAAAAGCAGCAGGCTTCCCAGCGCGCTCGCGGTCCGCGCATCCGGCGTTGCCGTATCGGCGCGCGCCAGTTGCAGCAGCGCAATGCCACCGACCGCGAGGAACACCGCCAGCAGCACGCGACGCGACAGCGACTCACGCAGAAAAATCCACGACAGGATCGCAACCATCGCCGGTAGCGTGGCCAGGATCACACCAGCCGCCGTCGCGGTTGCGAGCGCAATGCCACTGAGCATGCAGATCGAAAACAGGAAGTTGCCGAAAAAGCTTTGCAAGAACAGAAAACGGAACTCGCGCGGCGACAATTGCGCTTCGCCGCGCGCGCGCACCGTCCACGGCAACATCGCCACCGCGGCGATCCCGAATCGCAGGAACGCGAGCAGGAAAACCGGAATCGCCGCGACCAGCGGTTTCGCCAGCGCCACGTAGACGCCCACCAGCGTCATCGACGCCGCGAGCAGTAGGAACGAAACGTAGTGCCGGGACGGCGCGTGCATGCGGTGATTGTCGCAAGGCGCGTGCGAAGATTTCGCGCATGACGAACGATCTGCCGGCCGCCGGATCGCGCTGCGCGCAATGCGGCGCGCCGCTTGAATGCGGGTTTGACGATCCCGCCGGTTGCTGGTGCGCGCGGCTGCCGCCGCTTGCGAAGCCGTTACCCGGCGGTGCGTGTCTGTGTCCGGTGTGTCTGCAGTGCGCCCTGGCCAAGGCGCGCGAAGCGGCTGGAGGTGCGACCGCGTCGGCGAACAAGCAAGGTTGACTGAAGCATCAGTTGTTTCTGTTTTCCTGTGATGCACATGTAGTCATACTTGCGGAGTCTCGTGCGTACGGGAAGGGAAGGGCTCCATGCGAAGACCCCGCTTCGTCCTGCCTATAGAGGCTGACCCATGCCCGCAACTCCCAGTCGAGCTAGGACCGAAGAACGAAGGCGTCGGAAAGTGGGTACCTGACGAAAAGCACACACTACTAGCCAAGCTACTCGGCGGCACGCAACACGCCCGCAAGCAGTGGCCTAGCCGCATCTTTCTAGATCCCTTCTGCGGGCCTGGACGCATTCAGGTCAAGGGCGAAACGCGAACTCGCGACGGGGGAGCTGTCGTCGCTTGGCGCCAGTCGCAGCGAACGGCGGCGCCGTTCACCCATATGTTTCTCGGCGATATCGACGGTGAACGCGCAAACGCGTGCAAGACACGGCTATCTGCGCTTGGTGCTCCGGTGAAAGCGTTTGCCGGTCCTGCCGTAGAGACTGTGCCGAAGATGGTTGCTGAAACCCCGACAAGATCATTGGTCCTCGCTTATCTGGATCCGTACAACCTGGAGTTCCTGGCATTCGAAATCATTCGCGTCATTGCCGCACTCAAGAAGGTCGACTTTGCAGTCCACTTCAGCACCATGGATTTACAGCGCAATGCGGACATGGAACTCGATGAAACGCGCGCACGCTTCGATGTGGCGGCACCTGGCTGGCGAGAAGAGATTGGTCGGCTGCGCCCGTCGAAGGCTCAACTCCCTCAGGCTTTCTTCGCGTATTGGCTCACTCTTGTAAAAGGACTCGGCTTCAGCTTTAGCAGGGAAATGCCGCTTGTCACCAGCGACGACAACGCGCCGCTTTACAGGCTGGTCTTCTTCAGCAGGGACAAGTTTCCGAACAAAATCTGGGACGACGTTGCCAAAGGTCCGAATAGAGATCTGTTCAATTAAGCGGCCTTGACTACTTGCACGGGAAACTCGTGCCAGCGCTTCCCGTTGAGCAATCGGCCGTTGCGCTTCTTATCGCGTCGAATGCCATCTGGTCCCCAGGCGCCCCATTGCTTGAAGAAAAACGCCGCACCCTGCGCAAGCGCCTGCTTGCGAACGTTGTCTGCCCAAGCCGCCTCCATCGGCCGAGCCTTAACGCCACTCTCCCCACCAACAATGACCCAGTGAATGCCGGCGAGGTTCAGTTCACCGACATCTTCGAGTAACGGCTCCACGGACAAGAAGCGGACGTTCGCTCCGGTGCGGCGCAAGTGGGCGATCCGCGGCACGCCATATTTGCGATCCTCTACTGACACGCCGAGCCAGACGTTGTCGGGACACTTGCGCGCCTTGAAGAACCTTGGCAGTCGCTCTGCTCTCTTCGTCAGCACCTGGTAAGTGTGCTGCGGCGTTATCTCGCAGATGTTCATCACGCGCTCAATGAATTCGTCTGGCACCTGATCATGAAACAGATCCGACATTGAGTTGACGAAATATACGGTCGGGCGTTTGCGTCGGAGTGGTTGGTCCAATCGCTCAGGATGTAGAGTGAGCCGGAACCCATAGTCGTAGCCGGGCGCTCCCATCGCCTTCAGCCGACGCGCCATGGTCTCTGCATAGCAGTGCTTGCAACCTGGCGAGAGCTTGGTGCAGCCCGTAACCGGATTCCACGTGAACTCGGTCCACTCGATCGACGACTCTGCCATGGTGATCTCCGGCGAACTATCGGTCGGTACAGATACTGTAGATAATCGCAGTAGCGAAATCAAAGGGCTTCGTGCAATTGTGATCCCGCGTTCTCGTCAGCCCACCGCTTGCGCGCATCGGAATCCGTCATTGAGCGCGTCGTCAGCCAGCCTTGCGCAGCGTCAGATTGATCCGCTGCTCGCCGAGCAAAGGGTGATGTCCATCTTTCAGCGGCATTACACCGTGATATCGCATGCGGGCGGGCCCGCCCCATACGACGACGTCGCCGTGCTCCAGCGGCACGCGGGCTGTTCTATCGGCCCGCTTCAATCCACCGAACAGGAAAATCGCCGGGATGCCGAGTGAGACGGAAACGATGGGTGCGTTGAAGTTCAGTTCGTTCCTGTCCTGGTGCAACGTCAGCCTGGAGCCCGGTTCATACCGGTTGATGAGGCAGGCGTCCGGCACAAATTCATCGAAGCCGGCCTCGGCAGCGGCGTCGCCGGCCAGCCGCAGGAACGATGCCGGCATACCGGGCCAGGGCTTGCCATTCTTGGGGTCCATCGCGTCGTAGCGATAGCCAGTTGCGTCCGTCACCCAACCAAGCGCGCCGCAGTTCGTCATCGCCACAGACATGCGGAATCCACCTGGGGTGACCATGTGGCGCAACGGCGCCTGCGCGATTACGTTGCGCACATCGGCGAGCAATGCCGCATCGTCATGGGTGGCGAAGCCGCGCAGCACCACGGCGCCGGGGCAGAGCGGCTCGTTCACGCGGCGTCGTGAAAAATGAGGCCGGCCGTATGGCGATGTCCCGAGCGCACGCGGCTGACACCATGGCGGAGATTCGCCCGATACGTGCCGCGCGTGCCCTGCACCGGACGGTGGTGAACCGCGAACACCACCGCGTCGCCCTGCCGCAGTGGCACGACCTCGGCGCGCGACTGCATGCGCGGACGCTGCTCGGTGATGACGAACTCGCCGCCAGTGTAGTCGCGCCCCGGCGCGGACAGCAGGATCGTCAGCTGTAGCGGGAAGACATGCTCGCCGTAGAGATCCTGATGCAGGCAGTTGTAGTCGCCGGCGCCATATTGCAGCAGCAGCGGCGTCGGCCGGCGCTGGCCCGCCGCGTGGCAGCGTTTGATGAATTCGGCGTGCTTGTCTGGGAAACGTACATTGATGCCCATCGCCGCAATCCACCGATTGGCGATCGTGGCCAGGTGCGGGTACAGGGCCGCGCGCAGCCGACCGATCAGCTCGGGCAACGGATAGTTGAAATACTTGTACTCGCCGCGCCCGAAGCCATGCCGCGCCATGACCACCGTGCTGCGAAAGCATTCGTCGATCGCGTAGAGCGCGGCCAGCGCCTCGCACTCATCGGGCGAGATCAGGCGTTCGATCACTGCGCTGCCCTGGGCGTCGAGGTCTTGCAAGATCTGTTTCCAATCGATCGCCTTGACTCTCTTCGTCACATCAGTCGCCGAAGCGACGGCAACCGCGTCATCACGCGCATTCACATTGCGCTTCTTCGAAGAGCTCTGCCGTTCGCGCGTGCACACCTTCCCGCTCGAGCAGCGCGCGCTTGCGCTTGACGCCCCAGCGATAGCCCGCCAAGCCGCCGTCCTTACGCACGACCCGATGGCAGGGAATCGCTACCGCCAATATGTTGGCGGCGCAGGCCTCGCCCACTTCCTTGGCGGACTGCGGCGCGCCGATCCGCCGCGCCACCTCGATGTAGCTCTCGGTGGAGCCCGCGGGAATCTCGCGCAGCGCGGCCCACACGCGTTGCTGAAAGGCAGTTCCTTGCACATCGAGCGGCACGTCGAGACCCAACGCCGGCGCCGCGACGAACGCTGCCACCTGCGACACCAGCGGCTCGATCTCACTGCCTGCATCGCGCAGGATCGCCTGCGGAAATTGCCGCCGCAAATCACGCGCCAGCTCGCTCGCATCGTTGCCCAGCAGAATGGCGCAAACGCCCCGCTCGCTACGGGCGACGAGAACGATGCCCAGCTCGCATGCGCCGGTGGAGAAGATAATTTCGGGATTCATGTTCGTTCCTTGCAAGGTTGATTGCGAGCACGAATCTATTCGCCGCGCCTTCGCTTCGCACTCCGCGCCTTGCGCTCAAATTTCGGCGGACGATTTCGCCTCGAAGTGCAGTCCGAACAACCGAAGAATGGGCTCTGACCCTTTCATGCCCAGGGGTCAGACCCCATTTTCGGCGGATGACTTCGCCTCGAAGCGCAGTCCGAACAACCGAAGAATGGGCTCTGACCCTTTCATGCCCAGGGGTCAGACCCATTTTCGGCGGACGATTTCGCTGCGAAGTGCAGTCCGAACAACCGAAGAATGGGCTCTGACCCCTCCACTTCGTCGACGGCATCGGAGCGATATGCAGTGACCGCCTCTTCGACGTGATCCCGCTGTCGCCAACGACAAAAGTCTCGCCCGTCACCAGGCGCAACTCGAGATCGCCGTTCTTGGTTCGATGCCAGTCGGCCAGCTCGTCGTCCACGAGGCATCGCAGAGCTTCCATGACGAGAGCCTTGCTAGGGTCGGCGTCCGTCATTCCTTGGCTTCCCGTTCGAGCAGCGCGCGCTTGCGCTGCACGCCCCAGCGATAGCCCGACAGCGCGCCGTCGTTGCGAACCACGCGATGGCAGGGAATCGCGACGGCCAAGGAGTTGGCGCCGCACGCCTGAGCCACGGCGCGGCCTGACTTTGGCGAGCCGATACGCTTGGCCAGCTCCGTGTAGCTCACCGTCTCGCCGGCCGGAACCTCTTGCAACGCACGCCAGACGCGCTGCTGGAACGCGGTGCCGCGCACGTCGAGCGGCAGGCGCAGCCCAAGGCCCGGAGCCTCGACGAAGCCCACCACCTGTGCGACCAGCTGCTCGAACCCAGCGTCGCCGCCGATCAGACGCGCATGCGGGAACTGATCCTGCAGATCGCGCGCGAGTTGATCGGGGTCGTCGCCCATGAGAATGGCGCACACGCCGCGATCGCTCTGCGCGACCAGAATCGAGCCGAGAGAGCTCTCGCCGACGGCGAAGCGTATTTCCGTGTTGGCGCCGCCGGCGCGATACGTGGCGGGCGTCATGCCGAGCAGTTGATCGGATTTCTCATAGAACCGGCTTTGAGCGTTGTAGCCCGCGCCGTAAATCGCTTCGGTCACCGTATTGCTGCGCTCGAGCTCCTGCCGGACCCGCTTGCCCCGATGCGCGGTGGCGTAGGCCTTGGGAGTCAGTCCCGTGACGTCCTTGAAGACGCGATGCAGGTGGTAAGCACTCATCCCGGCGCGCGTCGCCAGTTCATTGAGGGTCGGAACATCGTCCGCGATTTCGATGTATCGGCACAGCTCGGCCACCTTGACGGCGTGCTGTTCCGCCATTGACGGTTGGTCGGGCCGGCACCGTTTGCAGGGGCGGAAGCCGGCGCGCTCGGCCTCCCTCGCAGTTTCGTGGAAGTCCACGTTCCCAGGCGATGGCGAGCGCGCTCCGCAAGACGGCCGGCAGTACACACCAGTCGTCTTGACCGAGTAGAAAAACTTGCCGTCCGCCGCCTTATCGCGCGCCGCGACCGCCGCCCAGCGCGGATCACTCACCGTTGCGGCCTCGCGCATTTCAGCTTTGCTGACCATGTTCATCCCGGATCCTTTCGACAGCAGATTGACCGACCGGTGCACTGTAGGCGCCGCGACCGCGCGAGGCACTCCGGGTCTTGCTCTTGAATTCGATCGGAAGGCGGAACTCGTCCGCCGGTCATTGCATCGACACGAACAGACCTCGCATCAACGGCCAGTCCACGCCGCGAAACTGCTTGCCGTTCAACTCGACGTCGATGCCGGCAAACACCATGTTGTGACCGGTGCCCTCGTTTAAGACAGGGGTGTCCTGCACATGCATATGGATATGAGGGAAGTCGGAGTTGCCGGAGTTGCCGGAGTTGCCGCATTTGCCGAGCGGGTCGCCGCGCCTGAGGCGTTGGCCGGGCTTCACGACGATCGATCGGTGTTGAAAGTGCGCGAGCAACACATATCGGTCGCCGCCGGCTTTGATGACGACGTGATTGCCGGCGGGATTGCGCTCATCCTTGACGCCGAGGGGGTTATCGGGAAACTCGTTCATCACGCTGATCACTTCGCCGTCCACCGGCGAGCGGACCGGCGCGCCCAAGAATAGAAATTCTCGATCATGTCCGGCTTCGGCTGCTTGCTGAGGGCGCGCCCGCTCGGCCCGCCGACCTTCGCAAAGTCAACCCCGTACCACTGCGCTCGCACACCCATATGGTGATTGACGTTCGGCGTATCGCCGCCTTGCATCACGAACCATCGCCCGTCGAAGGGAAGGCGGTAGTCCTGCGCGCAGGCGCCACAGGTTGCCCAGAACAGCAAGGCCGCTGCGAGAGCTTTCATGTGCGCCCCTCCTCGCCGGATGGCGCATGAGCTGGCGTTTGCCGGCCATTGCTCATCGCCATGGCTTCGTCAACCGCCAGCGCCTGATCCGGGCGCTTCCATATTCGTGCGTCATTCCCGCGATCGGTCCCAGGTCCAGCGCAGCGTCTTGCCGCGCACAGGATCGATCATGGCTCAAACCTTCCGCCCACCTCGGTCGTCGCCACATCGACCAAAAGGGCTGAAATGACTATACTGGCCTCTCATTTTTTTGAGGCTGTTTCATGCCCGCCATCACTTTCCGAAACCGCCAGGGCGAACTAGTCGATCTGCCGACCGTGGCCGCCAGCCGCTTCAAGAACGAGTTCGGCGCCATCTTCGAGCAAGCCGCGCTCGGCGGCGCGGTGGCGATCACCAAGCACGACGCTCCGAAGGCTGTGCTGTTGTCGTATGCCGAGTTCGAATCGCTGATCAAGTCGCGCTCGCCGGTGCTCGAGGACCTGGCCACGCAGTTCGACGAGCTGCTCGAACGGATGCAGGCGCCGAAGTCGAAGGCGGCCATGGCGGCCGCCTTCGACGCTTCGCCGGTGCAGTTGGGTCGCGCAGCGGCGAAGGCGGCGGCCAAGCGGCGGCGCTGAGCCGCCCGCACACGCATGCCGTCGGCCAAGGCGCCACCCGCGCGCCTGTACGTGCTGGCCGGCGTCAACGGGGCCGGCAAGAGCAGCATCGGCGGCGCCGCCTTCCGCGTCTTCGGCGGCGACTACTACAACCCCGACGAAGCCGCACGTGCGCTCATGTCGGCCCACCGCGGGCTGAGTCAGGGGCAAGCCAACGCCGCAGCCTGGCAGCAGGGCAAGCGGCTGCTGGAGCGGGCGATCGCGAGTCGCCTCGACTTCGCGTTCGAGACCACGCTCGGCGCCAACACCATTCCGCGCCTGCTCGCCGAGGCGGCTGCGCATGGCATCGAGGTGCGCGTCTGGTACGTCGGCCTGAGCAGCGCGGAGTTGCACATCGAGCGCGTTCGCGCGCGGGTGCGGAAGGGCGGACACGACATTGCCGAGGCGGACATCCGGCGCCGTTACCAACATAGCCGGCTGAATCTGATCCAGCTGTTGCCGGCGCTCGCGGCGGCGCGCGTGTACGACAACAGCCCGGCGGCCGACCCGGCCGCCGGGCAAGCGCCAGCACCGCTGCTGTTGCTCCACATGGAGCGCGCACGCATCATCGGTCCAGCCGATCTGTCGCTAACGCCCGAGTGGGCGAAGCCGATCGTGGCCGCGGCGCTGAAGCTTCAGCAGGCCGCGCGGCGGCGCTCATGACACAAGCGCAGCACTGGGTTTGCTTTCGTGCGCTGCCCAGAAGATTTGCCTATGAAGGCCCGAACCGCATCAGCGCCTGCGCATACCCCGGCGCGGTCGGTTCATGCATGAAGTACACATAAATCTCGCGCCATCCGGTGGCGGCGAGCCTGTCCGCCCACTGCTGGAGATCGCCGTCTGAATAGTTCTCCAGTCGCAGCCGGACGTAGCCCCATGAGGTCGTTTCCACCAGCGGTGGCGGCGCGTTGTCTTCGCGCTCGGAAAGACAAAGCGATGCCCCAGCACCCTTGAGCGCGTCGTAGACGTCGTCGTCGAACCAGCTGTCGTTGCGAAACTCGAATGCCGCGTGATGTCCTTCGGGCAGCAGGCGCAGAAACTCGGACAAGCGCGGCAGGTCCTTCTTCATGAACGGCGGTAGCTGGAAGAGCACCGGGCCGCGCTTGGCGCCGAGCGCGGCAAGGTTCCGGTAGAGAAACTCAACGGAATCGGCCGCCGTGTCCGCCTTGAGCCGCGCCAGGTGGGTGATGCGGCGCGACGCTTTGATCGCGAAGCGGAAGCTCTCTGGCGTCGCGTTTGCCCAGTTTTCGAGCACCGCGGTCTTGGGCATTTGATAAAACGTGTTGTTGATCTCGACTGTTGGCAGTCGCTCCGAGTACCAGGCGAGCATCGCCTCGGGCTTGATCTTCTCCGGATAGAAGTTGCCCTTCCATTCCTTGTAGGAATAGCCGCTCGCGCCTGCCAGGAGCTTCGACGCGCTCATGCGCTCGCCGGTTGCGCGACTATTTCTTCGTTCCTACCCCCATCTCGCGAAAGCGTTCGACTGCCTCGCTCGGACCAAAGTCCTCCAGCTCGAACAACTGGCGAACCTCGATCTCGGCCTCCTTGCCGTCGACGGCGGGATTGGGAAAGCGCTTCGTCCATTCGAGCGCCTCTTCCTTCGACTTCGCCTGGATGATTGTGTAGCCGGCAACCAGCTCCTTCGTCTCTGCAAACGGCCCATCCACCACGGTGCGCTTTGCACCGGAGTACTTGATGCGCCACCCCTTCGCGCTCGGTTGCAGCCCGGACGCATCGAGCAGCGCGCCGGCTTTCGCCAGCGCTTCGTGGTACGTCGCCATCTCCGCAAAGAGCTTCTCCTCGGGCATGGCGCCCGCTTCCGTGTCCTTGCTCGCCTTTACGATGATCATGAATCGCATCGTCGTGTCTCCATCGGGCGCGGGCTATCCGCCGCTTAACGCCTGAACGATCAGCACCTCGTCGGTGGGCGAAAGCGGCTGTGACAGGTCGAAGATCTGCTCGCTGTTGACGAAGAAGCGGATGTGGGACCGCATCCTGTCCTGCTCATTGATCATTCGAAAACGGATTCCGGGATATTGGCGGTCAAGATCGACGAGGACCGCGGCGAGCGTCGCACCGCTCGCCTCGACCATCCGCTGCTCGGTATACGAACGCAGCGGAGTAGGAATCAGCACGTTCATCGGCCCGCCTACGCCACCTCGGCCGCTTCCACTGCGTAGATTTCGGGAAGGTGCCGTGCGACGCAGGTCCATCGACTGCCTTCATCGCGACTCGCCCACAGTTCGCCACTCGTCGTCCCGAAGTACAGGCCCACGGGATCGTGCGCGTCCGCTGTCATCGCCTGGCGCTTCACTGTCCACCATGCCTGCTGCTGCGGCATGCCGGAGTCGAGACGCTGCCAGCGCTTTCCGCCATTGCGTGTGATGTAGACGGAAGGAATACCGTCCGGACTCGTGCGCGGCCAGACGGTTGCGCCGTCCATCGGGAATACCCACACGGTATTCGCATCGCGCGGGTGCACCACCATCGGGAAGCCGATGTCACCGACCCGCTTCGGCATGGTCTTTCCAATTCGCACCCACTCGCTCGATGGCCGATCGAGCCGGTAAATGCCGCAGTGATTCTGCTGATACAAGCGGTCGGGATTGGTCGCGCACAGACGGACGCAGTGCGGGTCGTGGACGGTGACATTCGCGACGTCGAAACCCTCGACCACCTCGAGCCCTTTGACGATCGGCGTAAAGGTCAGGCCGCCGTCGATCGATTCATGCACACCACCGCCAGACATGGCGAAGTAGAGATGCTTGGGATCGCGTGGGTCGATCAGGATCGAGTGCAGCTTCGGCCCATCGGGCGTGCCGTCCTGCACGGTGCCCATCCATGTCCGGTACTGTGGATCGTCGTTGATGCTGGAAAACGGTTCCCACGTGATGCCACCGTCGCCGGAGCGAAAGAGTCCCTGTGGCGAGGTTCCCGCGTACCACACGTCCGGCTCGCCCGCGTGCGCCGGCGTGAGCCAGAACGTGTGATCGACCGCGCGACCCTGCTCTTCGGCACCCGGCGCAGCGGCCACCTTCGCGAAGGCAGGTGGCCGCGCGGCTTCCTTCCACGTTCGGCCGAAATCCACGGAACGAAACACAGTCGGCCCGAGGTGGCCGGTTTTCGCCGCCGCCAGCAGCGTTCGACCGTCGCGCGGGTCAAGCACGAGATGATTGACGATATGGCCGAGGAAGTGCGGTCCGTTAACCCGCCAGCTTCTGCGCGCGGCATCGCCGTGATACAGCCATGCGCCTTTGCGCGTGGCGACGATGACCAGCACCCTGCGCGCCGGTCGTGAGGACGGGGCGCGTTTTGCGCGGGCAGTTGTTGCCGTCCCTCGAGTTGCTGCTTTTCTGGTCTTGTCCGCCATCACTCACTCCTCAGCATTTACTTCTCGGCGATCGCCTTCAGGTTCGCAAGGCCGGTTTCGAAATCCTTGCCGACCATGGTGTCCATGTTGAAAAAGACTTGCATTAGCTTTGAAATGAAGGGAGCCGGCCCGTGCATGTCCCACGTGACGTTGGTGGCGTCGCCCTTCGGTTGCAGCGTGAAGTCCGCGATGTAATGCGCCTCGATCGGCTTGGCAAAATCGAGTTTGATCGCGATCTTCGACGGCGGAGTCGACTCCGCGATCTCCATGCGACCCGAGCCGACTTCGCTGTTACCTTCCCACGCATACACGGCGCCCTTGCCGCTGGCCGCGCCGCTGCGCACTCTCTTCATCGCGGGGTCCTTTTTCTCGTACGGCGACCAGGCGCCCCAACTGTTGAAGTCGTTGATGAGCGCGAAGATTCTCTCTGGTGGCGCCTTGATGCTCGTCGCGCGCTGGACGCGCAACGTGTCGGGCTTGGTCGCCGCAAAGATGAGAAGAGCCGCGAGCGCAACGACGACGACGACGGCAATGGTCTTCAACATGGATCACTCCGGCTCTGTGTTGATGGTCGCATGGCACACGCCTACTTCCTGCGGCGATAGTGCGCCGTCATGAACGGCGCACTCCACTTGCCGTCGTCGCCGAGGACGTGTGATGTCAGCGTACGGTGGTCCTCGCTCTTGAACTCAATCACATCGCGGTACTTCGCGAGCTTGCCTTCCACGTTGAAGTCCGGCCCATCGGACTCGAGCGTCAGCACTTTCTGCGATGCGTCGAGCCAACCGTCGTAGACCCAGAGCCAGGTCATCATCGATCCGACCCAGGTACCCGTGAATCGCTTCTTCTGCGGGTCGTAGCCCAGCGTCATCAACATGGTCGCCATGCCGCCGCCGGGCATTTCGCCGCGGCCTTCGCATAACACCCACAGGTCGCCGACCGCTCGCACGGTTTCCGATCCCGTCGTTTTCTGCGACGGCTCGCCGGGCCCCATCGACATCGACGCCTCGGTTTCCCACTCACCGAGCAACTTCTTCAGCCACAGGTGTTCCTTTTGCGGTTCCGTTTGCATTGCTCGCTCCTTCAAGGCGCCACGTTGATCATCCACGACACGCCGAAGCGGTCCGCGACCATGCCGAAGCACGGCGACCAGAAGGTCTTGCCGAGCGGCATCTGAACCTGCCCGCCGTCGGCGAGCGCGTTAAACAGCCGGTTCGCCGTGGCTTCGTCGGGCGGCGAGAGCGAGAGCGAAAAGCCCTGGAAATTCGGCTTTCCCGAAACCCGGCCGTCGGAAGCCATCACCATAGAGTCGCCGATGGTGAAGCTCGTGTGCATCACCTTGTTGTCGGAACCGGGCGGGATCATCCCCGGCGGAGGCGCGTCAGGGCTCTCCTTCATGCGCATCATCATCTCCACCTTGGCACCGAGCGCTTTGCGGTAGAACTCGACCGCCTCTTCACAGCGGCCTTCGAAACATAGGTACGGTTGGACTTGCATCACTGCTCCTTCAGGAAAACGCGGTTAGGGTGGGGGCCGGTCGCCGGCCGGTCGCTGGCCGGTCTCGACCGGACCAATCGTGGCACTACCCCTTGTCGAACGGCGAGCAGCAGAATCGACAGGAGGTTCAGCTGTTTTTTTTCGCAGCCAACTGCGCACGCAGGCGTTCCTCCTGCTCCCGGAGTTCCGGCGTGAACTCGGATCCGAAGTCCTCCGCCTCGAACACCTGGCGAATCTCGATCTCGGACTCGGTGCCGGTGGGATTGGGACAGCGCTTGACCCATTCGATCGCTTCTTCCTTCGACCTCACCTGCCACAGCCAGAAACCTGCTATCAGTTCTTTCGTCTCGACGAAAGGCCCGTCAATCACGGTGCGCTTGGCTCCCGAGAACCTGACGCGCGCGCCCTTCGAACTCGGATGCAGCCCCTCGCCCGCGAGCATCACGCCGGCTTTCACGAGCTCTTCGTTGTACTTGCCCATCTCGGTGAGCAGCTTCTCATCCGGAAGCACGCCAGCCTCGGTGTTCTTGTCGGCTTTGATCAAAATCATGAATCGCATGTCATTTCTCCAGTTGGTTTCGGGTTCGGAGCCAGGCTTGCAGAATGTTCTCGCTCCACTTACTCGACGAACGAGGGGCAACGAAATCGACACGTTCCTACCCTGTTTGCGGGGTATGTGTTGCGAGCCGCGGCCTGCCGCCCGATGAATGCCTGTTGTCGAACGAGGCATCCTCCAATCGACCACTTGGCGGCAAACATCGTTCAACCATTGATAGCAGAGTGTCGATTCCGCTCTTCCCCGATCGACTATCCAATATCAACAGATGGGAGCGTTTGAATGAAATACCTGTGCCTGATTGTCAACGACGAGAAGAAGCTCGAAGCCATGGGCAAGTCCGCCTTCGACGATTTCTGCATCGAGCATCTGGCCTACGAGACAGAGTTGCGCAAGAGCGGCAACTTGATCGCCGCCAATGCCCTCGAATCAGTGCGAGCGGCGACGACGGTGCGGGTGCGAGACGGCAAAGTATCCATCACCGACGGCCCGTTCGCGGAGACGAAGGAGCAGCTCGGCGGCTTTTTCTTTATCGAAGCCCGGGACCTCAACGACGCCATCCGCGTCGCTTCGAAGATCCCGTCGGCCCGCACCGGGTGCATCGAGGTGCGGCCGATCAGGGAGATTCCGCAGCCATCGTGACTCCCAAGGAGGAACCCATGCAATACATGCTGATGTGCTGCTTCGACGAGAAGCTGTGGTCGAACATCCCCGAATCGCAACGCGATCAGATCATGCGCGAGTATGGCGAGTTCGAGCAGGGCCTCATGAAGAGTGGCCAATACCTCGCCGGCGCGAAGCTCGGGCAGAGCACGACCGCGACCACCGTGCGCGAGAGGAACGGCAAGCGGGTCATCACCGATGGCCCGTTCATGGAAACCAAGGAGCAGCTCGGCGGCTACCACCTGATCGAATGCAAAGACCTCGACGAAGCAATTGCGATCGCGACGCGCATTCCGACGATCCGCGCGGGCGGCACGGTCGAAATACGCCCGGTCCTTCGGGTCAAGGAGGGTGCTCAATGAGAAAGCTGATTCTTCTGCACCACGTATCGCTGGATGGTCTCGTGTCCGGTCCGAGCGGCGAGCTGGACTGGGTCGCACACGACGACGAGATGTGGAACGAGGTCACCGATCTGCTGAGCAGCGCGGATACCGCCGTGTTCGGGCGCGTGACGTATCAGATGTTCGAAAGCTACTGGCCGGCCGCAGCCAGGAACCCGTCGAGCTCGCAGAACGAGCTCGACTTCGCGCGCTGGATAGAAGACACGCCGAAGATCGTGCTGTCGAAGACGCTCGAACGCGTCGACTGGAAGAACACTCGTTTGGTCAGGCAAGACATCGTCGGAGAAATCGCACGCACCAAGGAGCAACCCGGCAAGAACATGCTGGTGTTCGGTGGACCCATGCTCGATTCGGCGCTGATGAAGTTCGGATTGATCGACGAGTATCGGTTCATGGTCAATCCCGTCGTCCTCGGTAGAGGCAAACCCCTGTTCACGGGTCTGAACGACCGGCACAAGTTGCGGCTCGTGAAGACGAGGACATTCGGCTCGGGGGTCGTCGGGCTTCACTATCAGAAGGCACGAAGGTGAGCACACGAATCGAAGTGAAGGTCGTTGAAATCAGCTGCCTGTGCGGCGCCGTCAAGGTACGGCTCGACGGCGAACCCGCGGACCAGTTCTACTGCCACTGCGACGACTGCCAAGCGGCGAGCGGCGGCGCCTACTTGGCGGCGGCGGTCTATCCATCCAGCGCCGTGACCGTCCTACAGGGCGAGCTGACGAGCTGGACGCTAAAGACGATGCCGCGCAAACGATGCGCTGTTTGTGGCACGCATGTGATTGCCGAAGTGCCCGGCGTCGACCTGCGCGGCGTGAAGGCCAATCTGCTGCCCGCAGGCGTGTTCAAGCCTGCGTTTCACATCAATTGCAGCTACGCGCTTCTTCCGGTCAACGACGATCTGCCGCACTACAAGGGCTTCCCGACGGCCTTTGGCGGTAGCGACGAGACAGTGGACTGGTAGAACCTATCTCAGAATCCCCGCTCCCTCTCCCGCTTATGCGGGAGAGGGTTGAGGTAAGGGCAGCTTCTAATCCTGCGGGCGCGGCTTCATGCCGCCGTTGACGCCCCAGGGCGTGCCGAAGCGGTCGGTCACCATGCCGAACGTTTCGGCCCAGAAGGTTTCCGCGAGCGGCATCGTGATCGTGCCGCCTTCGGACAGCGCGGTGAAGACGCGCCGCCCCTCGTCGGCGGTCGGGTACATCAGCGCCAGCATGATTCCCTGCATGCCGGTGTAGGGCACGCCTGGCGGGTTGTCGCCGGCCATCAGCGCAAAATCCTTGTGCACCAGGTAGGCGTGCATCACGCGGTCGGCATGGCTAGGCGGTACGGGCATCTCTCCCATCGGCGCCTGCGCGTAGGTAATCAGCGCGTCCAGCTTGGCGCCCAGAACGCGTTCGTAGTACTTCATCGCCTGCGCGCAGTTGCCATCGAAGGACAAGTAGGCGTTCAGTTGAGGCATGTCGTTTCCTTTCGAGGTGGATGGAGGAGCGGCGGACTGCGTCCGGCTCGATCGATAGTCGAACGGAGGCTCGCGGTTTCGACAGCGGTCGACAGGCGGCGGCCGCAAAAATTTCCTTCTCTTACGCAGGCAACCTGTCGAATTCGCGCCGGCGCGAACGACAAAGCCATAAGAGCACACCTCTCGGTCCGGTGGGGCCAAGGCCGGCTGGCGGATGAAGACTGTTCAGCTCGACCTTGAAGCAAAGGGAATTGTCCGCTAACGACTGGATCAGCACAGGCAACACATGAAGGAGAGAAATCATGGCCACGACAAGTAAGGACAGCGCCACGACGTTCACGACGCCGTCGGATCGCGAGGTCGTTATCACGCGCGTCGTCGACGCGCCTCGCAGGCTCGTCTTCGATGCCCAGACCAAACCGGAGCATCTGCCGCACTGGATGCTCGGCCCGGATGGCTGGACCATGCCCGTCTGCGAGGTTGATCTTCGACCGGGCGGGGAGTGGCACTTCGTCTGGCGCCGTTCCGACGGCACCGAGATGGAGATGCGCGGCGTGTATCGGGAGATCACGCCGCCCGAGCGGCTGGTCCACACCGAGTCGTGGGGAGGTGATTGGGCCGAAACGCTCAACACGCTGGTCCTCACCGAGGAAGGTGGCAAGACGACGATGGCGTGCACGGTCCTCTACCCGTCGAAGGAGGCTCGCGACGCGGCGCTCCAGACGAGGATGAAGGACGGCATATCCCAAAGCTTCGATCGTCTCGACAAGTACCTGCGAACGGGCGCCAACAGTGGACCAGGCTACAAGAAGCACCCGGAGCATCGCATCGAAGCAAAGGCGGCGGGCGTGCGCGTGCAGGTCGCGTTCAACGGCGAAGTCATCGCCGACAGCCGAGAGGCGGTGCGGTTCGAAGAGGGCGACTACCCGGTCGTCTACTACGTGCCGCGCAAGGACGTGCAGATGGGGCGGCTCGTCCGCTCGACCCATCAGACCTACTGTCCGTTCAAGGGACACGCGTCGTACTACTCGTTCGTGAACGGCCCGATCAACGCAGTGTGGACGTATGAACAGCCGTACGACGAGATGAGCGTGATCAAAGAACTGCTCGCCTTCTATCCCGACAAAGTCGATTCGATTCGGGTCGTGAAGGAGTAGACCCATGAGCGTCGCCGCCATTGCACCCAGAGCAACACGCCGCGAATGGATCGGCCTTGCCGTGATCGCATTGCCGTGCCTGCTCTACGCGATGGACCTGACGGTGCTGAACCTCGCGGTGCCGCAGCTCAGCGCAGAGCTGAAGCCAAGCAGCTCGCAATTGTTATGGATCATCGATATCTACGGCTTCATGGTCGCCGGCTTCCTGATCACGATGGGCACGCTGGGCGACCGCATCGGCCGCCGCCGGCTGCTGCTGACCGGCGCCGCCGCGTTCGGCGTCGCATCGGTGCTGGCCGCGTTCTCGACCAGCGCCGAGATGCTGATCGCGTCGCGCGCGGTGCTCGGCATCGCCGGAGCAACGCTTGCGCCATCGACCCTTTCGCTGATCCGCAACATGTTTCACGACCCGCATCAACGCACGGTCGCGATCGGCGTGTGGGTCACCAGCTACTCGGTGGGCGGCGCGATCGGCCCGGTGCTCGGCGGCATCCTGCTGGAGTATTTCTGGTGGGGATCGGTGTTCCTCATCGGTGTGCCGGTGATGGTGCTGTTGCTCGCCGTCGGCCCATCGTTGCTGCCGGAGTATCGCGATCCCGACGCGGGCAAGCTTGACCTGGCGAGCGCTGCGCTGTCGCTTGCCGCGGTGCTGGCGACGGTCTACGGCTTGAAGCGCATCGCCGAGAGCGGCCCGGGGTGGCTGTCGGCCCTGTCGATCGTGGCAGGCCTGGCCATCGGTATCGTGTTCCTGCGCAGACAACGAACACTCGCCGACCCGATGATCGATCTGCGGCTCTTCCGTGCTCCCGACTTCAGCGCGGCGCTTGCGACGTACATGCTCGGCTGCTTCGTTCTTTTTGGAAGCTTCGTCTTCGTCGCGCAGTACCTGCAACTGGTGCTCGGACTGTCGCCGTTGCACGCGGGCTTGTGGATGGTGCCTCTGGCGCTGTCGTTCGTCGCCGGTTCAATGCTGACTCCGATCATCGTGCGGCGCGTGCAGCCAGGGATGTTGATCTCGTGCAGCCTGGTTTTGGCGGCTGTCGGCTTCGCGCTGCTCACGCAGGTGGGCGTGGTCTCGGGGCTTGCGCACATCGTGACCGCGAGCGTGATGTTCTCGCTTGGACTTGCGCCCGTGTTCACGCTGGCGACCGATCTCGTTGTCGGCGCCGCACCGCCCGAGCGGGCCGGGGCCGCATCGGCAATCTCTGAGACAAGCTCCGAGTTCGGCGGAGCGGTCGGCATCGCGATCCTCGGCAGCATCGGCACCGCTGTCTATCGCGCCGCGATGTCCGATGCCGCGCCGGGCGGTGTCCCGCCGGAGGCAATCGATGCCGCGCGCAGTACGCTCGGCGCTGCGTACGCGGTCGCTGAGCAACTGCCCGGTCCACTCGGCGCAGCGCTGCTCGATACGGCGCGCCCGTCGTTCGTGCACGGGCTGCAAGTGACCGCCGTCGTCGCCGCAGTCATGATGATCGGAACGGCGATACTCGCGTCCGCGACGCTGCGAAGAGCGGGCGGCGGCGAGCGTCCCGACAACGAACCGCGCCTGCCCGACGACGCCCGCACCGGAGACTCGCATGAAAGATGAAGCACTGCTTGCCAAGACCTTGCCGCGCGCGCTGCTCGCGCTGCGTATCACGCTCGGGCTGTTCCTGCTGCAATGGGGCATCGAGAAGTTCGTCGTCCCGAAGAACACGGTCGCGATCTGGAGCTACTTCTACGGCCTCGACGTTGCGCCGACGTTGGGCTATCTGTTCGGTGCGGTCGAGATTGCCATTGCGGCGTGCCTTTTCCTCGGTGCATTTCGCACGATTGCCTACGGCGCCGCGATTGTGCTGCACGCGGCGAGCGTGCTCGTATCGTGGCGCCAGTTGATCGACCCGTGGGGCGATCCCGCGAACCATCTTTTTCTCGCCGGCGTGCCCGTGCTCGGCGCGTTGATCGCGCTCTTCTTGCTGCGGCGCTGGGACCGCGG
>Ga0187892_10005224_pt1 | contig 20650 bp, 15 predicted proteins | sample MA1701073metaG_FD_139345 | JGI IMG/M metagenome (GOLD analysis project Ga0187892, IMG submission 139345) | Bio-ooze microbial communities from a basaltic lava cave in the Kipuka Kanohina Cave System on the Island of Hawaii, USA - MA170107-3 metaG ... | reverse complement strand
TCCAGCCCGCCGAGCGCGACGAGCCCGGCATGGCCATCAGCACCAGTCCGTGCTGCCAGAGTTTTCCCTTGCCGAACACGCCCCGGTCGCTCATCGCGATCGGGTCAGCCTCCCAGGCACGCTTGGCGGCGTCCCAGGCGAAGACCGTGACTTGGAGCAGGCGGCCGTCCCAGGCGGGCGGCGTGTTCTGGATCTTGACCCAGTGCTCCGAGTCGAAGGTTTCGACCGCGGGGGCCGGCTTGGGGAGATCGGCGGCCTTGGCGTACTTGTCGTCGACCGTCTTTACGTACTCTTCGACCCACGAGCGGAAGGCCTTGTAGGCCATGTCGCCGACGAGCATCTTCTGGCCGCCGCCGTGCTTCACCTGGTTCGTGGGTTTCAGGAGGAGCAGGCTTTTCTCGGGAACCTTGAGGTTCACCATGCGGTTGGCGACGAGGTAATCCATCGTGGCCTTGGGGCTTTCCTTGACCCAGTTCATTTCCTCGCCGTTTTCCTTCACGAGTTTGGCGTTCAGGCTTCCTTCAGGCGAATGACATCCCGTGCAGCGAAACCGTTGCGACCAGACGCTCCGTACGAAAGTCTCCAGGACTTGGTCCGAGCGCGCGTGCCGGATCACCTCAACGGGCCGCTTGGGTTGAGCGAGCTCCGCGGCCGGAAGCTTGGGGGCGTCGCGCAGCTTGGGGTCGGCACAGCTGGCCTTGATCCATTCCGCGAAGGCCTCGAATTCCAGCTTTCGGACCTGCACTTGGATCAGAGAGGCTCCCTCGTTTTCGCCCATGGCGATGAGCCGCAGGATCTTGGATTCCTCCGGCTTGTCGAGGTTGACGAGGCCCTGGTCCCGCAGCGAAAGAAACGTCTTCTCGTGCGAGGGGAGGATGTAGTTTTTGAGGTCGACCCCCGCGAGGTGGCACTGGGTGCAGCTCGAAGGGTTGGGCGACTTGAAGATGGGCAGGATGCGTTTTTCGAAGACTTCCGTGGGGGTGGGCGCCGTATCGGGGACGGCTGCCGCCGGAAGGAGCGCGGCCAACAGGAGGCCCACTTTGTTCATCATGATATGGAATGCCGTGTCGACGCAGATTTCGGGCGGAAAAGCATCACGGTTCAAAACCCGTTTCTCGCGCGAGGGCCCGGAGCTTTTCGAGGGCGCGGAACTTCTGTTTTCCTACCGACTCCGGGGAGATGCCCAGGACCGCGGCGATTTCCTCGTACGAGCGGCCGTCGATGAAGAAGAGCTGCAGAAGCAGACGGTCCGAAGTTGGCAAGCGGCCCAGGAGGCCGGCGAGGGCGGCTTGGTCGGGCGGCGGCGGAGGCGGCTCCTTGGGCGGAGGGGCGGGGACGCGTTTGCGAAGGAGTTTGTTCACGGATCGGCGGGCGACGATCGCGAGCCAGGCCTTCAAGTGGTAGGGGGGACGGAGAGAGCGGAGCAGGGCATGATCGCGTTCGACGAGTTGACGGAAAACTTCGGCCGCGGCGTCCTCCGCGTCCGCTTCCGAGGAGCTGCCGGTGTGGCGCCGGAGCGTGGAGCGGGTCACGCGCAGGACCCAGTCGTAGTAGAGCTGGGAGAATTGTCTCCACGCCTCCGGGTTGCCGGCGGCGCAGGCTCGGACCAAGTCCTCTTCGGGTAGCACGCGCAGAACTATAGCATGGCCGGAGGGGCCGAAATAGCTAGGCGAAGCGGCCGGCGGCGGGCTATCGTTAGGTAATCAGAAAATCTCCGGAGGCCGCCCCTTGCTCCTTCACGAACTGAAGTCTCCCGAAGTCGCCGCGCTCTCGAAGAATACTCCGGTCGTCATCCCGATCGCTTCGCTGGAGCAGCACGGCGCCCACATGCCCCTCTTTACGGACAGCCTGCTCTGCGGCGAAGTCGTGCGGCGCGCCGGGGAGCGGCTGCGCGACCGGGTCCTCTTCACGCCGCTGCTCTGGCTGGGGAACTCGCACCACCACATGGATTTCCCGGGCACGCTATCGGCGGAGCCTCGGGTCTATCTCGACATGTTGTCCGGGGTCCTCGAAAATCTCGTCCAACACGGCTTCAAGCGGTTGGTGTTCCTGACGGGGCACGGGGGGAACATCGTTCCCGGCAAGCAGGCCGTCTTCGAAGCGCGTCAGCGCCACCGGGACCGCAAGGACCTGCTCTTCCTTTCGGCTGCGTACTGGGAGCTCGGCGCCAAGCCTCACGAGGCCGACCCCAAAATACGCCAGGAAATCATGCTGCATGCCTGCGAGTGGGAAACCTCGATGATGCTTCGCCTGGCGCCGCACCTCGTGGGGGACTACCGGAAGGCGGCGCCCGTCCCACTCGGACGCTCTTTCGATCCCGCCGCGCGGGGCTGGATCACGAAGGATCTTTCGGAAACGGGCCACGTGGGAGACCCAGGACAAGCCTCGCCGGAAAAGGGAGAGACGCTTTTCCGGCTCTTTACGGACGACGTGGTGGCGCTCCTGGAGCGGGTCATCGCCTGGGACGGAAGCACGGCCTGACGGGGGACGACGGATGGATCTGAGCCGGCGCGACTTTTTGGGCGGCGGCTCCGCGTTGGCGGCGGCCACGTGGACCGGACCGGGACCGGCTTGCGCGGCGAAGACGCCCCGGCGCGCCGGCCGGATCGCCGCCATCAACACCGTTTATTATCTGAGGTCGCACGCCTACCACATCGTGGGCCGATTCCTGTTCGGGTATTCCCTGGACGGATTCCACCACCAGCCGGACTTCAAGGTCGTCCGCATGTACAACGACCAGGTTCCCGGGAACGACCTGAGCCGGGGGCTGGCGGGGCGATTCGGATTCGAGCTTTGCAAGAGCGTCGCGGAGGCGCTGGGCGGGGCGAAGGGTCTGGACGTCGACGGCGTCCTCCTCATCGGGGAGCACGGAAGTTATCCGGAGAACGACCTCGGCCAGCAGCTCTACCCGCGCCACCGGCTGTTCATGGAGATCGTGGATTTTTTCCGGAAGGCGGGGAAGAGCGTTCCCATCTTCAACGACAAGCACCTTTCCACAACCCACCGGGAAGCCGGCGAGATGGTGGAGGCCTCCCGGAAGCTCGGGTTCGGGTTCATGGCCGGCTCGTCGCTCCCCGTGACGTGGCGGCGGCCGGAACTGGAGCCGCCCGTGGGGACGCCGTTCACGGAGGGTCTGGTCTGCTGCTACGGCGGTATCGAACGCTACGGGTTCCACGGTCTCGAGGTGCTCCAGTGCATGATGGAGCGGCGGGCGGCGCGAGAGACGGGCGCTGCGGCAGTGACCACGGTGCGCGGGCCGGCGGTCTGGAAAGCGGGGGATGAGGGGCGCTGGTCGTGGGAGCTCCTCGAGGCGGCGCTCTCGCGGAGCCCGAGCCGGAACTACGGGGACCCGCGCGACAACGTGGCCGACCCGGTCGCGTTCCTCGTCGAGTACAAGGACGGCGCCCGCGGGACGGTACTCCTGCTGAACGAGCACGTGGCGGACTTCACGTTCGCGGCGAAGGTCAAGGGCCGCCGGGACCCCGTTTCCGCGCTCTTCTATCTGCCGGCGCCTCCCGGGGCCCGGTATTTCAGCGCCCAGACGTACAATATCGAAAAACTTTTCGCGACGGGAAAGTCGCCGTACCCCGTCGAGCGCACCTGGCTGACGACCAACCTCCTCGAGTTCGCCCACCGCTCGCTCGCCGAGGGAGGGAAGCGCGTCACCGACCCCGCCCTGGAAATTGCCTACGCCCCGCCCGCCGACACGGGTGCGATGCGCGGCCGCTACACGGACGCCTAAATCCGCCCCGGGTGTAACATTGTTTATGCTTATGTCGTATTGTCAATGGGTGTCTTTCCCGGCCGGGGTTCCCTTGCAGCGAGGTAAGGCATGGGGACTTCTGAAGAAGTTCGGATCCTGCATCTTGAAGACAACGCGGACGATGCCGCCCTGGTCGCGCACGCGCTGAAGGCGGGCGGGCTGAGCTTTACGCTGCGCTGGGTGACCGACAGGGAATCCTACGAACGCGAACTGCGGGAGTTCGCGCCTCAGGTCGTCCTGTCGGATCACAGGCTTCCCGGGCTGGACAGCGCGGACGCCCTCCGAATCGCGGCCCGCCTGCGTCCGGGTACGCCGTTCATCCTGGTGTCCGGTGCGCTCGGGGAGGAGGGCGCCGTCGAGGTGATGCGGAGCGGGGCCAGCGATTACGTCCTGAAGGACCGACTGTTCAGGCTCGCCACGGCCGTGGATCGGGCGCTTCGGGCGGGCCGGGACAGGGCCGAGCGCCTCCGCGCGGAAGTCGCCCTGCGGGAAAGCCAGGAGCGCTACGCCCTGGCGGTTCGGGGAGCGAACGACGGGGTGTGGGACTGGGACCTCAAGGCCAACTGGCTCTACCTTTCGGATCGGTGGAAGTCCATGCTGGGCTATGCCGAGGTCGACCTGGGGACCCGGCCGGACGAGTGGCTCGACCGCGTGCACCCCGACGACGCGACGAAGGTGAAGTCGCAGTTGGACCAGCACCTCCAGGGGCGGACCCCCCACTTTGAAAGCGAACACCGCATCCGGCACAAGGACGGTTCCTGGAGGTGGGTCCTTTCCCGCGGCACGGCGGTGTGGGACCCGGAGGGTCGTCCGACCAGGATTGCCGGGTCTCAGACGGACGTAACGGCGCGGAAGGAGGCCGAGGAGGCCCTGCTGCGCCATGCGTACTTCGACCTTCTCACCGGGCTCCCGAACCGCACGCTCTTCGAAAACCGCCTGGATCGCGCGCTGCGGATGGCCCAGCGACGGGCCTACGCATTCGCGGTCCTCTTCCTGGACCTCGACCGCTTCAAGTACGTCAACGACAGTCTGGGCCACCGCGCCGGAGACCGGCTGCTCGCCGCCTTCGCCCGAAGGCTGGAGGAGCTCCTGCGCCCGGGGGATACCGCCGCCCGGTTCGGCGGCGACGAGTTCGCGATCCTGCTGGAGGATATCGAGGACACGGTTCAGGCCACCCGGATTGCCGGCCGGGTGTTGGAGGGATTGGGTCAACCCTTCGCCACCGAGGGGCACGAGATCTCCGTGAGCGCCAGCATCGGCGTCGCCATGAGCTCCTCCAGCTACGACTCTACCGAAGCGCTCCTCCGGGATGCCGACACCGCCCTCTACCGGGCCAAGGAGATGGGGCGCGGAAGGTGCGAGATTTTCGACGAGCGACTGCGCGCGCGGTCGATGGAGATCCTCAACCTCGAGCGGGACTTGCGGCGGGCCATCGACCGGTCCGAATTCACGCTCTACTACCAGCCGATGGTGAGTCTGAAATCCGGTCAGGTGACGGGGTGCGAAGCGCTCCTCCGCTGGACGCACCCTCAGCGCGGCCTGCTCCTTCCCACGGACTTCATCGGGGTAGCGGAGGATACGGGACTCATCGTCCCGCTCGGCTCCTGGGTAATCCGGACGGCCTGCGCCCAGATGAAAGGCTGGTTGGATGCCGGGATGGGCCCGCTAGACCTGTCCGTCAACGTTTCCGCCCGGCAGTGCAGCCGGACGGACCTCCCGGAGATCGTGGGGAAGGCGCTTCGCGACAGCGGTCTTGATCCCAGCCGCCTCAAACTGGAGCTGACCGAAAGCTGCGTCATGGCCGCGGACGAGGAGACACCCAGAGCGCTCTCCGGCCTGGCCGCGCTGGGCGTGCAGCTCTCCATGGACGACTTCGGCACCGGGTACTCTTCGCTCGGAAACCTGCGCCGCTTCGCGTTCCGCGCGCTCAAGATCGACCGGAGCTTCGTTCGCGACGTGACCACGAACGACGAGGATGCCAGCATCGCGCGTGCCATCATTTCCATGGGACACCGACTCAAGCTGGCGGTAACGGCCGAAGGCATCGAAACCGAAAGCCAACGCGATTTCTTCCGCGCCGAGGACTGCGACGAAGGCCAGGGGTTCCTCTTCAGCCGGCCCGTCCCCTCAGACCGCTTCGGTGAGGTGGTCTCATCCCTCTGCGCCGCCGGCCGCTAGACAAAAAGTCGACACGAAATATTTTGTGTCGAATGTTGGAAATGTTGGCAGCGGGGTCGGCCGATTCTACAATCGGGTGCAAGTCGGGAGGAACTGCCATGAACCGCGCCCTTCTTTTGGGTCTTGCCCTCTTCGCCGTTTCCTGCGCGAAGTCCGGCGCGCCTCGGATGATGGCCCAGGACGGCAAGGTCGTCAAATACATCCGCTTCCAGGCCGGAAAGGACATTCACTACGGGATCGTCGAAGGGGACCGCGTGCGAGTCATCTCCACCGTCCCGTGGGAATCCTACGCCAAGAGCGACCGCACGTTCGCCATGGCGGAAGTGAAGCTCCTGGCGCCCGTGGAGTCCCGGAAGGTTTTCGCCATGGCGGGCAACTATCTCAGCCACCTCGCGGGGCAGCCCCCCTTCAAGAACCCCGAGCTGTTCTTCAAGCTTCCCACGTCCCTCGTGGCCCACGGCGATGACGTCGTCATTCCGAAGGGCACCGCCGACGTCCACTATGAGGCCGAGCTCGTTCTGGTGATCGGGAAACGCGCCAAGAACGTGTCCCCGGAGCAGGCGCCAGGCTACGTCTTTGGCGTCACCTGCGGCAACGACATCTCGGCGCGCGACTGGCAGAAGGGCGACCGGCAGTGGTGGCGCGCGAAGGGAAGCGATACATTCGGCCCCATCGGGCCTTACCTCGTGACCGGCCTTAACCCGGACGACCTGCTGATCGAGATGCGCGTGAACGGCGAGACCAAGCAGAAGGAGCGCACGAGCGACCTGCTGTTCAAGTCGGCCGCGATGGTGAGCTTCATCAGCCAGCACGTGACGCTGGAGCCGGGTGACACGATCTTCACGGGCACCCCCCAGAAGACGACCGCCATCAAGCCAGGTGACGTGATGGAGGTTGAGATCGAGGGCATCGGCATTCTCCGAAACCGCGTCACGGCGGCCCCCTGACGGGCGATCGAGGTGCGGCGGCAGACCGTTTCCGGCGTCCCTTGGGTAAGCGGTCGCCTACTGCCGCCTTCTCGATGTCCGGGTCCGGAGGGGCGGTCCGAGCCCCTAGATCTTCGGCAGTTGGAACGGATCCCGCCGCTCGCGGTCCAGCCACTTGGGGTCGCCGGTGCCCTCGGCGAATTTCCATTCCTTGGGGTCCCATTTGATCTTGGCGCCGTTCCAATAGGCCAAGTTGCCGAGGTGGCACACGGTGACGCTCCGGGCCCCGACCTCGACGTCGCAGATGGGCTTCTGGCGCGACTTGATGCAATCGAGCCAGTTGCGGAAATGGCCCACCGGGCGGACCGGCAGATGCTCGTCCGGCGCTGAAGGAGCCTTCAGTCCCTTCTCGGCGCGGTACTTCAGCGTCAACGACTCCGGCTTGCTCTCGAGCTTGCCGCGGTTGACCAGGATCTCGCCTTCCGTCCCGAGGACCCGGACCCCGCCGCTGGAGCCGTGGATGACCTCGATTCCGTTGGCGTAGACGTACTTGACGCCGCGGCCCTTCTTGGGATCTTCGGGCGGGATTATCTCGACGGGGCCGGACTGGTCCGCATCGAGCGCCCACTGGGTGATGTCAAAATGGTGGGCCCCCCAGTCGGTCATCATGCCGCCCGAGTACTCTTTCCAGTTCCTCCAGGACGGGAAATGGGTGTGCATCCCGCGGGGACTGAGGTCCGAATGGTAGGGACGCTTGGGGGCGGGCCCGAGCCACCGGTCCCAGTCGAGGCCGGGCTCAGGCTTTTCCTCGGGCAGATCGCAGGGGCGGCTCGGGCCGCCGACGTCCACGACGACCTGCCGGACCTTGCCGATCGCGCCCTTCCGGACCATGTTGACGGCGACCTGGAATTCCCAGTCCGAGCGCTGCTGGCTCCCCGTCTGCAGCACGCGCTCATACTTCCGGGCCACGTCGATCAAGAACTTCGCTTCATGGATCGTTAGCGTCAGGGGCTTCTCGCAGTAGACGTCTTTGCCCGCCTTCATCGCTTCGACCGCCGGGATGGCATGCCAATGGTCGGGCGTGGCGATGACGACCGCGTCGATGTCCTTTCGCCCGATAATCTCCATGAAATCGTTGTAGGTGTCGCACCCCTTGTAGGTCGTGTCCTTGCTGTAGGCCTCGTGGGTCTTCTTCTTGAAGAATTCCCGCCGATTCGTATCGACGTCGCAGACGGCGAGGATCTGGACTTCTGCCATGCCCTGCGCGCGTCGGAGGTGGCCGTAATTCATCGTGCCGCAGCCGATGAACCCGAGCGTCAGCCGCTTGCTGGGGGCGGCCTTGTCCTGAGTGCCGAAGACGGTAGCGGGCACGATCATCGGAGCGGCGATCGCCGCCGAGTGCTTTAGGAACTGCCGGCGGGAGAAGCGGCGCTTCATGGGAACCCCCAATGGTTTTCTGACCTATATAACGAAGAAGGGTACGGGTGTGAGGGTCACTTGGTGCCGAAGACATTCGCGTAGCGATAGTAGACTTCGAGGGTGAGGCAGTTGATTCCCGTCGCATAGACCCGTCCGCCCGCCCCTGACCAGCGGTCCACGGGATCCCAGGACCCGTTCTTGCATGAGCCTTTGTCCGCCTCCTGGTGCTTGATGAGCGCGTCCTTCATGTCCTGGTTCCAGGCTTTCCACTTGGGGCCGGAAGGGCCATCGAACTGGAACAGGGCCAGGCTGGCGTAGTACCAGTAGTAGAAGTCCGTTTTCTTCGGCCCCCACTCCGGCTTGAAGCGGAGGAGGAAGTCGCAGCCGGTCGAAAGCCGGGAGTCCCCCTTGTTCCGATCCATGAAAATGCGGGACATGACCCCCACGCCGGTCATGGCCTTGCGCTCCTCGTAGTGATCCTTCGACATGTAGCCGACGTATCCGTAAGCGGAGTCCGTCACCGAATCCAGCCACTTGCGGGTCCCCTCATAACCGCTCCGGGGAAACGTAAGTCCGGAGATCTCCGCGCTCTTTAGCACCATGACCGCCCAGCCGGTCACCGACGTGTCGCTATCACCGCACCGGGCGCTGTAGCGCCAGCCCGAATCGGGATTCTGCGCCTGGATCGTGAAGTCGACCGCTTTCTGAGCGTTGTCCTTGAAGAGTTGCGACCCGGTCAGCCCGTACGCCTCAGAGAATGCCAGGGCACAGATGAGGTGGTTGTACATGTAGTGGTGCGCGTTCCGCGAGCCGACGCACCCCTCGGGATCCTGGTTCTTGATCATCCACTGCAGGCCGTTTCGCACGACGTCGCCGAAGGAGATCCCGTCGTACGTGTCGCGGGAGAGGTGAGAGTACCCGGCCCCAAGGAAGGCGAGGAGCGCCAGGCCGGTGTTCCCGGGGTCGAAATCCTCACGGCCCAGGTTGGGAACGCACTGCCCTGCGTACTTGGGATTCTGGCCGCACTTGCGAACGTGTCCCCGCGTCTTCCACGATCCGTCGCTGGACTGATGGCGCGCCAGCCATCGAAGCGCCGCGAGGACCGCGTCTTCCGTGTCCGAGCCGCCCCCGCCTCGCGCGACCAGGTTCTGCTTTCCGCCCAGGCGCGAGCCGTAGCGGCCTCCCCCCCCGGCTCCGCCGCCGATCACGTCGTAGGTTCCCCTTCCCTTGAGGGGCTTGTCGCTCACGAAGTCGAGCGAGTCGCCTTTGGCCTTTTGAAACTCCTCCTCGTCGGCGGTTTCGTTGCGGTCGGCCTCTTCGGCGTCCTTCCTGTAAACCGGATCCTCGACGGATTTCTGCACGTCGAGGATTTTCTTGTTGGGGTCGAGGTCCCTGGGTTTGTCCATGTCCGGCAGCAGGCGAGGCTTCCGCGGCGCCGAAACCGTGACGGCCTCCACGTCCTCCCTCGCCTGGACGGCCCAGAGGAATCCGATCAGGAGGGCGAGGGCGACATGGAGCCCCGTGGAGAGGGACCACCAGGGGGTCTTGGAGATGAGTCGCTCGAACAGCGAGGGCCCCTCCGTCTCGGGACGAAAGGCGCGAGGCTCGCAATTCTCGTCAATGGAACGCCACTGCGGGGACGGACCGCTCATGGTTTTCCCGCTCCTACACCATTAGAACAAACAAAGCGGGCAAGTTGTTCTAATAGAGGAAAGAAGGGGAGGACGATGCGGTGAATCGAAGACATTTTCTCGCGGTCGGCGCGGCGGGCGGCGCGACGCTGGCGCTTCCTCGCCCGGCGGCCGCCCAGGCGCCGGCATTGCGCCCGCGGTACAGGCTCGGCCTGGCGGCGTACTCGCTCCGGAAGTTTCTGGACCTCAAGAACCCCACGATGACGCTGGAGCAGTTCATCGAGAAATCCGCCGAGTGGGGGTTCGACGGGGTCGAGCTGACGGAATACTTCTTCAAGAAACCCATCACGCCCGAGTATCTCATGCGCCTCAAGAACAAGGCCGTGCGGCTGGGGCTGGACATCACGGGGACGCCCGTCGGCAATACGTTCACCCTCCCGCCGGGGGAAGCCCGCGACAAGCAGGTCGCGAGCGTCAAGCAATGGATCGACGTCTCGGCCGAACTCGGTTCGCCGGCCATCCGCATATTTGCGGGCGGCACACCCAAAGGTTCCGACGAGACCCAGGCGCGCAAGTGGGCCGTCGAATGCATCGAAGCGTGCCTCGAGCACGCGGCCAAGCGTGGGGTATTCCTTGCGCTCGAGAACCACGGGGGAGTCGTCGCGACGGCCGACGGCATGCTGGAGTTCGCCAAGGCGATCAAGCACGACTGGTTCGGCTTCAACCTGGACGGCGGCAACTTCCACGGCGAGGACCCGTACGCCGAGCTGGAAAGGTGCGCGCCCTACGCGGTGACGTGTCAGGTAAAGGCCGAGCTTTCGCGGAAGGGGAAGAAGGAGGCCGCGGACTACGCCAGGATCATCGAAATCTTGAGGAAAGCAGGTTACCGGGGCTACGTAACGCTGGAATACGAGTCGGCGGAGGATCCCATGATCGCGGTCCCCAAGCACCTGGAGGCGCTTCGGAAGGCAGTCGGGTAAGGAGGGTCCATGAGCCGGTTCGGTCTGCTGGTCCTGGCGTTCGTCGTCGCGACAGGCGCCGCGCCTCAAGAGGGCAAGAAAAAAAGACTCCTTTTCTTCACGAAATAGCCATGATGCGCTGCCTGCTCGCGCTGGCCTCCCTCTATGTCCTTCAGGACGGGGACGGCAAGCCCCCCGCCGGTGCAACCGTGCTGGATTCCCCGCAGTTCGTGCATGAAGACGGCAAGGCCTGCGCTTGGACGGTTACCGACGGCGTCATGGAAGTCGGGAAGGGCAGCGCCATGACGAAGGAGAAATACCAGGACTTCCAGCTCCACCTGGAATTCAACATCCCTCAGCCACCCGAGGGGGCCAAGGACCAGGCCCGCGGGAACAGCGGCGTCTACATCCAGCGCCGTTACGAGGTTCAGATCCTGGATTCCTTCGGCGAGGAGCCCAAGGCCAACGGAGGGGGGTCGCTCTACAAGCAGAAGGCGCCGGACAAGAACGCCGGGAAAAAGCCGGGGGAGTGGCAGACCTACGACATCACCTTCCGCGGCGCCCGCTTCGACGCGTCCGGCAAGAAGGTGGAGAACGCCCGCATCACCGTGGTCTGGAATGGCGTGAAGGTCCACGACGACGCGGAGCTCAAGGACAAGACAGGCGCCGGCAAGCCCGAGGGTCCGGAGCCCGGCCCCATTCTCCTGCAGGACCACGGCGCCAAGGTCAAGTTTCGCAACCTCTGGATCGTGAAGAAATAGCTCCGATGGGCGACTGGACCCGGAGACGCTGGATCGCTTCGGCCGCAGGCATCAGCGGGCTTGCCGGGGTTGAAGAATTCCCCCGGGTTTTCGCGCAGAATGCGGCCGACCGGCCGCGGAGCCGGATGAAGATCTCCGGCTTCAAAGCGACTCCCGTCGCTTCCCCCGACGAAGCGCTCCTCCGCTCCTCCGGCGTTCACGAGACTCATTTTCGCCGAACGATTCTCGAACTGGAATCCGCCGACGGCTTCAAGGGCGTGGCGGAAACGACCGGACGCGCTCCCGAGGAGTTCGAGCAGGCGCGTTCCGTAGTCCTTGGGCGCGACCCCTTCGAGCTGGAACACTTCCGGCGGAACGTGAAATCGCTTCATGCCTTCGGCGCCGTCGAAACCGCCTGCCTGGACATGATCGGAAAGGCCATCAACCGCCGGGTCGTCGACCTTCTGGGAGGCCCTTACCGGGACGGGATGCGCTATTCGGCCTATCTCTTTTTCGTCCTGCCGACGCCGCAGGGCCCGGGCGTGACGACGCCGGAGGGGATCGCCAAGCAGTACTCCGAGTTCCGCCGGAAGTACGGGTTCACGTCGGTGAAATTCAAAGGCGGCGTCCTTCCTCCCGACCAGGAAATCGAAGCGCTCCGCCGGATCCGCGCGGATCACCCGGACGCGAAGCTGCGGATCGACCCGAACCAGGGCTGGAGTGTCGAGACGTCGGTGCGCGTCGCCAAGGCGATCGAGCCCCTGGGGATGGAGTATCTTGAGGACCCGACGCCGGGACTCGACGGAATGGCGGCCGTCCGGAAGGAAACCAAGCTGCCGTTGGCGACGAACATGGTTGTGACGCGACTCGAACACGTGGCGCCCGGCTTCCAGAAGGGGTCCATCGACATCGTCCTGCTCGACAACCATTACATGGGCGGGTTGATGAACTGCCGCTACTGGGCGGCGATCTGCGAGGCTCTGGGATGGGGTTGCTCGGGGCACAGCAACAATCACCTGGGCGTCTCGATGGCCGCGATGACCCACATGAACTGCGCGGTCTCGCGCGTGAGCTTCGACGCCGACACCCATTACCCGTGGACCTCCCGGGACGTGATCAAGGGCACGCTGCCGCCGTTCAAGGAAGGGGTGATGAAGTTGCCCGAAGGTCCAGGCTTGGGCGTGGAGGTCGACGCCGACAAGTTGGCCGGCCTCGCGGAGAACGTGGCCAGGATGAAGGATCGAAAAGAGTTGCTGGAGAAATGGCAGCCGGGGTACCCGAATGCCCGTCCGGGCTCGCGAGTTCGGTTCTGAAGTGACCTATCCGGTCATATCGGTTCTCTATACTTAGCCCCATGCCGCTCGATGCGTTCCACCCGGCCGTCCGGGACTGGTTTGCCCGCCGCCTCGGAGAGCCCACGCCTCCACAGCGCGAAGGCTGGCCGCGCATTCGGGAGGGCAAGCACGTCCTGATCGCCGCCCCGACCGGCTCGGGCAAGACGCTCGCGGCGTTCCTGCACGCCATCGACGCCTTGCTGCGTCAAGGGCCTTACCTGCCCGACGCCACCCAGGTGCTTTACGTGTCGCCTCTCAAAGCGCTCTCGAACGACGTTCAGAAAAACCTGTCGGCACCTTTGGCCGAGATCATCTCCGCCGACCCGTTCCTTCCTGCCGTGCGCGTCCTCGTCCGGACGGGGGACACGCCCGCGAAGGAACGGGCCTCCATGAGCCGGAAGCCGCCTCACATCCTGGTGACCACCCCCGAGTCTCTCTACATTCTCCTCACGAGCGACGGCGGCCGCCGCATGCTCTCGCGCGTGAAGGCGGTCATCGTCGATGAGATCCACGCGCTGGCCCGCGACAAGCGGGGCTCCCACTTGGCGCTTTCCTTGGAACGCCTGGAGGCCTTGGCGGGACCGTTTCAGAGGATCGGCCTCTCGGCGACGCAGAAGCCCCTCGAGGCCGTCGCCCGGTTCCTGGTGGGAAAGGACCGGGACTGCGTCCTGGTCGACGCCGGCACGTTCCGGCAGCTCGACCTGGCCGTCGAGGTGCCCAAGTCACCGCTCAGCGCCGTCTGCTCGCACGAAGTGTGGGAAGAGATCTACGCCCGGATCGCGGAACTCATCCAGGCGCACCGGACCACGCTCGTCTTCGTCAACACTCGAAAGATGGCCGAGCGGATCGCCGCCCGCCTGGCCAAATTCCTGGGCGACGAGCAGGTCACGAGCCACCACGGCAGCCTCTCGCGAAAACACCGCCTGGACGCGGAGCAGCGGCTCAAGGAGGGAAAACTCCGCGCCCTGGTCGCCACCGCCTCGCTCGAGCTCGGGATCGACGTGGGGGACGTCGACCTCGCCATCCAGGTCGGGGCGACGCGGTCGATCGCCACCTTCCTCCAGCGCGTCGGCCGGGCCGGCCACGCCCTTCGCAAAGTGCCCAAGGGCCGGATCTTTCCGCTCACTCTGGACGAGCTGGTGGAGGCGGCGGCGCTTTTCCGGTGTGTCCGGCAGAGCATCCTCGACCGCACCCCTCAACCCCCGCGTCCGCTCGACATCCTGGCCCAACAGGCCGTGGCGGCGTGCGTCCCGGAGACGTGGGACGAAAGCGCATTGTACGACTGCTTCCGCCGCGCGTGGCCCTACCGGGACCTGCCGAGAGAGGATTTCGACGGCGTCCTGCGCCTCCATGCGCAGGGACGCCGCTCGCTCCTCCACCGGGACGGCGTGAACGGCCGCGTGCGGGTGACGCGCCGCGCGCGACTGACCGCGATCACCTCCGGCGGGGCGATTCCCGACAACGCCGACTACCACGTCCTCATGGAGCCCGACGGGACCTTCGTCGGCACGCTGAATGAGGACTTCGCGATCGAATCGAACGCGGGGGACATCTTCCAGCTCGGGAACACCTCGTGGCGCATCCTTCGGGTCGAGCCGGGCGTCGTCCGGGTCGCCGACGCGAAGGGTCAGCCGCCGACGCTCCCCTTCTGGCTCGGCGAAGCTCCCTCCCGGACCGAAGAGCTTTCCGCCGAAATCGCCCGCCTTCGCGAGGATGTGGCCTTCGCTTCGGCGGGGCAGGCCCGGTTGCGCGACGAGTGTCAGGGCGCCGAGTGGCTGGAGCGCGAGACCGGGATCTCGGAGGCGGCGGCCCTCCAAATCGCCGACTACGTGGCCGCGGGGCGGCGGGTCCTGGGCTCCGTTCCGACGCAGTCCCGGCTCATCCTCGAGCGCTTCTTCGACGAGTCCGGCGGCATGCAGCTTGTCCTCCACGCCCCATTCGGCGGGCGGATCAACCGGGCGCTCGGGCTGGCCTTGCGCAAGCGCTTCTGCCGCGGCTTCGGGTTCGAACTGCAGGCCGCCGCGAACGAGGAGGCCGTCGTGCTTTCCCTGGGCCCGCAGCACAGCTTCCCGCTCGAGGAGGTGTTCGACTACCTTCACCCGAATACCGCGCGAGCCCTGCTTATCCAGGCGCTCCTCCAGGCGCCCATGTTCGAGACGCGGTGGCGCTGGAACGTGACCCGGTCGCTTCTGGTCGACCGCATGCAGGGCGGCAAGCGCGTCCCGGCGCCGCTCCAGCGGATGCGCGCTCAAGACCTGCTGATCCAGGCCTTCCCGCAGGTGACGGCGTGTCCGGAGACCTTGCCGGCGTGCGACGTCGAAGTCCCCATGGACCATCCGATCGTCCGGCAGACGGTGGAGGATTGTCTCACCGAAGCGATGGACGTCGACGGCTTTCTGGAAGTTATTCGAGGCCTGCGGGAGGGGCGCATCGAACGCCGGTGGGTCGACACGCCGGAACCCTCCGCCTTCGCGGCGGGCATCCTCTCGGCGCAGCCGTACACCTTCCTGGACGACGCGCCGCTCGAGGAGCGCCGCACCCAGGCCGTCCTGACGCGACGCACGCTCGACGTGAAATCGGCCGACGAGCTGGGGGCGCTCGACCCCGAAGCCATCCGGAGGATTCGCGAGGAAGCGTGGCCGCGCCCCGAGAACGCCGAGGAGGTCCACGAGGCCCTGATGTGGATGGGCTACGTCACGGTCGAGGAGAGCGTTCCCTGGAGGGTCTGGCTGGACGAACTGGCAGCGCACAAGCGTGTGGTCCTCGAAGGAAACCGGTGGTTCGCGGCCGAGGCGACGCGTGATCCGAAAGCCGTCCTGCGGGGGCGGCTCGAGGCGCTTGGGCCGGTCTTTCTCGACGACCCGCTTCTCCTCGAATTGGAGCGGGAGGGCGTGGTCCTGCGGGGGAGGTTTGAAGGCCGACCGGGCTGGTGCGACCGGCGCCTCCTGGCGCGGATCCACCGATACACGCTGGAGCGTCTGCGGAAGGAGATCGAGCCGGTTACGGCGGCGGAGTTCCTGCGGTTCCTCGGCTGCTGGCAGCACGTGGACGAAGAGCATAAGCTCGAGGGCCCGCGCGGCGTTGCCGAGGCCGTGGCGCAGCTGGCCGGGTTCGAGGTGCCCGCGGCGGCGTGGGAGGCGAGCGTCTTGCCCTCGAGGGTGCGCGACTACCGGCGGGACTGGTTGGACCAGCTGACGCTTTCCGGCGAGGCGGCCTGGGGCCGGCTCTGGGGAGGGGGGGCGACGGCGATCCGGATCACCCCGATCTGCCTGGTCCTTCGCGACGATCTGGACGCGTGGGCGGGGTTGACGCGGCCGGCGGATCTGGCGGGGCTCTCGGGTCCGGCGCGGGAGGCCTACGATGCCCTGGCCGCCAAGGGGGCGATGTTTCCGCAGGAGCTGGCGCGCGCCGCGAAGCTCCTGCCGGCCCATCTCGAGATGGCGCTAGGGGAGCTGATCGCGCAGGGTCTCCTCACGTGCGACTCTTACGGCGCGCTCCGCTGGCTGATCGTGCCCCCCTCCCGGCGGCGCGGGCCGATGTCGACGGTGGGACGGTGGAGCCTGTTCCGGAGGGAAGCGCAACCGCCGCCGCCCGCAGACTTCGCGGCGCGTCAGCTCCTCAAGCGAACGGGCGTCGTCTTCCGCAAGACGATCGAGCGCGAAAAGCAGCCCGTACCGTGGCGGGACCTGGTGCGGGTCTATCGCACCCTCGAGGCGCGCGGCGAAGTCCGCGGGGGCCGGTTCGTGGCCGGCTTTTCCGGCGAGCAGTACGCGCTGCCGGAGGCCGTCTCGCTCCTCCGGGCCGTCCGCAAGCGCGGCCCGCTCGCCCCGGTCACCGTATCGGCGGCCGACCCCCTGAACTTCCGGGGGATTCTCACTCCCGACGAGCGCGTGCCGTCCGTCGCCCGCCAGAAGGTGCAGGTCGGCTAGCTAGCGCACCCGCAGGGCGTCGATCCCGACCTTGATAACCCCGATCCCCAGCTCTATGTCGATACGGCGATCACCTCGATGTCCGTGCCGAGGAGCTCCTCCAGCATAGGCAGGAACCCGTCGTCCTGGAACGCGGCGCGGTCGTCCTCGACCTCATGCAACCAGCCCCGGTTGCCGAGGAAAGCGATGGCGAATTGCGACAGTCGGACGCCGCTCGTCATGCGGAGTTCGGCCGGCGGGGTCCTCGCGCCGCAAGGACATGCCAGAGCCTGTCCGGAGAGACGCAGGTCCTCCAGCAGGTCGTGGATCTGCTCGATCCGCGCCCCGCATTTGGCGCAGTAGGCGTCCTCGTACTCCCAGTCCCCGTAGGGGAAGGGCGCCGCGTTGACCTGGAGCTTGAGTTCGTCGGCCCAGAAGTGCGCATCCGGATCGGGAGACTCCCGGTCGTATCCGAAGATTTCGCCGCACACCATGTCGTCGAAGCCGACCAGGCACTCCGTCCCGCCCGTCGGCGACAGGGCGGCGGACCGGAGATGGTCGATGGCGTCTTTGAGCGAAAGCTCGTCCTCGCCGTCGACGCTGAATTCCCGTTCGGCGATATCCAGCCGCTCCACCAGGTACTTGACGACCGAGGTGACCTGGTCGGGGGTGGGGCGGAAGGCGGGGTCGCGCGGTACGAGGATGAGGTTGTAGCCGTGAACCATGTCTTGAGAAGGATAGCCCGCGCCGGAGGCCCTGTCGAGTACTGAATCACCCTACAGAGTGAACATCAGCTTGAGGGTGGCCCCCGGGTTGTGCGTGATCTTCAGGAATCCCTCCTGGCCCTGTTCGAGCGGCCGCACCTCGGTCCAGGGGGTCAGATCGATCCTGCCCGTTTCGATGAGCCGCAGCGACGTCGCGAAGTCCCGCGGGGTATAGGCGAACGTCGTGAAGATCGCCTTCTCGTCCCGAATCATTTCGATCCAGGGGAGGCTCGAATTCATCTCGCCCATCCCGATGAACAGCACCCGGCCGCCCCGGCGGCACACGTTGACCGCGGCGCGCCGCGTGGGTTCGACCCCGACGGCCTCGACGACGTACTCCGCACCCTCGCCCCCGAAGAACCGCCGCGCCTCCTGCACCGCGTCGGCCTTGTCGGAGTTGATCACGAGATCGGCACCCAGCTTCCTGGCGACCTCCAGGCGTTTCTCGTTGCGGTCGACCACGCAGACGCGCGAGATCCCCCGGAGCTTCGCCATGAGAAGGGCGAGAACGCCGATCGTGCCCGCCCCCATGATCGCCGCCGTTTCCGGCACCTCACCGAGCGAGATCCGGTAGAAGTGGACGATATTGGCCAAGGGTTCGGTCATGATGGCGTGCTTCTCCGGGAGCTCCTCGGAGATCGGGAAGAGCTGGGCGGCCGGGACCGCCACGAATTCGGCGTAGGTTCCGTGACGGCGGTCGAGCCCGAGGACCTGCCAGGTGGGGCACAGGTTCTGGCGGCCGGCGCCGCACGGCGAGCACGTCCCGCAGCTGATGAGCGGGTTGATGACGACCCGCTGCTCCGGCTTCCAGCTCTTGACCGACGGGTGCGACTCCGTCACGCGGGCCACCGCCTCGTGACCCAGGATCAGGCCGGGCTTCCGGCGTTCGCTGTGTCCCAGGAACCCGTGGATGTCGGAGCCGCATACTCCCGAGGCGGAAACGCGGAGAAGCACGTCGCCCGCCTGGAGGGCAGGCTTCGGGACGTCCTGGATCTCGACCTTCTCGGGGCCCGTGTAGACGAGAGCTTTCATCGCCGGCGTTCTCCTGTCCGTCCGGGGATCATACACCCGGGCGGAGCAGGATGGCGAGGGATCCGGAAAGGCTACTTGCGCCCCTCCCGCATGCGAATCCAGCGCAGCTCTTCCCGGAGCGAGACGAGGACCGCGTGGCGCGTGATCTGCTCGACCTTAACGCCTTCGCGGGGCAGGACGTCGCCGGGGCGCACCAGCTCGCCATTGAGGACGGCCATGAAGCGCGGCTTCACGAACCGGATCTCCTCGGACATCGCCAGGGGGAACTTGACCTCGTGGCGCACGACCTCTTCGTACTCGGCCGTCGCTTCCAGGTCGAGCAGCTTCCCGTTCAGCTCCTCGCGGTCGCGGCACTTCCGGAGAAGCGGTTCCGCGCGGGCGATCGACGCCAGAACGTCCAGCAGCTCGGGGCGACGTTCCAGCTCGATCCGGTCTCTGAGCCGCCGCAGGCGCGCGATGTCCTCCTCGAGGGAGGCGCATTCACCGCGCTCCAGGCGGTCGACGGCCGACCCGTGAAGCCGCGCGGCCTCGGCGCGAACGTGGGCCGCCCCGGGCCAGTAGCGCTCGGCCGCCTCGCGGCGCTCGTCCAGCAAGAGCCGCTGCGGCGCAGCGGCCTTGTCCCAGAGCGCCTTCCAGTACGCCAGGAACTCGAAGTACTTGTCCCGGAGCTCGTCCGAGCGGCCGGAGGCGCGGGCCTCCGCCATGGCCTGCAAGATCTTGTCCGCGTCGGCCCAGACCGAGCGGAACGTGTCGCGATTCACCTCGGGACGACGGTGCTCGACTGGAATCTCATCCGGTCTGAGGCTTCGGCGAAGGGCTTCCGCCCGGTCAAACGGGCAGCGCCGCCCGTTCCGCCAGAGTCGGTCCGGGAGCGCCCCGGTCCACCCGTCTTCCACGAGGACGATCTTGATCCCGTTCCGGAGCGAGGCTTCGAGCAGGCGGCCGTACTTGTCGATCCAGGCTTCCTTCCATTCGGTTTCCGGATGCGCCGCGGGCGGCGGCTTCAGGAAGGCCACCCGAGTTGCCGACTTGGGACCGTCCCGCCGGTCGCGGGACGCGAGCGGCCCGGCGTCGAAGGACGCCTCGGCGCCCCGGGGATCGAGCAACCGGATCTGGAATCGCCCTTCCTTCGAGAACTGGCCGCCCTGCCGCATCGCGTAGAGCGCGAGAAGCAGGGACCCGTACGCCTGGCCATCGGCCGCCGAGGTTCGAAGCTCCGTTCCGGCCAACTCCGCTCGAAGTGTTCCCGCCGCGAGGGTCCACCGCGAACGCTCCTCGTCCGCCCAGGCGATGGTTTCGGCATAGACGGGGGCCAGGGAGTCGTCCAGAAGCGCTTCCGCCACGACTTCCTCGTTCCTGAGCACGGAGCGGCGGGGGTTTTTCGGGTCCCAGGATTCGAACTCCATCACGGACCTGAACGTGTACTCGTAGCGCCACGGAAGCGAGCGCACGCGTTCCAGCCGTTCGCGCATCGCCCCGATTTTCTGGGAGCCCTGAAGGATCTCATACCAGGACTCCACACGGTTCGGCAGATCCGCACGGTCCTGGGGTACTGGCTCCTGTCGATCGGACGAGCCGAACCACGAACACAGGACAAGCGCGGAGATCAGGCGGAACATGGCCCCTCCTCTACGTCAGTCGATTACCGCAGACGCGCGCGGATGTCGGCGATCCTCCGGTCCAGCACCGTCACGAGTTCGCCAATCTGGGCGATCCGGCTCTCGACGACGGTACGGTCGGGGGCGGCATCCTTGGCTCCCGCGTAAAGGCTCCGCGCTTCGGCGAGCTTCTGCCGCGCCTGCTCGGCCTGGCGCAGCAGCTTCTCGAGGGTTGCCCTGTCCGCAGGAAGCTGCTCGGTCGCTTCGGCGAATTGCCGGTAAAGAGGCGCGGCTTCCTTGAGAAGGGTGCCCGCCTGGGCCAGGGCCTTCCTCGCCTTCTCGGCCGGATCCTCTTTCGGAGGTTCCGGCTTCACGACCGGCTCCGGCTTCGGGGGCAC
>Ga0187892_10005223_pt1 | contig 20659 bp, 19 predicted proteins | sample MA1701073metaG_FD_139345 | JGI IMG/M metagenome (GOLD analysis project Ga0187892, IMG submission 139345) | Bio-ooze microbial communities from a basaltic lava cave in the Kipuka Kanohina Cave System on the Island of Hawaii, USA - MA170107-3 metaG ... | reverse complement strand
GGCCATCTGGATCAGCGCGCGCGGCCGGTTCTCGCTGAGCGAGCGCTCCAGGTTCGCGACTGCGGTGAACTGCGCCACGCGCAGGCCGTCTGGTGCCAGGGCCGGCAGTGTCTGCAGCAGCAGGCGAAGACTCGCCGGGCGCAGTGAGCGCGGATCGGGCTTTCCGCCGATCTGCGGCAGAAAGACGGGCTCAGCGCTCAGCCATTCGGCCAGTGTCTCGGGACGATGGAACCAGAACACTCGCCGGCTGCGGGGCTCGGGGTCCAAGCCGTTCGTGAACTGTGTCTCATCCCCCGTGGACTGGTAGAGGAACGGCAGTGGCCGGATCGGCGCCGGCAGGCCCTGCGGAAGGCCCTCCGCGTATTGAGCGGCCTGGGGCTCCACCCCTGAGAGGGTGGTCCCCGGCTTCTTGGCCTCGATCACGCCCACAGCCTGGCCATCGACGTAGAGGAGGTAGTCCGCGAAGCCGTAGCCGGAGGCGAGGGGAAACTCGCGGACCGCGATGCCACGCCCGGCGTGCAGATTCAGCTCCGCGACGTCCTGAACGACCCAGTCCGCGGCGACGAGCGCGGCGTCGATCGACTCTCGGGCGAGCGCCTCGGGACCGGGCATGGGTGTCGGGGCCTACCTTCGGGGATGCACCTGCCCCAGAAGGTTGGGGAGACGCGCCTCGATTCTACTCGACCAGGCAGGGTCTGGACGCGCGATCTGCTCGCCGTTGCCGGTAGAATTCCGCGCTGAGCAAGAGCGGGCAGCGAAGTGGAGGGCAGCGCCAGATGAACGACGCGAGCGGGCGGACGACCCTGCGGCCCGAGGAGGCCCCGGCCAAGGGAATGACGATCGCTGTCGTCGCGCGCGAGGCGCCCGAGCGCATGGCGGTGCTCTCCGACGCCGGCTCGCTCTCCTACGGCGAGCTGAACGCGCGCGCGAACCAGCTGGTGCGGGCGCTGGTGCGCGGCGGAGTCGGGCCGGGCGATGCGGTCGCGCTGCTCTGCTCGAACCGGCACGAGTTCGCGGTGGTGTACGCGGCGGCGCTGCGCGGCGGCTACCGGCTCACCTGCATCAACTGGCACCTGCAGCGCGACGAGGTCGCGTACATCGTCGAGAACTGCGAGGCGCGCGCCTTCATCGCGGACGCGCGCTTCGCCGCGACCGCGGCGGACGTCGCGCGCGAGGCGCCGAAGGCGCGGATCAAGCTCGCGATCGGCGGAGCAATCGACGGCTTCGCGGACTTCGACCGGGCGCTCGCGGCCGAGCCGGCGCACGACGTCGAAGAGCCGCGGCTCGGCTCGACCATGCTCTACACCTCGGGTACGACCGGGCGACCCAAAGGTGTGTACCGACGGCAGACCCCGCCGGCCGGCGGGCTCGCGCGCGAGATCGGCAAGATCGCGAAGTACCGCCCGGACAGCGACCGCATGCTGTGTACGGGGCCGCTCTATCACGCGGCTCCGCTGGCGTTCAATCTCGCGGCGCCGCTCGCGGCCGGGATCGGCACGGTGTTGATGGAGCGCTGGGACGCGCTCGAGGCGCTGCGCGCGATCGAGAAGCACCGCGTCACGCACACGCACATGGTCGCGACCATGTTCCACCGCCTACTCGCGCTGCCCGCCGAGGACCGCGCGCGCCACGACCTCTCGTCGCTGCGCGTGCTCCTGCACGGTGCGGCGCCGACGCCCGTGCACGTAAAGAAGGCGCTGATCGACTGGCTCGGGCCGATCGTCTACGAGTACTACGCGGCCACCGAGGGCGGCGGCACGTTCGTGACGAGCGAGGAGTGGCTCGCCAAGCCCGGCTCGGTCGGCAAGCCCGCGGACGAGGGGAACCTCGAGGTGCGCGACGACGACGGCCGGCCCGTGCCGCGCGGAAGCGTCGGCACGATCTGGTTCCGCGCCCCGCCGGTCGGGCGCTTCGAGTACTTCGGCGACGAGCAGAAGACGCAGTCGAGCTACGACGGCGACTGGTTCACGATGCGCGACATGGGCTACCAGGACGAGGACGGCTACGTGTTCCTGACCGGGCGCACGTCGGAGCTGATCATCTCGGGCGGTGTGAACATCTACCCGGCCGAGATCGACGCGGTGCTGCTGATGCACCCGGCCGTTGCCGACGCCGCCGCGGTCGGCGTACCGAACGAGGAGTTCGGCGAAGAGGTGCGCGCCGTCGTGCAGCTGAAGCCCGGCGCGGTCGCCGGCGAGGCGATCGCACGCGAGCTGATGGAGCACTGCCGCGTGCGGCTCGCGCACTTCAAGTGCCCGCGCGGCGTCGACTTCGATCCGGAGCTGCCGCGCAGCGAGGCGGGCAAGGTGCAGCGCCGCTTGATCCGCGAACGCTACTGGCAGGGCCTTGGCCGGCAGATCTAGCATCGCGGCCGCCCTCGTCTGCGCGCTGTTGTGCGCGGTGCCCGAGGCGCGCGCGCAGCAGGACATCCCGCCCGAGCGCTGGACGCTCGTACAGTGCGGCTCCGTGCTGCCGATCGCGGGCCAGCCCGCGCTCGGCGAGACGACGCTCGTCGTGCACGAGGGCAAGATCGTCGAGGTGCTGCCGGGCATCGTCGGGCCCGAGGCCGTGATGGCGGCGCGCAGCGGCGAGGCCGAGGTCGTCGACCTGCGCGACGCGTTCGTGATGGCCGGCCTGATCGACGCCCACGTGCACATCACCCAGACCTACGACGCCGACGTGCGCCTGCGCCGCGTCACTGACGACGACGCGGACGCCGCGCTGCGCGGCTCGGTGAACGCGCGGCGCACGCTCGAGGCCGGCTTCACCTCGGTGCGCGACCTCGGCGGCGGGCCGGCGGTGTTCGCGCTGCGCGACGCGATCGCGAGCGGCCTGATCCCGGGACCGCGCATGCTCGTCGCGGGCTACGCGATCTCGCCCACCGGCGGCCACGCGGACCGCACGCACGGCTACCGCGAGGACCTGTTCGACATGCCCGGGCCCGACCTCGGCATCGCCGACGGCCCGTACGAGGCGCGCAAGGCGGTGCGCGCGCAGGTGAAGCGCGGCGCGGACGTGATCAAGCTGACCGCGACCGGCGGCGTGCTCTCCAACACGAGCTCCGGCACCGAGGTCCAGTTCAAGCACGACGAGCTGGAGGAGATCGTCAGCACCGCGCACATGCTCGGGCGCAAGGTCGCGGCGCACGCGCACGGCACCAAGGGCGTGAACGCCGCGCTGCGCGCGGGCGTCGACTCGATCGACCACGGCACGTTCCTCGACGCCGACTCGATCGAGCTCTTCAAGAAGACCGGCGCCTGGTACGTGCCGACCGTGACCGCGGGCAAGACCGTCGAGGAGCGCGCGAAGCAGCCGGGCTTCTACCCGCCGGCCGTCGCCGAGAAGGCGCGAGCGGTCGGCCCGCAGATCCAGGACGCCCTGCGCCGCGCGCAATCGGGCGGGGTGAAGATCGCCTTCGGCACCGACGCGGGCGTATTCCCGCACGGCGAGAACGCGCGCGAGTTCCAGTACATGGTCGAGGCCGGCATGTCGCCGATGGACACGCTGCGCGCCGCGACCGTCGGCTCGGCCACCCTGCTCGGCATCGAGTCCGAGGTCGGCACGCTCGAGGTCGGCAAGCGCGCCGACCTGATCGCCACGCGCCGCAACCCGCTGGTCGACGTCACCGAGCTCACGCGCGTCGTGTTCGTGATGCGCGGCGGCACGGTCTACAAGCGCGAGTAGGAGTTCACTTGATCGTCGCCTGTCTCGACCTCGAGGGCGTGCTGGTGCCCGAGATCTGGATCAACGTCGCCGAACGCACTGGCATCGCCGAGCTGCGCCGCACCACGCGCGACGAGCCGGACTACGACAAGCTGATGCGCGGCCGGCTCGAGATCCTCGACCGCCAGAAGCTCGGGCTGCGCGAGATCCAGGAAGTGATCGAGACGCTCGAGCCGCTGCCGGGCGCGCTCGCGTTCCTGAACGCGCTGCGCGAGCAGTACCAGGTGCTGATCCTGTCCGACACGTTCTATCAGTTCGCCAAGCCGCTCATGCGCAAGCTCGGCTTTCCCACTCTGTTCGCGCACGACCTGGTGGTCGAGCCGTCGGGCCGGATCTCCGGCTACCGCCTGCGCATGCCCGACCAGAAACGAGAGAGCGTCGAGCACCTGCGGGCGCTCCGCTTCCAGGTGATCGCCGCCGGCGACAGCTACAACGACACGAGCATGCTCGCCGCGGCGCACGCCGGCATCCTGTTCCGGCCGCCCGCGAACGTGATCGCCGAGTTCCCGCAGTTCCCAGTCACGCGCGAGTACGACGAGCTCCTACGCGCCTTCGCCGACGCGGCGCGGCGAATTGCGACCGCCGAGAAGTAGCGCCTATACTCCGCCGCGCCTGAGGAGGACTCTCGATGGCCGATGCCCCGCTGGTGCGCCAGCCCGGCTCCTTGATCAAGAAGCGCCGCGACGGGACGCTCGAGGTCCCGGACAACCCGACGATCGCCTACGTCGAGGGCGACGGCACGGGCCGCGACATCTGGAAGGCGTCGGTGCGCGTGTTCGACGCCGCGGTGGCGAAGGCGTTCGGCGGCCGGCGCAAGATCGGCTGGCACGAGGTGCTCGCCGGCCAGAAGGCCTTCGACCGCACCAAGAACTGGCTGCCCGACGAGACCGTCGACACGTTCCGCAAGTGCCTGGTCGGCATCAAGGGCCCGCTCACCACGCCGGTCGGCGGCGGCATCCGCAGCCTGAACGTCGCGCTGCGTCAGATCCTCGACCTGTACGTCTGCCTGCGCCCGGTGAAGTGGTACGAGGGCGTGCCGAGCCCGGTCCGACATCCGGAACAGGTCGACATGGTGATCTTCCGCGAGAACACGGAAGACATCTACGCGGGCATCGAGTGGAAGGCGAACTCGCCGGAGGCGAAGAAGGTGATCGCCTTCCTGCAGAAGCAGATGAAGGTGAAGTCGATCCGCTTCCCCGCGACCAGCGGCATCGGCGTGAAGCCCGTCTCGCGCCAGGGCACGGAACGCCTGGTGCGCGCCGCGATCGACTACGCGCTCGAGCACAAGCGCAAGTCGGTCACGCTCGTGCACAAGGGCAACATCATGAAGTACACCGAGGGCGCGTTCCGCGACTGGGGCTACAAGCTGGTCAAGAAGGAATACAAGGGTAGGGCGATCGGCTGGGACGACTGCGACGGCAAGCCGCCGGGCGGCCAGCTCCTGGTCAAGGACTCGATCGCCGACATCACGCTCCAGCAGGTACTGACCCGCCCCGACGAGTTCGACGTGATCGCGACCATGAACCTGAACGGCGACTACCTGTCCGACGCGCTCGCAGCGCAGGTCGGCGGGATCGGCATCGCGCCGGGCGCGAACATCAACTACAAGACCGGCCACGGCATCTTCGAGGCCACGCACGGCACGGCGCCGAAGTACGCCGATCAGGACAAGGTGAACCCGAGCTCGGTGATCCTGTCCGGTGTCATGATGCTCGACCACATCGGCTGGAACGCGGCGGCGCGATTGATCGACCGCGGCATCTCGCGCGCGATCGCGCAGAAGCGCGTGACCTACGACTTCCACCGCCTGATGGACGGCGCCACGCTCTTGAAGTGCTCGGAGTTCGGCGACGCCATCATCGAGAACATGGAGTAAGGGCTCGTGAAGCGACCGAAGATCTCACTGGTCGGCGCCGGCAACATCGGCGGCGTGCAGGCGCAGCTGATCGCGCAGAAGGCGCTCGGCGACGTGGTGCTGCTCGACGTGGTCGAGGGCGTGCCGCAGGGCAAGGTGCTCGACATCGACCACGCGCTCGACGGCTGGGGCTCGAACATCAAGATCACCGGCACGAACGACTACAAGGACACGGCCGGCTCCGACCTGTACATCGTCACGGCCGGCATCGCACGCAAGCCCGGCATGTCGCGCGACGACCTGCTCAACACGAACCTCGGCATCATCAAGAGCGTCGCCAAGGGCATCAAGGAGCACTCGCCCAACGCGATCGTGATCGTGGTCTCGAACCCGCTCGACGCGATGGTCTACGCCATGAAGGAGCTGACCGGCTTCCCCAAGGAGCGCGTGGTCGGCATGGCCGGCGTGCTCGACTCCGCGCGCTTCCGTTTCTTCGTCGCGCAGGAGCTCGGCGTTGCGGTCCAGGACGTGGTCGCGCTCGTGCTCGGCGGCCACGGCGACACGATGGTGCCGCTGCCGCGGCTCTCGAGCGTGAACGGCATCCCGCTCCAGTCGCTGCTCTCCAAGGAGAAGCTCGCGGCGATCGTGAAGCGCGTGCAGGACGCCGGCGGCGAGATCGTGGGCCTGCTCAAGACGGGCTCGGCGTTCGTCTCGCCCGCGGCCGCGTCGGTGACCATGGCCGAGGCGATCCTGCGCGACCAGAAGCGCGTGCTCGCCTGCGCCGCGTACCTCGACGGCGAGTACGGCGCGCGCGGCATCTACATGGGCGTGCCCGTGCTGCTCGGCTCGCGCGGCGTGGAGAAGATCTTCGAGCTCGACCTGCTGCCGGACGAGAAGGCCGAGGTCGCGAAGTCGATCGACCACGTCAAGAAGCTCGTCGCCGACATCAAGCTCTAGCCAGAGAGAGACACCCCCCATGAACGTCCACGAGTACCAGGCGAAGGCCCTGCTCCGCGAGTACGGCATCGAGGTTCCCCCGGGCCGGCTCGCGCTCACGGCCGCCGAAGCGGAGCAGGCCGCGCGCGACATCGGCGGCACCGTCGTGGTGAAGGCGCAGGTGCACGCGGGCGGCCGCGGCAAGGGCGGCGGCATCAAGGTGGTGAAGTCGGCCGAGCAGGCCCGCCAGACCGCGAGCGACATGATCGGCATGCGGCTGGTCACCAAGCAGACCGGCGCCGAGGGCAAGATCGTCTCGCGGCTCTACGTCGAGGCCGGCTCGAAGATCGACCGCGAGCTGTACCTCGCCTTCCTGGTCGACCGCGCCACGCAGAACGTCGCGATCCTCGGCTCGACCGAGGGCGGCATGGACATCGAAGAGGTCGCAGAGCGCACGCCCGAGAAGATCCTGACCGCGCAGGTCGACCCGCTGATCGGGATCTGCGACTACCAGGCGCGCAACCTCGGCTACGACCTCAAGCTGAACGCGAAGCAGTGCGACTCGTTCGTGTCGCTGGTCAAGAACATGTACCGGCTGTTCATGGACCTCGACGTCTCGCTCGCCGAGGTCAACCCGCTGATCGTCTCGGGCGACGCGGTGACGCCGCTCGACTGCAAGCTCAACTTCGACTCGAACGCGCTCTACCGGCACAAGAACGTGCAGGCGCTGCGCGATCCCGCCGAGGAGGACGAGCGCGAGGCGGAGGCCGCGAAGTACGACCTGAACTGGGTCTCGCTCGACGGCAACATCGGCTGCATGGTGAACGGCGCCGGCCTGGCGATGGCGACCATGGACATCATCCAGTACGCCGGCGGCAAGCCCGCGAACTTCCTCGACGTCGGTGGCGGCGCGGACGCCGAGCGCGTCGCGCACGCGTTCCGGCTGATCCTGGCGGACAAGAACGTGAAGGGGATCCTGGTCAACATCTTCGGCGGCATCGTGCTGTGCGACAAGGTGGCCGAGGGCATCATCAGCGCCGCCAAGACGGTGGGCGTGAAGGTGCCGCTGGTCGTGCGGCTCGACGGCACGAACGCCGTGAAGGGACGCGAAATGCTGAAGAGCTCGGGCCTGAACATCACGCCGGCCGACGGCATGAAGGACGCGGCGGAGAAGATCGTCGCAGCGGTGAAGGCGTCATGAGCATCCTGGTCGACAAGAACACCAAGCTCGTCGTGCAGGGCATGGGCAAGACGGGCCAGCTACACACGAACCTGTCGCTCGAGTTCGGCACCAAGGTGGTCGGCGGCGTGACGCCCGGCCGCGGCGGCAGCGAGGCCTGCGGCCTGCCGGTCTGGAACACGATGCGCGAGGCGGTGAAGGAGTCCGGCGCGAACGCCTCGGTCGTGTTCGTGCCCGCGCCCGGCGCGGCCGACGCGATCCTCGAGGCAGCCGAGGCCGGCATCGAGCTGATCTGCGCCATCACCGAGGGCATTCCCGTGCGCGACATGCTGCGCGCGAAGGCGGCGCTGCGCGGCTGGAAGGGGCGGCTGATCGGCCCGAACTGTCCGGGCCTGCTCGATCCGGGGCTCAAGGTGCGCATCGGCATCGCGCCGTACTCGATCTTCAAGCCGGGCAGCGTCGGCGTCGTGTCGCGCTCGGGCACGCTGACCTACGAGGCGGTGCACCAGCTCTCGCAGCTCGGCATCGGCCAGACGACCTGCGTCGGCATCGGCGGCGACCCGATCCCGGGCACGAGCTTCACCGATGTGCTGAAGCTGTTCCAGAAGGATCCCGCGACCAAGGCCGTGGTGATGATCGGCGAGATCGGCGGCAGCGCGGAAGAGGAAGCCGCGGACTTCGTCGCCTCGCAGATGACCAAGCCCGTGGTCGCGTTCATCGCCGGCGTGACCGCGCCGTCGGGCAAGCGCATGGGCCACGCCGGCGCGATCATCTCGGGCGGCAAGGGCACGGCCGACGGCAAGCGCAAGGCGCTCGAGAAGGCGGGCATCCCCGTCGTGCCGACGCCCGCGGCGATCGGCGAGACCCTGGCCCAGGCTGCGCGCGGCGTCCTGTAGATGAGCCTGGTCGTCGTCGGCTCGGTCGCGCTCGACGACATCGAGGCGCCCGCGGGCAGCGCGAAGTCGGTGCTCGGGGGCGCGGCCTCGTACTGCTCGGTCGCCGCCAGCTACTTCACGAAGACGCGCGCGGTCGGCGTGACGGGCGACGACTTCCCGCAGGAGCACCTCGACTTCCTCGCCTCGCGCGGCGTCGACCTCGCCGGCGTGACGCGCGCCAAGGGCCGCACCTTCCGCTGGGGCGGGCGCTACCACGCCTCGCTCAACCAGCGCGACACGCTGTTCACCGAGCTCGGCGTGTTCGAGCAGTTCGATCCGGTGCTGCCCAAGGCGTGGCTCGACAGCGAGTGGGTGTTCCTGGCGAACATCCAGCCGGGCCTGCAGCGCAACGTGCTCGAGCAGGTGCGCGCGCCGCGCTTCTCGGCCATGGACACGATGAACTTCTGGATCGAGGGCGCGCGCGCCGAGCTCGAGAAGACGCTCGCGAAGGTCGGCGGTCTCGTGGTCAACGACGACGAGGCGCGCCAGCTCACCGGCCAGTCCAACCTGGTGCGCGCGGCGGACGCGATCCGCGCGCTCGGTCCCGGCATCGTGATCGTGAAGCGCGGCGAGCACGGCGCGCTGCTGTTCGACGAGGAGGGCGTGTTCGCCGCGCCCGCCTTTCCGCTGCGCGAGGTGCAGGACCCGACCGGCGCCGGCGACAGCTTCGCCGGCGGCCTGATGGGCGCGCTCGCCGCGGGCGGCCGGCTCGACGCCGACGCTCTGCGCCGGGGAGTGATCTACGGGTCCGTGCTCGCCTCGTTCTGCGTCGAGCGCTTCGGCCTCGACCGCTTCCGCACGCTCACCCGCGCCGAGATCGACGAGCGCTTCGAGCTGTTCCGCAGACTGACGAGATTCTGATCCGGGCAAGCGCCCTTGCTGCCATAAGCGCTGTGCAGCTAGACGGCGCAGATCCGTCAAGCACACGAGCTTTCCTCCCGATAGGTCGGGCATGTTCTCGAAGATGGACGGCCCGACCGCCCTGCGCGCGGATCTCGTGCGGGCGCTGTCGTTCTCGAGCGATCGCATCGAGCGCGAGCGAGACGGGGCGAAGGTGGCGTCGCTGGCGGCACTGGCGGCGGTGTGGAACGGGCGCAAGGGCCACGTCGCGGTCCTGATCCGCGACGTCGAGCCCGCCGCGATCGAGCGCTACGTCGGGCCCGACCCGATCCTGTCCGAGAGCGACCTCGACGCCGCGATCGAAGAGGGCCTCGCCTGGGCCGAGAGCCTCGGCTTCGCGATGGACGCGCCCGAGTTCGTCCTGCTCGCCAAGGGCGAGCGCGAGGAGCGCATCTACCGCTGGAACAAGCTGCGCAAGATCCGACCCGCCGCGCGGCCGATCCCGGAAGAGGAATCGTCGCCGTCGCTGCCCGCGCTCGAGGCTCCGGAGTCGGCGCAGGGCGGCTACGAGATCGAGCTCGAAGACCTGGTCGTGCCGTCTCCCCCGCCGGCGCCTGAGCTCGAGGGCGAGCTCGTGCCGCGTGCGCACGCCGCGGCGGCCGACCCGGCTGCCGAGTCGGCCGCGCGTGCGCAGAACCAGCCGAGCGCGGTGCTCGGCCGCATCTCCCTCGTCCGCAAGAACGGCGCCGATGCGCGCCGCCTCGAGCTGCTCGCGAAGTTGCTCGCGTCCTACTAGGAGGAGACACCCATGAACCGCTCGAAGGCACTGCTCGCCGCATGGCTCGTGCTCTCGGTCGCGAGCGCGTGCACCACGGTCTCGCCGAGGGACGCCTCGCGCGCCGAGGCGCACCGCGACATCGCCGAGGCGAAGCTCGGCAAGGGCGAAACCGAGCTCGCGATCCGCGAGTACCGGGCCGCGATCAAGCTCAACCCGAACGATCCGGAGACGCACTTTGGCCTGGCCGAGGCGTATCGCCGCAAGGGCATGCTGCCGGACGCCGAGCGCGAGCTGCGCGAAGCGGTGCGGGTCGACCCGACGCACCTCGAGGCGCGCTTCGAGCTGGGCGTCACGTTCCTGCAGATGGAGCGCTGGAACGACGCGGCCGCGGAGTTCGAGAAGCTCGCCGCGGATCCGACCTTCGTGCGCCCGACGCGCGCCCTTGTGAACCTGGGTTGGGCTCACTACAAATCGGGCGACCTGAACCGGGCGAAGGACGACTTCCAGCGCGCGCTCAAGGCCGATCGCAACAACTATGTGGCGCATTTGGACCTCGGGATCGTGTTCTACGAGCAGGGCCAGCTCGTGGAGGCCGTGCAGCACTTCGAAGAGTGCGTGAAGATCGTGTCCGATCGGCCAGTCCAGGTGTTCGGGCCGGCCGAGGCCGAGGCGCGCTACCGCATGGCTCAGGCGTACGTGCGGTTGGGGAAGCGCGACAAGGCCGTCGACTCGCTGAGCATTGCAGTCGCACGGGGGGGCGAGAGCGAGTGGGTTCGCAAGTCGAACGACTACCTGAAGGTGCTCCAGTAGCGGAGCGCGCCGAGCCGCTCGGCTTCGGCACCTGGTACCGGCGGCAGCGCGAGCTGCGCGGCATCTCCGTGTTCTACGTCGCGGCGCGCACCAAGCTCACGCCGGAGCGCGTGCGCGAGATCGAGGACTCGAGCGCGCCGCTCGACACCGACGGCATCGGCCGCGCGACCGCGCGCACGCTCGCGCTCGCGATCGGCGCCGATCCCGACATGGCCGCGACGCTGCTCGGCGAGCGCCGCCGCACCGCGCGCGGCACGCGCGGCATGGCGGCGTTCTGGCTGCGCGGCTTCGTCTGGAGCTGGGGCCGGCGGATCGGCATCGCGCTCGCGCTCGGCGCGGCGCTGTGGCTGCTCGGCCTGTGGCTGTCGGGCTTCTACGCGCGGAACGGCACGCCGCCCACGGTCTACAAACCCGACTACGTCGAGCAGCTGCTCAACCGCGACTGATCCGCGATGATCGAGCACCGCGGCAGCATCCTGCAGGCCAGCCTGCTGCGCTTCGTGCGCCGCGGCGCGTGGAGCCACGCGGGCCGCCTGCTCGAGAAGAGCCACCCCGCGGACGTCGCCTACGTGCTCGACCGCGTGCCGCAGGCCGACCGCCAGACGCTGTTCGCGCTGATCGCCACGCCCGAGCTGCGCGCGGACGTGCTCTCGCTGCTCCAGTTCGCGACCCGCTCCGAGCTGCTCGCGCGGCTCGAGCCCGAGGCGGCCGGCCTGATCGTCCGGCACATGCCCGTCGACGACGCGGCCGAGGCGCTGCGCGAGCTGCCCGAGGAGCGCAGCGAGGAGATCCTGTCGCGGCTCGGCGAGAGCGCGGAGGAGATCGAGTTCCTGCTCGAGTACGCGGAGAGCACCGCGGGCGCGATCATGTCGCCGAAGTTCCTGGCGCTGCCCGAGGACCTCGACGTGCAGTCCGCGATCGAGCACGTGCGCCGCTACGGCGACGCGGACGCGAGCTTCTACGTGTACGTGATCGACGAGCGCGAGTTCCTGGTCGGCGTGGTCTCGCTGCGCCAGCTGATCCTGCAGCCGCCCGACAAGCAGCTGCGCGACCTGATGACGCCCGAGCCGATCCGCGTCGCGACCGACACCGACCAGGAGGAGGTCGCGCGCGTGGTGAGCCGCTACGACATCCTGGCGGTGCCGGTGGTCAGCGCGAGCAACCGCCTGGTCGGCGTGGTCACCGTCGACGACGTGATCGACGTCATGCGCCAGGAGGCGACCGAGGACATCCTGAAGCTGGCCGGCACCACGCCCGAGGAGGCCACGGCGCCCGGCTTCGTGCGCGGCGCCTGGATCCGCCTGCCGTGGCTCGTGGCGAGCTTCGTGGGCGGCTTCGCCGGCATCGCGCTGCTCTCGTACTTCTCCGAAGCGCTCGCGCGCACCGTGCAGCTCGCCTTCTTCCTGCCGATCATCCTGGGCATGGGCGGGAACGTCGGGAACCAGTGCTCGACGGTCATCGTGCGCGGCATCGCCACCGGCCGGCTCGACGTGCGCGCGCTGCCGCGCACCCTGATGCACGAGGCGTTCACGAGCCTCCTGCTCGCCACGACGTTCGCGCTCGCGCTGGCGGGCTTCGCGGCGCTGACCGGCCTCGGGCCGCCGCTGCTCCCGCTCGCGGTCGCGCTCGGCATCTTCTGCTCGATCATGATCGCGGCGTCGGTGGGGACGCTCCTGCCCCTGCTCTTCAGCCGGATCGGGATCGATCCCGCCGTGGCCTCCGGGCCGCTCGTCACGACCGCGACCGACGTGATCGGGATCCTGGCCTTTTCTCTGATCGCTGTCCTGATCCTGTAGGGGTACCCTCCGGGCATGCCCCCGGAGCACCGAACGCGCTGCCTCGTGCTGCGCACCTTCGACCAGGGCGAATCGGACCGGGTCGTGCACTTGTACAGCGAGGGGCTGGGCCGGGTGTCGGCGATCGCCAAGGGCGCGCGCCGCTCGAAGCGCCGGTTTCCGGGCACGCTCGAGATCCTGTCGCTCGTCGACGTGCGGCTGGTCGATCCGCCCCGCGCGCAGCTGATGCGGCTCGAGGGCGCGAAGCTGGTCGGGGCGTTCGAGGGCATCACCGCGCACCTCGCGCGCTACGCGATCGCCTGTCAGTTCCTCGAGCTGCTCGACCGGCTGACCGCCGAGCGCGAGGCCAACCCGGAGCTCTTCCACTTCGCGGTCGGCGTGCTCGAGGTCCTGCGCGCGTCGGAGCCCGACCGCCTGCTCGCGGTGCTGGTGCTGGCGAAGACGCTCGCGCGGCTCGGCTTCCGGCCGCAGCTCACGCGCTGCGCGGTGTGCGGCGCCGAGCCCGCGCCCTCGGTGGGGCAGATGGCCTTCCTGCCCGCCCAGGGCGGGGCGGTCTGCCGGGCGTGCGCGGGGCCGGCCGAGGCGTCCGTCCCGCTGCGCCTGCTGCGCGCGCTCGACGCCGGGCTGCGCCTGCCGCTGCGCGCGCGGGCCGAGCTCGGGCTCTCGGCGCGCGAGGCCGAGCGCGTGGAGCTCTTGGTCGAGCGCTTCTTTCGTTTTCAGATCGGAACGGAGCTGCGGTCGGCGTCGTTCCTGCGCCAAGCGCTCGGCGATGCTCGGGAATCGCCGGCGCGTGCACGCGCGGTTGACGGCACCGGGGAGCGCGGAGATACTGCGCCCGCGGCCGCTTCGATGGGCGCCTCTGACTGAATAGAGTCCGACTGGGGAGGCCAGGAAGCTTGGCGAAGCGAGCAGGGAAGACCCCCGCGAAGCAGGCCCGACGCCGCGTCTACTTCTTCGGCGGCTCGCGCGCCGACGGCAACGCCTCCCTGCGCAACCTGCTCGGCGGCAAGGGCGCGAACCTGGCCGAGATGGTGCGGCTCGGCGTGCCCGTGCCCGCGGGCTTCACGATCTCGACCGAGGTGTGCGCGGCGTTCTACGCCGCGGGCCGCAAGCTGCCGCGCGGCCTCGACGACGAGATCCGCGCCCAGCTGGCCAAGATCGAACGCGAGATGGGCGGGACGTTCGGCTCGCGCGAGCGGCCCCTGCTCGTGTCGGTGCGCTCGGGCGCGCGCACCTCCATGCCCGGCATGATGGACACGGTCCTCAACCTGGGCCTGAACGACGAGACGCTCGCCGGCCTGATCGCGGAGAGCGGCGACCGCCGCTTCGCCTATGACACCTACCGCCGCTTCGTCCACATGTACGGCGACGTGGTGCTGGGCGTGAAGCACGAGGCGTTCGAGGAGAAGCTCAGGCTCCTCAAGCAGGGCCTGGGCGTGACGCTCGACGCGGAGCTCGACGCGCAGCACCTGGCCGGGCTGGTGCAGGAATACAAGAAGCTCGTGCGCGAGCACACCAAGGCCGACTTCCCGGACGACCCGTTCGAGCAGCTGCGCGGCGCGATCGCGTCGGTGTTCCTGTCCTGGAACGGCCACCGCGCCGTGGAGTACCGCAAGCAGAACAACATCCCGTCGGAGTGGGGCACGGCCGTCACCGTACAGGCGATGGTGTACGGGAACCTCGGCGACGACTCCGCGACCGGCGTCGCGTTCACGCGCGATCCGTCGACGGGCGAGCGCCGCTTCTTCGGCGAGTTCCTGCCGCGCGCGCAGGGCGAGGACGTGGTCGCGGGCATCCGCACGCCGCAGCCGATCAGCAAGAAGGCGCGCAAGCCGGGCGATTCGCCGTCGCTGGAAGAGCTGATGCCGCGCTGCTTCAAGGAGCTGTCGCGCACGGCGCAGCTGCTCGAGCGGCACTACGCGGACATGCAGGACCTCGAGTTCACCATCCAGCGCGGCCGGCTGTGGATGCTGCAGACGCGCAACGGCATGCGCAGCGCGCGCGCCGAGGTGAAGATCGCCGTCGACATGGCGAACGAGCGCCTGATCGACCGCAAGACCGCGGTGCTGCGCGTGAACCCCAAGCAGCTCGATCAGCTGCTCCACCCGACGCTGGACGCCACCTCGCTGCCGCCGCCGCTCGCGCACGGCCTGCCCGCGTCGCCGGGCGCCGCGAGCGGCCGTATCGTGTTCACCGCCGAGGACGCGGAGGCCGCGGCGGAGCAGGGCGAGCCGGTGGTGCTCGTGCGCCGCGAGACCTCGCCCGAGGACATCCACGGCATGCACGTCGCGCAGGGCATCCTGACCGCGCTCGGCGGCATGACCTCGCACGCGGCGGTCGTGGCGCGCGGCATGGGCAAGTGCTGCGTGGCCGGCTGCTCGGCGCTCGCGATCGACCTCGAGCGGCGCACGGCGGTGCTCGGCGGCGTCGAGCTCGGCGAGCGCGACGTGATCACGCTCGACGGCTCGACCGGCAACGTCTACCGCGGCCGCCTGCCGACGGTGGAGCCCGAGCTGTCGCGCGACTTCATGACGCTGATGCGCTGGGCCGACGGCATGCGCCGGCTGCGCGTGCGCGCGAACGCCGACACGCCCGAGGACGCGGAGATCGCGGTGCGCTTCGGCGCCGAGGGCGTCGGTCTGTGCCGCACCGAGCACATGTTCTTCCAGGCCGAGCGCATCCTGGCCGTGCGCAGCATGATCCTGTCGTCGACGGCGGAGGAGCGCGCGCGCCCGCTCGCGCAGATCCTGCCCATGCAGCGCGAGGACTTCGTCGGGATCTTCCGCGCCATGGCGGCGCGGCCGGTCACGATCCGCCTGCTCGATCCGCCCCTGCACGAGTTCCTGCCGCACTCGGGCGAGGAGATGGCCAACCTGGCGCGCGACCTCGGCATGCCCGAGCTCGAGCTGCGCCGCAAGGTCGACGCCCTGCGCGAGTTCAACCCGATGCTCGGCCACCGCGGCTCGCGGCTCGCGGTCACCTATCCCGAGATCTACGAGATGCAGGTGCGCGCGATCATCGAGGCCGCGTGCGTGTGCGCGGACTCCGGCCTGCGCACGCACCCGGAGATCATGCTGCCGCTGGTCGCCGGCACGCGCGAGCTGGCGGTGCTGCGCGAGCTGGTCGACCGCACCGCGCGCGCCGTCATGCGCGAGCGCGGGCGCAAGATCCGCTACAGCGTCGGCACGATGATCGAGGTGCCGCGCGCGGCCGTGCAGTCCGGCCGGCTGGCCTCGATCGCGGACTTCTTCTCGTTCGGCACCAACGACCTGACGCAGATGACCTTCGCGCTCTCGCGCGACGACTCGGGCCGCTTCCTGCCGAGCTACGTCGAGCAGCGGCTGATGGACGACGACCCGTTCGTCACGCTCGACACCGAGGGCGTCGGCGCGCTGATGCGCATGAGCATCGCCGCCGGGCGCAAGGCGCGGAAGGACCTCAAGGTCGGTATCTGCGGCGAGCACGGCGGAGAGCCACGGTCGATCGCGTTCTGCCACGAAGTAGGCATGAACTACGTGAGCTGCTCGCCGTACCGCGTGCCGATCGCCCGGCTTGCCGCGGCGCAGGCGGCGGCGGCCCGCAAGCCGAACGCCCGCGGATGACGCGAGGCTTTCGCCAGCGCCGCCACGGCGTGCTCGCCGCGACGGTCTGCACGCTCGCGTTCCTGGCCTGCGCCGGCAGCGCGCCCCCGGCGCCGCTGCCCGAGCCGCCGGTCTCGGACCAGGAGGCGATGCAGTTCGCCCTGCGGGCCGAGCGCTTCTACAAAGCGTTGGAAGGGATTCCGCTCGCGGCCACGGTCACCTTCACCAACCGCGAGCTGCACCAGTACTTCCCCAATCCGGCCGCGTACTCCGACTACTACTCGTCGCTCGCGACCATGGTCCGCCAGAACACGCTGCGCGACGGCATGGTCCGCAGCGTGCGCATCCGCGAGTTCCACTTCGACGGGCCGGACCAGGCCGTGGTCGCGGTCGCCCTGACCGGCAAGCACGAGCGCGAGCTGCGCTTCTGGGACATCCACCTCGAGCGGCACGACATCTGGCGCCGGATCGACGGGGTGTGGCTGATCGTGCCCGAGAAGCTCTGACGCGGGGATCCCCCGGAACTTGCGCGCGTGTGAAGTTCTTTTCCCCGAAGTGGGTAGTTCGCTTCACCACGGGCCGCGACCCGAGCCGAACAGCGATCGGGCCGAGAGGCCGGATCTGCCCGGTATCGCAGCGAACTCGCAGGAGTTCCGCTTCGTGACGCGCTTGGCATGGCGATTGCTCCCCCACCTGTCGCAATGCGACGCCGAGCCGCCCAGTGACCGAAGAGGATCGAGTGATCGTCGAGGCGATTCGCGCCGGTGACCCGGGCGCGTTTCGCGAGCTCTACGAACGCCACTTCCGCCGCATCCACAGCTTCTCGGTCCGCCGGCTGGGCGACGTGGCCGAGGCCGACGACGTGTGTCAGGACGTCTTCGAGGCGGTCTTCTCCTGCCTCGATCGCTTCAAGGGCGAGTCCGACCTGATCGTCTGGATCTACGGGATCACCCGGAACATCCTCAACAACCGCCTGCGCCGGCGCGGCGGGGTGCGGCTGGTATCGCTCGACGACATCCCCCAGGAGGCCGCGCCCCTCGACCTGGGTCCCGAGCCCCTCGCCCAGGCGCGCCAGACGCTCGGCCGGGTGCGGGAAGCGATCGGCAACCTGCCGGACGAGCAGCGCAAGGTCCTGGAGCTGCGCCACGGCAAGCGGCTCAACATCCGCAAGATCGCGCAGCTGACCGGCCGCAGCGAAGACGCGGTGAAATCGAGCCTTTACCGCGCCCGGCGGTCGCTCGCCGCCCAGCTCCCCGGGGAGCGGATCACGCTCTAGCGGGCGCCCGCGCGTCACCAAGCCGGGGGCCGGCCCACCTATCTCTCAGAGATGGGCAGCTCAGGCGAAAGACCGGCCGCTCGGCGCACCCCCGGGGCGGCTCCCCGGGCGTGGCTCGAAGCGCGGTTCTGGGACGGGGTCGAGTGCGAGATCGAGGCGCTCGACGCCGCGGACTTCGCGCTCTTCCTGGCCGCGGATCGGCTGCCCTGCGCCGCCCGGCCCGGCTTCGCCGAGGCGCTCGCCGGCTCGCTCGCAGGGGTCTGCCGCGCGCGCTTTTCAAACTGAGAGGGCGCGGCTACCCCTTCGCGCATGCTGCGCTTCCTCCGCAAGCGGCTGCGCCCGCGACTCCTGGTGGTGTACGCGCTGGCGATCGCCGCGGTGTTCCTGTCCCAGCCGACGCCCGCGTCGCTCGTGCTCGGCGCGATCCCGATCGCGCTCGGCGAAGCGCTGCGACTTTGGGCCACGGGCTATCTCCACAAGAACGACGCCCTGACCATCGCCGGGCCCTACGCGTATCTGCGTCACCCGCTCTACCTGGGGACGCTCCTGATCGCGGCCGGGTTCCTCGTCATGGCCTGGAGCCCGCTCGCGCTCGGCTGCGCCGCGCTATTCGTGCTGGTCTACTTCGGCTACTACATGCCGTACAAGGACCGGATCGAGAGCGCGCGGCTCGAGTCGTTGTACGGCGACGCGTACCGGCGCTACGCCGCGGCGGTGCCCCGGCTCGTGCCGCGCCTGCACGCCTACCAGCCGCTGCCCGCCGAGCGCGCGGGCGCGACGGAGTGGGAGCGCGTGCGCTTCGCGGACAACAACGAGACCGGCACGGCGGCCGTGGTCGCGGTCGGCGTCCTGTGCATGGTCGTGCGCTGGTGGGGAATCTCCTGAGGCGATCGGACCTGGCCGGTCCGGGCGTCGCGGTGCTGAATCTGGGCGGGTTCGCCAACCCGGACGTCCTGCTCGTGCAGCGCGCCGGCGCGCGCGTGGTGGTGAAGGACTGGGGCCGGCGCTCGGCGCTGGTGCGCGCGCTCGTCGCGCCCTGGTTCGCGCGCCACGAGGCGGCGATGCTGGCGCGCGCCGACGGCATTCCCGGCGTCCCGCGCCTGCGCGAGCGCATCGATCGCCTGGCGCTCGCGATGGAGTACATCGAGGGCCGGCCGCTCAACCGGCACGCGCACGGACGCGCGCTGCCGACGAGCTTCTTCGCGGAGCTCGAGGCGATCCTGGCGCGGCTCGCGGAGCGCGGCATCGCGTACCTCGACCTGCGCAGCCCGACCAACGTGCTGCTGACGCCGGACGGATCCCCGGCCCTGGTCGACCTGGGCAGCGCGCTGCGCTGGCGGCTGCCGCGCGCCTGGCTCGAGCGCTTCGAGCGCCGCGCGCTCGCGAAGCTGCGCTCGCGCTTCGAGGAGCGCCCCGGCTCGGAGCCCGTCTACGAGGACCCGGACGACGACACGAGCGCGAACCTGAAGGCGGGCGGCACGCGCTTCCGGCTGCGCGAGCACGGCGTGCTCGAGGATCCGGTGCCGGTGCTGTTCCTGCCCGACGTCGGCGTCTCCTCGCGGGTGTTCGCGGCCTGCTTCGCGCGCGCGGCCGCGCATGGCCGGCGCGCGATCGGCGTCGACCCGCCGGGCTTCGGCGGCTCGCGCCCCGAGGTGCGCAGCCTCGAGCCGGCGCGCGTCGCGGCGCAGCTCGAAGCGCTGCTCGAGGCGCTGCGCCTCGAGCGCGTGGATCTGGTCGCCGCGGGCTGGGGCGCGCGCGTCGGCCGGGCGCTCGCCGCGCGGCCGTCGCGGCTCGTGCGCCGGCTGGTCGCGATCGCCGGCGAGGACACTCCCGAAGGGGATCTCGAACGCGCGGCGCGCTGGGCGCTCGGCGCGAGCGATCCCGAGCAGCTGCGCGCGCGCCTGCGCGCCCAGCTCGGCGACGACCTGCCCGATCCGCTGCGCAAGGCGCTGCGGATCGAGCTCGCGCGCGCGCCGGCGCGCAACCTCGTGCTGGCCTACCGGCCGGGCGCGCCCGCGCCGACGCCGTTCGGTGTCGGAGCGCCGGAGCGCAGCGACCTCGACCGCGCGCAGGCCGCCGATCCGGACCGCGTCTTCGCAGCGCTCGCGGCGGTCTCCGCCGGCTAGCGTCGAGGAGTGCCGCGCGCGGTCTCGCGGTACACCGAGGGCGGCAGGCCCGCGGCGCGGTGGAAGTCCCGTGAAAAATGGGCGGCGTCGGCGAAGCCGCAGCTGAAGCCGATCGCCGTCAGCGACCAGTCGGTGTCCACGAGCAGCCGGCACGCCTCGCGGATGCGCGCGGCGCGCAGCAGCTCGCTGAACGTGAGGTCGGCCTCGCGGAGGCGCCGCTGCAGCGTGCGCGACTGCACTCCGAGCTCGCGCGCGAGCGTCGCGAGCAGCCAGCGCCGACCGGGATCGCCTGCGAGCCGCAGCGCAGCGGCGCGGCCGAGCGGGGCGCCGCTCGGGTCGCGAGCTGCCGGCGTGCGGTCCGGCGGCGGCATGGGCGGCTCGCCGCTCCAGCGGATCCACCAGCGCGCAGTGCGCCCGCGCAGCCCCGCGCGATCGGGCGCCGCGCCGCGCGCCGGCAGGAGCATGAGCTCCGGCGCGCGCCGGCCGACCCACGCGCGCACCCCGCGACATCCCGCGCGCTCCAGCACCGCGCAGATCAGTCCCAGGATCACCAGGTTCTCGGCCTCGCTCGGCCGCGGCGCGCCGCGCGCGTAGCGCTGCAACGCCAGCTCGTGCGGCCGCGACCGCAGCAGGCGCGTGCGATTTCGCGCGTGGCCGAAGCGCTCCAGCCGGATCCAGCGCTCGATCAGCTCCTGCGGGCTGGCCGCTCGAAGCAGTGCGTCGATCAGCGGGTGGAACTCGACCTCTTCGATCCCCCGGCCAACCCGCAGCAGCGCGCGGGGTCCGAGGCGGCGATAGCCGTCCTCGAGCAGTTCGCGCATCG
>Ga0187892_10005221_pt1 | contig 20667 bp, 20 predicted proteins | sample MA1701073metaG_FD_139345 | JGI IMG/M metagenome (GOLD analysis project Ga0187892, IMG submission 139345) | Bio-ooze microbial communities from a basaltic lava cave in the Kipuka Kanohina Cave System on the Island of Hawaii, USA - MA170107-3 metaG ... | reverse complement strand
GCGGATCTGGCCGGTGAGGCAGCCTTCCACCATCTCGGTCACGACGAGCCCGGTCCGATCCGGCGGCCGGACGCCCCACGCGCGCTCGAACTTCGCCAGCGTGTCGGGCACGTAGTGCTGGTAGCCGGGCAGGTTGGTCGGGATGCAGCCCGCATCCCCGCAGCCCTGCACGTTGTTCTGCCCCCGGAGCGGCGAGATGCCGGCGCCCGGGAAGCCGAGCTGGCCGGTGACCAGCGAGAGATTCAGGACGGCGTGCGCGTTGTGGATGCCGTTGATGTGCTGGGTGATCCCCATGCCCCAGACCAGGCACGAGCCCGCGAACGGCGGGCGCGCGTACCATCGCGCGGCCTGCGCGATGTCCTCGGCGGGCACCCCGGTGATCGCGGCCGCGCGCTCGAGCGTGAACTCCTCGAGTGACGCGCGCCACTCCTCGAACTCCTCCGTGCGAGCGCGGATGAAGTCGAGGTTCGCCAGGCCTTCGTCGAGGATGAGCTTGGCCATCGCGTTGAACAGCGCGACGTCCGTGCCCGGCCGCTGCTGGATCCAGAGGTCGGCCTGATCGCACAGCTCCACGCGCTTGGGATTGATGACGATGATCCGCGCGCCCCGGCTCATCGCCCGCCGGAAGCGGATCGCGATCACGGGGTGGTTCGCGGAGGCATCCGCGCCCACGATCATCAGGCAGCCGGCCTCCTCGTAGTCGATGTACGAGTTGGAGGTGGCGCCGGAGCCCATCGACACCAGCATGGCCTCGACCGAGGGCGAGTGGCAGAGCCGCGTGCAATGATCCACGTTGTTGGTCGCCATCACCGTGCGGCAGAACTTCTGGATGACGTAGCCGTCCTCGTTGGTGGCCTTGGCGCTGGCCAGCGCGCCGAAGCGCCCGCGCCAGCGGGCCAGACCCTCGGCCGCGGTGTCGAGCGCCTCGTCCCAGGAGACCTCGCACCAGCGGCCGTCGCGCTTGACCATCGGATGCACGATGCGGTCGCTCGCATGGACGAAGCCGGTGCCGAAGCGGCCCTTCACGCAGAGCATGCCGAGGCTCGCCTGGTTGGCCGGCACGTCGTCGGCCATGACCGCGAGGCGCTCGTCCTCGCGCACGGCGACGGTGATCCCGCACCCTACGCCGCAGTAAGGACAGGTGGTCTCGACGCGCCGCACGATCTTCCCGGCGCCGTCCTTGGGACGCAGCGCCCCCGTCGGACAGGTGGCGACGCACTGGCCACACGAGGTGCAGACCGACGTCGACATGGCGCCGTCGCCGAACACGCCGACCTTCATGTCATGCCCGCGCCCGAGCATCGCGATGGCGCCGATCTGCTGCACGTCGTCGCAGGCGGTGGTGCAGCGGCCGCAGAGGATGCAGGCCTCGCGGTCCAGCACGAAGAACGACTTGGAGGCATCCACCTCGAAGCGGTGGAGCGGCGGCCAGCGCGGCTCGAGGAGGCCGTGCCGCGCGGCGGCCTCGCCCACCTGGGCGAAGCCGTTGCGGCCCTCCCCGTCGCTCAGCATCGAGCGCGTGAGGTCGAGCACCCCGGTCCGGACGCGGGCGACGTCCGGGTGGGCTGTGCTCACCACCATGCCCTCGCGGGCGGGGAGGTGGCAGGCGGCCGGGGTGCCCCGCTGGCCTTCCACGTGGACCAGGCAGGTGCGGCAGGCGCCGAGCGGCGGCCGGTCGGGATCCTTGCAGAGCTGGGGCAGCGGAATGCCGAGGCGATTGACCGCGTCGAGCACGGTCGCGCCGTCCGCGACTTCGACAGGACGGTTGTCGATCGTCAGTCTCATCGGATCAGGAAAGGGCTTCACGGAGGCGATAGAGACATTTTGAGATATCTTGTTCCGAACGATCGCGTTGTCAAGGATAAAACGGGCGGCGTCGCGGTGCACTGCGTTATCGCGCGGCCCCGGAGGGCGGTGAGGAGACGGCAATGATGGTCATCCACATGGCGGCCGACGACACGTACCACCCCGCCCCCGGCGAGCCGGTGCCGTGGGTGGTCCGCGATGCCCGTGGCGTCCCGGTGGTCGGGCCGTCCTGCGAGCAGTGCGGAGCGTGCGAGTGCATCCCGTGTCCGTGTCACGGCGAGCCGATCCACGAGCGCGGATGCGTCGGGTTGTCGTTCGCGTATGTCCGACTGGACCGCTGGACCGCGCTCTGCGAGCCCTGCGCCCGGGCGGCCGGGATCGCCGTGTCGCCGTGCAACTGTCCGCTCGAGCCGCCGTGGCCGACCGACGACGACGAGCCGTGAGATGTCCTGAGACATTTCCCTTGACTTGACTCTCGGCGCTACGGTACACATCGGCGCAAGACGTCCCGGGGGATCCCGGTTCCCTCGTTCCGCACTCCGACAGCGACTGCGCGTCAAGGGAGACGAAGCCGGCGCGTCACATCCCGCTCGCGACAGCACCCCTTTTCAGGAGGGCCAGCCCATGGAATCCACCCCTGCAGACCGCAACCTCAAGGCCGAGACGAACGCTGAGCGGAAGGGCCCGCCTCCGAGCCGTCGCCGGTTCCTCCGTGACGGCGCGGCGATGATGGGCGGCGCGCTCATCGCCTCGGCGATGCCGGCTCGCGTCGAGGCGGCGCCGCTCGCGATGCCGGAGAGCATGCAGACGCCGGGCCGGCCGATGCCGGCGGAGGCGTACGGCATGCCCTCGAAGTTCGAGGGCAAGGTGATGCGCCGGCGCACGGACGTGTTCGTGAACCGCCAGAACCTGTCCGACTGGAGCATGACGCCGCTGCAGAGCCAGCACGGCATCGTCACGCCGAACGGGCTCTTCTTCGAGCGCCATCACTCGGGCACGGCGGACATCGATCCGGCCACGCATCGCCTGGTGCTGCACGGCATGGTGAAGCAGCCGCTCATGTTCACGATGGACGACATCGTCCGGTATCCGTCGGTCTCGCGCTTCTACTTCCTCGAGTGCTCGGGCAACACGCTGGCCGACTGGCTCAAGAACGCGTCCACCACGGTGCAGCAGACGCACGGGCTGCTCTCGGGCGCCCAGTGGACCGGCATCCCGGCCTCGTGGCTCCTGAACGAGGCGGGCGTGCAGCCGGGGGCGAAGTGGGTGCTGTTCGAGGGCGCCGACGGCTCCACCCACACGCGCTCGATCCCGCTCGACAAGGTGATGGACGACGCCATGATCGTGTACGGCCAGAACGGCGAGATGCTGCGGCCCGAGCAGGGCTACCCGCTGCGCGTGCTGATCCCGGGCTGGGAGGGCAACGTCTCGGTCAAGTGGCTCCGGCGCATCAAGGTGGCGGACCAGCCGTGGTACTTCCGCAGCGAGACGGCGCGCTACACCGACCCCATGCCGGACGGCAAGTGGCGCATCTTCAGCTTCGAGATGGAGTGCAAGTCCGTCATCACGCGCCCGTCGGGCGGGATGAAGCTCGCCGGGGCGGGGCCGTACGAGATCCAGGGCTTCGCCTGGTCGGGGCGCGGGCGCATCACCGCCGTGGACGTCTCGGTGGACGGCGGCAAGAACTGGCAGGAGGCCACGCTCGAGCAGCCGGTGCTCGACAAGATGCTGACGCGCTTCCGCTACCGCTGGAACTGGAACGGCGGCCCCGCCGTCATCGCCAGCCGGGCCATGGACAGCACCGGCTACGTGCAGCCGAGCGTCGACGAGATCAAGAAGGTGCGGGCGATCGTGGGATTCGTGCAGCACCACAACGGCATCTTCCCCTGGTCGATCGCCGCCAACGGGGAGGTCAAGAATGCGATCGCGTAGCGCGCTCGGACTCGGACTCGCGGTGTTGCTGGTCGGGGCGGCCTGCGCCAGCGCCCCCCAGATGTCGCAGAAGTCGCCGGCGCCGACGGTGGGATTCGGCAAGCCGATCACCGAGGCGGACATCGCCCCCTGGAACATCGACATCCGCACCTCCGACGGCCTCGGCCTGCCACCCGGCCGCGGCACCGTCGCCCAGGGGAAGCGCGTGTACGAGACCAGGTGCCAGGAGTGCCACGGGCCCGAGGCCAAAGGGGGGTCCGTGTACGGCACGATGGTCGGCGGCATCGGATCGTTCACGACGGGGACCCGCGTGGTCACACCCGGCAGCATGTACCCCTACGCGCCGATCCTCTTCGACTACACACGCCGCACGATGCCGATGGACAAGCCGCAGACGCTGACCAACGACGAGATCTACGCGGTGTCGGCCTACCTCCTGCACCTCAACGGCCTGATTCCTGCCGACGCCGTCATGGACGCCACCACGATGCCCAAGCTCCAGATGCCCAACCGCAACGGCTTCATCAAAGACGACCGCCCCGACACCAAAGCCACCCGCTGCATGCAAAACTGCAAGTAGCCCCGGGGTCAGGCTTTTACTTCTTGACAAGTCGCCGCGCCGTCGGGTGCGGAGAGGAAAGTGTTAAGAAGTAAAAGCCTGACCCCTGTCAGGGGTATAAGGGATTGGTTATGGGGGCGGGGGGATTATTTATTTGCGTTGCCCCGGGGTGGCTGGCATCCTTCGCCCACATGACCGGATGGATGCAGTAATTCCGCACGGATGAACCTACATCACCTGAGGATCTTCTATACCGTGGCGCAGCGCCGGAGCGTCACGGGCGCGGCGGCCGAGCTCCTGCTGAGCCAGCCCGCGGTGAGCGTGCAGCTGAAGGCGCTCGAGCGCGAGCTCGGGCTGTCGCTGTTCGAGCGCGGTGGGCCGAAGCTCCGGCTCACCCAGGCGGGCGAGGTGCTCTACCGCGCCGCGGTGTCGATCCTCTCGGCGAAGGACGAGGCCGAGCGGGCGATCACCGAGCTGCGCGGCGGCAACAAGGGGCGGCTGCTCCTCGGGGCCGGCACCACGGGCGGCATGTACGTGCTGCCGCGGATCCTGCAGGCCTACAAGCGCCTGTGGCCCGAGACCGAGATCGTGTTCCAGATCGGCACCACCGACCAGATCCTCGAGAAGCTCCAGCAGAACGCGCTCGACCTGGGACTGGTGGGCGGACCGGTCGAGGACCGACGCTTCGTGATCGAGTCCATCTGCACGGACGAGCTCGTGCTCATCGCAGCCCCGTCGCATCCGATCGCGACGCGCGGACGGGTGAGCCTCCGGGATCTCGCCGGCGTGCCGTTCATCGTGCCGGAGACGGGCTCCAGGACGCGGCAGCTCGTCGAACGGAAGCTCCGCGAGGCGGACGTGCCGATCAGCATCGCGATGCAGTTGCCCGGCACGGAGGGCGTGAAGCGCGCCGTCGAGTCTGGGCTCGGCGTCGGCATGGTGTCGGCGTTCGCCGTCGAGGCCGAATGCTCGACCGGCGTCCTCCAGCGGGTGCCGATCCAGGGGTGGCGCCTCACCCGGTCCATGAACCTCGTGTACCGGAGCCAGAAGTACTTCTCGCCGGTCGGCGAGCGCTTCCGCGAGTTCGCCAGGTCGTACGGGGCCGGGCAATTGACGGCCTCCGCCGTCGCCCGATGAAGGGCAGAAGGGAGGGCAGAGCCGCGCCCGGAATGCTTCTCGCGCTCTTCCAGAGCAACCCCGGAGGGGCTCGAGGCCACGATGCGGTGTCGTTTCCATTTTGGGGGGACTGAGCGATGCCAGAGACCAAGGGCGGTCCGACCGTGTTGAAGAGTGAAGATTGGCTGGCGGTCTGGCTGGGCTTCCTGATCATCGTGCTCGTGCTCGCCGGCGTGAGGCCGCAGATGCCGACGTTCCGGTGGACGAGCGATAGCGCGTTCGCGGGGAAGGTGGCCGAACGAAAGCCAGCCGTGGAAAAGCTCGCCAAGGACGCCGAGGCCAAGAGCCAACCGGATCTGGCGGCGGCCGCGACGGCGCTGAAGGCGGCGCTCGACTCCGGCGACCGCGTGGGCATCGGGGCGGCGGCCAGGAAGCTCGGAGACGCCGCCAAGAAGGCCCAGGACCCGGGGCTCAAGAAGCGGGCGGATGACCTCGGCAAGGCCGTGACCAGTGACGCGGGGGGCACCGTCGGCAACGTGATGTCCGCAGAGAATCTCAAGCGCTCCGTCACGATCGGGATCGCCTACTGGGTCCTGGCGACCATCGGGGTGGCCCTGATGGGCGGAGCGGTGGGCACGTTCGTTCTCAGCTTTCCCATCGTGTACGTGCTCGCGTGGGTGTCGCAGTTGCTCGCCGGCAACTCCACGATGAACTACTGGGGACTCGAGTACGTGATCTTCGCGCTGGCCCTCGGGCTGCTGGTGAGCAACGTGCTCGGCGTGCCCGGCTGGCTCATGGAAGCGGTCCGCACCGAGTACTACATCAAGACGGGACTGGTGATTCTGGGGGCGGGCATCCTGTTCTACGAGATCGTGCAGGCCGGCGCCCTGGGTATCGTGCAGGCGCTGCTGGTGGTGACGGTGGTCTGGTACCTCTGCTATTGGATGTCCAAGCGGCTCCGCGTGGACGACGAGTTCGCCGTGATGCTCTCGACTGCGGTGTCCATCTGCGGAGTCTCGGCGGCGATCGCGGCGTGCGGGGCGATCCAGGGCGACAAGAAGAAGCTCTCGTACGTGACCTCGCTGGTGCTGATCGTCGCGGTGCCCATGATGGTGCTCATGCCGTGGGCGGCCAAGGCCTTCGGCATTCCCGATATCGTGGCCGGGGCGTGGCTGGGTGGCACGCTGGACACGAGCGGCTCGGTGGTGGCGGCCGGCGCCCTCATCAGCGAGCCCGCCATGAAGGCGGGCGTCATCGTCAAGTTCTCCCAGAACGTGCTGATCGGCGTGGCGGCCTTCCTGCTCTCCATCTGGTGGACCTTCAAGCAGGGCGCCAAGACGGGCCAACGCCCGAGCGCCGGGGTGATCTGGGAGCGCTTCCCGAAGTTCGTGCTCGGCTTTCTCGTGGCGTCGCTGGTGTTCTCGTTCCTGCTGGACGCGGCCACGGTCAACGACACCAAAGGAACGCTGGCGGCCCTCCGGACCATGTGGCTCGCGCTCGCGTTCACGTGTATCGGGCTCGAGACGCGCTTCGGCCAGCTCGTGTCCATGGAGGGCGGCCGGCCAGCGGGCGCCTTTCTGATCGCGCAGGCCTTCAACGTGGTCTGGACCCTGATCCTGGCCTATCTGCTGTTCGGCGGCGTGCTGTTCCCCGCGCCCGTGCTCAAGTAACGATGATCGGGTCAACAACCCTCACGTTCTCGGCGTCGGTCGATGTGGCGGCGGAGGCCGCTCGGGTGTTCGCGCTCATGAGTGATCTCCGCCGCAAGGCCCGGCTGAATCCCAACATCCAGGTGATTCGCGTCGAGCTCCTCGGCGGGGAGCCCGTGCGCGAGGGATCGATCTTCTACCACCGCTTCCAGCGAGGAACACAGATCCTGGAATATCGGAGCCGCTGCATTCGCTGTGTTCCACCGCGACTGTTTCACTGCCGCAGCCAGACGGAGCCGCCATTCGAGGTGCAGGTGACCGTCGAGCCGATCCCGGGCGGATGCCGGATCAGGCAGGAGGAGATGCTGGAGGTGACACCGGCGCTGATGGACGCTCTCGAGCCGATTCCGGTGCCCGATACCCTGCGAGACGCGCTCGCCTGGATCGGACTGTTTCCGAGCCTTCGGCCTCTGGGGATCGAGCTCCGGGCGCTGCAGCGGGAGCGCATCGTCCAGAGACTCTCCCGAGAGCTCGGTTCCTGGCTGGCGGCGGTCAGGTCTCATCTCGAGACCGAGGGGACGCCGGAGCGTCAGGAAAGGCGGTCGGCATGAGCCTCGTCAACCCGCACGGGCCGGATCGCCGGCTGAAGCCGCGGCTGCTGGCCGGCGAGGAACTTCGCGAGGTGCGAGCACGCGCCCAGAGCCTGCCGCGGCTCACGATCGCCTCACGCGAGAGTTCCGACCTGATCATGCTGGGGATCGGCGCGTTCACGCCGCTCGACGGCTTCATGGGCGAGGCGGACTGGCGCGGCGTCGGCGACGACTACCGGCTGGCCGACGGCACCTTCTGGCCGATCCCGATCACGCTGTCCACCTCGCGCGCCGAGGCGGATCGGCTGCGCGACGGGCAGGACGTGGCGCTGATCGACGGCGAGAGCGGCGAGCTCATGGGCACGCTCACCGTGCGCGAGAAGTACACGATCGACAAGGCGCGCGAGTGCAAGCAGATCTTCCGCACCACCGATCCCGCTCATCCCGGCGTCGCCAACGTCATGGCCCAGGGTGAGGTGAACCTGGCCGGGCCGGTGGCGGTGCTCAGCGAGGGCCAGTACCCGGCGCAGTACCCGGGCCTCTACATGCGGCCGGCCCAGACGCGCGCGCTGTTCGAGCAGAAGGGCTGGGGCACCGTGGCCGCGCTCCAGCTCCGCAATCCGATGCACCGCTCGCACGAGTATCTGGCCAAGATCGCGGTCGAGGTGTGCGACGGCGTCTTGATCCAGCAGATCCTCGGCAAGCTCAAGCCCGGCGACATCCCGGCCGAGGTCCGGGTCCGCGCGGTCGACACGCTCGTGCAGCAGTACTTCGTGAAGGACACGTGTATCCAGGCCGGCGTCCCGCTCGAGATGCGCTACGGCGGGCCGCGCGAGGCGCTCCTGCACGCGGTGTTCCGCCAGAACTTCGGCTGCAGCCACCTGATCGTCGGCCGCGATCACGCCGGCGTCGGCGAGTACTACGGCCCCTTCGACGCCCAGAAGATCTTCGACGAGATCCCGCGCGGCTCGCTCGAGCTCAAGCCGCTCAAGATCGACTGGACGTTCTACTGCGTCAAGTGCGACGGTATGTCGTCGGGCCGGACCTGCCCGCACACGCCGGCCGACCGCGTCAACGTGAGCGGCACCATGCTGAGGAAGACGCTCTCCGAGGGCGGCCAGATGCCCGAGCACTTCAGCCGCCCCGAGGTGCTGGCCATCCTCAAGGACTACTACGCCGGCCTCGACGAGAAGGTCGAGGTGAAGCTCCACAAGTTCGCCAAGGGAGAGAGATAGATGCCGACCTACGTCAACCCGGACAAGTGCGACGGCTGCAAGGCGCTCGACCGTCCCGCCTGCATGTACATCTGTCCCAACGACCTGATGGTCCTCGACCGGTCGCTGGGGAAGGCGTGGAACCAGGAGCCCGACTTCTGCTGGGAGTGCTACGCCTGCGTGAAGACGTGCCCGCAGGGCGCCATCGCCATGCGCGGCTACGGCGACGTGGTGCCGCTCGGCGCGAGCCTCACGCCGCTGCTGGGCACGGACGCCGTCATGTGGACGGTGAAGTACCGGGACGGCCAGATGAAGCGCTTCAAGTTCCCGATCCGCACCACGCCGTGGGGATCGATCCAGCCGTACCAGGGCCTGCCGGCGCCCGTCGTCGAGGAGACCAAGAAGCCCGGGCTGTCCGGTCAGGCGAGGTATCTCGGGGTGGACACGCTGCCGGCGGCGTCGAAGAACTGACGCGCCGAAACCGCAACCGATAGTTCTGGAGGAAGAGGATGGATCAACCCGAGATCGAGGTCGTCGAGTGTGACGTGCTGATCTGCGGCGGCGGCATGGCCGGCTGCGGCGCCGCCTACGAGGCCGCCTACTGGGCGCAGGCCAAGGGCTTGCGCGTGGTGATGGTGGAGAAGGCCGCCGTCGAGCGCAGCGGCGCGGTGGCCATGGGGCTCTCGGCCATCAACTGCTACATGGGGATGAAGTGGGGCGAGAACCGGCCCGAGGACTTCGTCCGCTACGTGCGCCAGGACCTGATGGGGCTCTCCCGCGAGGATCTCGTCTACGACATCGCGCGCAACGTGGACTCCTCCGTGCACATGTTCGAGGAATGGGGGCTGCCCTTCTTCAAGACGCCCGAGGGCAAGTACAAGCGCGAGGGCCGCTGGCAGGTGATGATCCACGGCGAGTCCTACAAGCCGATCGTCGCCGAGGCCGCCAAGAAGGCGATCGGCGAGCAGAACATCTACGAGCGTATTTTCATGTCCCATGTGCTCCTCGACAAGAGCGATCCCGGCAAGGTCGCGGGCGCCGTCGGGTTCAGCGTTCGCGACAACAAGATCTACGTCTTCAAGGCCAAGGCCGTGATCTCCGCGGCCGGCGGCGCCACCATGGTCTTCCGTCCGCACTCGGTGGGCGAGGGGCTCGGCCGGATCTGGTACGCCCCGTGGAACACCGGCTCGGCCTACAAGCTCATGATCATGGCCGGGGCCGAGATGACCCAGATGGAGCATCGCCTGGTGGTGGCGCGCTTCAAGGACGGCTACGGCCCGGTGGGCATGTGGTTCCTGCTCTTCAAGGCCGTGCTGAAGAACGCCTACGGCGAGCTGGTCGAGGAGAAGTGGGCCGATCTGCTGAAGGACTGGCTGCCCTATGGCGCCGGCAAGCCGATTCCGACCCCGCTCCGCAACCATCAGATGATCCAGGATCACCTGGCCGGCACCGGCCCGCATTACCTCCGGACCGACGAGGCGCTGCAGAAGATGTTCGCCGACGTCCAGAACGACCCGAAGAAGGTGCGCGAGATCGAGGCCGACGCCTGGGAGGATTTCCTCGACATGACGATGTCCCAGGCGCTCCTGTGGGCGTCCGAGAACATCGACCCCGCCAAGACGCCGTCGGAGGTGGTGCTGACCGAGCCCTATCTGATGGGCTCGCACGCCTCGGGCACCGGCGCCTGGGTCAGCGGCCCGGAGGACATCGCGCCGAAGGACTACTTCTGGGGCTACAACCGCATGACGACGATCCGTGGCCTCTTCGCCGCCGGCGACGGAGTCGGCGGGTCCGCGCACAAGTTCTCCTCGGGCTCGTACACCGAGGGGCGGCTGGCCGGCAAGGCCGCGGTCGCGTATGTCTACGACAACGCGGCGCCCGGGACGATCGATCAGGACCGTGTGGAGGCCATCCGGACGGAGCTCGGGCGGCCGTTCGAGGTCTGGGAAGAGTCGCGCGCGTCCGTCACGCGCGGCGAGGTGAACCCGGCCGCGCTCTCGCCCAAGCAGTCGCTGCTGCGGCTGCAGAAGATCATGGACGAGTACATCGCCGGCCAGGGCTCCGGCTACATCACCAACGGGCCGACGATCAAGCGCGGCCTCGAGCTCCTCCACATGCTGCGCGAGGACCTGCCGCGCATGGCCGCCCGCGACCGCCACGAGCTCCTGCGCGCCTGGGAGGTCTGGGACCGCTACTACTGCGCCGAGGCCCACGCCCGCCACATGCTGTTCCGCGAGGAGACGCGCTGGCCCGGCTACTACTACCGCGGCGATTTCCCGAAGCTCGACGAGACGAACTGGAAGTGTTTCACGACCTCACGCTACGACGCCGAGAAGAACGAGTGGACGCTCGCGAAGAAGCCCTTCGTCGCGCTGATCCCGTGACGGCGCTGAGTTGGAGGAACGGCACCCTCACCCCGGCCCTCTCCCTCAGGGAGGGAGAGGGAGCGTCCAATGATCCCTCTCCCCTCTGGGGAGAGGGCAGGGTGAGGGAACGAGTCCGATGAGTACCTTGAATGCCACGACAACGCCCGAGGTCCACCGCGGCATCGTGGTGGTGGGGGGCGGCATCGCCGGCGTCACCGCCGCGCTGGAGGCCGCGGAGGCGGGCTACGACGTCACCATCATCGAGAAGAATCCGTACCTCGGCGGGCGGGTGGCGCAGCTCTACCAGTACTTCCCGAAGCTCTGCCCGCCGTACTGCGGGCTCGAGATCAACTTCCGCCGGATCAAGGACAACCCGCGCATCCGCTTCCACACGCTGGCGGAGGTGGAGAAGGTCTCCGGCCGGCCCGGCAACTTCGACGTCAGGGTCCTCCTGCACCCGCGGTACGTGAACGATCGCTGCACGGCGTGCAACGAGTGCGTCGCCGTCTGCCCGTCGGAGCGGCCCGACGCCTTCAACTTCGGCATGGGCAAGACCAAGGCGATCTACCTGGCCCACGAGATGGCGTTCCCGATGAAGTACACGATCGACGCCGCCGCCTGCCAGCTCACGGAGTGCGCCAAGTGCGTCGCGGTGTGCCGCTACGAGGCCATCGATCTGCACATGGAGCCGCGCCACCTCTCGCTCAAGGCCGGGGCCGTCATCATCGCGACGGGCTGGAACCCGTACGATGCCGCGCGCATCGACAACCTCGGCTTCGGCGTCTATCCCGACGTGATCACCAACGTCATGATGGAGCGCCTGGCCGCGCCGAACGGCCCCACCAAGGGCAAGATCGTCCGGCCCTCCAACGGCGAGGAGGTGCAGAGCGCCGTGTTCGTGCAGTGCGCGGGCTCGCGCGACCAGAACCACCTGGGCTACTGCTCGGGCATCTGCTGTCTGGCCTCGCTGAAGGAGGCGACGTACCTGCGCCAGCGCAACCCGAACGCGCGCGCGCACATCTTCTACATCGATCTGAGGACGCCCGGCACCTACGAGTTCTTCCAGAAGAAGGTGCTGAGCGACGATCACATCTCGATCATGAAGGGCAAGGTCGCCCGCATCGCGCCGGACGCCGCGTCCGGCCGGCTGCTCGTCGAGGCGGAAGACATCCTCTCCGCGGAGAAGACGCACGTGGTGGTCGACCTCGTCGTCCTCGCCTCGGGTATGGTCTCGAGCCTGGCCACCAGCGGCATCGAGGCGCCGGTGACGCTGGACCGCGACGCCTTCCTCGTGGACACCGCGGACGGCCAGGGGATCTTCGGCGCCGGGTGCGCCAAGGGACCGTTCGACGTCGCGACGTCGGTCCAGGATGCGACGGCCGCCGCCGCGCTCGCCATCGAGACGATCCAGACCGCCGGACGGCGATAAGACGACCCATGGCCCAGAAGACCGGCGTCTACGTGTGCCGCGGATGCGGGATCGGCGAGGCCGTCGACACGCAGAAGCTGCTGGACCTGGCGGCCACCGCGAATCCGGACGGCCCGCTCCGGGTCTCGCCCGCGTTCTGCCTCGAGGACGCCGCCCTCATCAACCAGGACGTCGCCGAGCACGGGGTCGACCGGGTGGTGATCGCGGCCTGCTCGCTGCGGGTGAACACCGACGTGTTTCGCTTCCAGCCGGCGTTCGTCGAGCGCGTCAATCTCCGGGAGCAGGCGGTCTGGAGCCATCCGGCGGGTCACGAGGAGACGCAGAGCCTGGCCGAGGACTACCTCCGCATGGGCCTGGTGCGCGCGCAGAAGTCTCAGCCGCCGTCGCCGGATACCGAAGCGAACGAGCGCACCGTGCTGGTGGTGGGCGGCGGCGCGGCCGGCATCAGCGCCGCGATCACGGCGGCGCGGAGCGGCTTCGGCGTGGTCCTGGTCGAGAAGCAGCCGCGGCTCGGCGGATACAGCGCGCAGCTCTACAAGCAGTTCCCGACGCGGCCGCCGTACGAGGCTCTCGAGGAGCCCGACATTGCCGGGCGCATCCGCGAGCTCGAATCGCTGCCGGGAGTCCTGGTGCTCACCGGCGCCGAGGTGGAGGAGGTCTCGGGGCAGCCCGGCCGCTTCAGCGTGAGAGTGGCCGGGGCGACCGGCACCACCGAGGCCACGGTGGGCGCGATCGTCCTGGCGACGGGCTGGTCCCCGGCCGATCCCGGGAGCTACGAGCCGTATGGCCTCGGGAAGTTCGCGAACGTCGTGACGAGCACGGAGTTCGAGGCCATGGCGGCGAGGGGCAAGATCACGCGCGTCTCGGACGGCCGTCCCGCGCGGCGCGTCGCCTTCCTCCTGTGCGAGGGGCAGCGGGACGACGCGCACCTGCCGTACGGCGGCAATGTCACGAGCCTGGTCGCGCTCAAGCAGGCGGCCTATCTGCGGGCTCAGCAGCCGGACGCGACGGCGTACGTGTTCTACCGGGACATGCAGACGCCGGGCATGCACGAGTACTTCTACCGCAGCGTCCAGACCGACCCCGGCATCCTGCTCTCGCGGGGTGAGATCCGTTCGATCGCCGAGGACGGCGGGCGGAATCTCGTGCTGGAGGTCACCGACACGCTGGTCGGCGGCGACATCGCGGTCGGCGTGGACCTGGTGGTGCTCGCCACCGGCATGGTGCCGTCCACGCTCGACGAGGCCGGGCCGCTCGGGCTCAAGTACCTGCAGGGCCAGAACCTGCCGACGACGCGCTTCGGCTTCGCGGACTCGCACTTCATCTGCTTTCCGTTCGAGACGCGGCGCACCGGCATCTACTCGGCCGGGGCCGTGCGTCAGGCCATGGACGTGCCGGGCGCCACCCGGGACGGTCGCGCCGCTGCGCTCAAGGCCATGCAGTCGATCGAGAAGTCGTCGGCGGGCCAGGCCGTGCATCCCCGGGTCGGGGACCTCTCGTACCCGGGCTTCTTCATGCAGAAGTGCACGTCCTGCGGCCGGTGCACGCAGGAGTGTCCGTTCGGCGCGCTCGAGCTCAACGAGAAGAAGAACCCCGTGCTCAACCCGAACCGCTGCCGGCGTTGCGGGATCTGCATGGGCGCCTGTCCCGTGCAGATCATCTCGTTCGACGACTACTCGGTCGACATGCTCTCCTCGATGATCAACGCGGTCGAGATCCCCGAAGGCGACGAGGACAAGCCCCGCATCCTCGCGTTCGCGTGCGAGAACGACGCCTACCCGGCGCTGGACATGGCCGGGATCAAGCGGCTCCAGTACCCCGCGTCGGTGCGCGTGATCCCCGTGCGCTGCCTCGGATCGGTCAACAGCATCCTGATCGCCGACGCCGTGTCGCGCGGCTTCGACGGCGTCGCGTTGCTCGGCTGCCGGTCCGGCGAGGACTACCAGTGCCACTTCATCCGCGGCAGCGAGCTCCTGAGCACGCGCATGGGCAACGTCAAGGAGACGCTCGACCGGCTCGCGCTCGAGCCCGAGCGAGTGAAGGTGATGGAGGTGGCGATCGCCGACTCGGACCGGCTGCCCGGCATGCTCGACGCGTTCGTGGACGAGATCAAACGCATCGGCCCGAATCCCATGAAGGGTTTCTGAGATGCCGACGCTGATCCAGCCCGACCTCGAGTGGAAGCGCGAGATCATCGGCCTCGACGCCCACGATCTGTCGGTCTGCTATCAGTGCGGCACCTGCACGGCCGTCTGTCCGATCGCCACGGCCGACAACGCGTTTCCCCGCAAGGAAATGGTGTGGGTGCAGTGGGGGCTGAAGGACCGGGCCCTCGGCAACAACTCGATCTGGCTCTGTCACCAGTGCAGCACCTGCAATGCGTACTGTCCGCGGGATGCCAAGCCGTCGAACGTGATGGCGGCGCTGCGGGACTACAGCATCGGGCACTACGCGGTGCCCCGCTTCATGGGCCGCGCGCTGAGCGATCCGAGGGCGCTGCCGCTCCTGTTCGCGCTGCCGGTGGTGATCTTCCTGGCCGTCCTGGCCGGGCTCGGCCATCTCGGCTCCCTGCCCGAGGGCCGGATCGTGTTCTCCAAGTTCATGCCGATCCTGGCCATCGAGATCATCTTCATGGCCTCGATCGGCCTCTCGATGCTCGGCGCGCTGATCGGCGGGCTCCGTTACTGGCGCGCCATGAACGCCTCGGCGCCGACGGCCAGCAACGGCCACGCGCGGACCGCCGGCATCAAGGAGACGCTGACCGACATCCTGAGACACAGCAAGTTCGGGCAGTGCACCACCAAAGCGCCGGCCGGCACCCGGGACACCTACAAGCGCCACCTCCACCACACGCACCTGGCGGTGTTCTGGGGCTTCATGGGGCTCGTGGTGACCACGGTCTCCGTGGGCATCGGCATCTACGCCTTCGGCTATCTGACGCCCTGGCCGTTCTGGCACCCCGTCAAGATCCTGGGGAATCTCTCGGGCGCCGCGGTGGTCATCGCGGTGACGATCTTCCTCTGGCGCCGCATCAGCGACGCGCGGAAGGCCGGCAAGAGCACCTATTCGGACTGGCTCTTCCTCGGCATCCTCCTGCTCACCACCGCCACCGGCTTCTTCTCTCAGTGGCTCAGGCTCGGGAACGCGCGAGGGCTGGCGTACCCGATGTACTTCGTCCATCTCGTGTTCGTGTACTTCCTGCTCGTGTACATCCCGTACTCGAAGTTCGCGCATCTGGTGTACCGGACGGCGGCCATGCTCCACGCCGCCCGCTCGGCTTCGCGCCCCGGTCCCGCGCCGGCGCGCCGGATGGCATGAGGGATCCCAACGCCCCCTGTCTGTTCTGCACGCCCCGGGGTGTCACGCGGCGCAACGAGCTGGCCTACTGCACCCGCGATTCGTTCCCGGTCAGCCCCGGCCACTCGCTGGTCATCCCGCTTCGCCACTGCGCGAGCTTCTTCGACCTGCGGCCCGAGGAGACGGCGGCCTGCACGGCCCTGCTCGCGGAGGAATGGCAGGCGTTGCGCGACGAGCTCGGGCCGGACGGCTGCAACGTCGGGATCAACATCGGGCGCGCGGGCGGCCAGAGCGTGCTCCACGTGCACATCCATCTGATCCCGCGCTATGCCGGCGACCACCCGAGTCCGCAGGGCGGCGTGCGGCAGATCATCCCGTGGAACGCCGACTACCCGCGCGGACGGCCGCGGCCGTCCGAGGTGCGGGATGGCGAGTGAGATGCCGTCCGACCGCGGCCAGGAGCAGCATCAGCTCGCGGTCGAGCGCACGGTCGAGGCCAAGCGCCGCACCCACCTCGCGAACGAGCGCACCTACGCGGCCTGGGTCCGCACCGCGCTGGCCCTGATCGGGCTCGGCGTGGGCATCACCGGATACTTCCATCTGGTCGGCAGCGGCCGCGCGCACATGTACGTGATCATCGGGCTCGTCTTCGTCGCATCCGGCGCGCTCATGGCGGGACTCGCGACCTACGCGTACCGGCAGACGTACCTGGCGATCGAGCGCGGCCACTACGAGACGGCCTTCGCGTTCACGCTCCTGCTGGGCTCGATCCCGATCCTGGTCGGGCTCCTCTCGCTGCTCCTGATCGTGCTGTCCTGAGCGGCGCGCGCCGCGTGATACTCTGGGCCGGGTTGCGGCAGCGGCCCTGTCGTGTCGCGCCCACTCAGCCGCGGGCGGGCGGACCGCCGACGAGATGCTCCTTCAGGAACCGGAGCGTGCGGTCCCAGGACAGCGCGGCGGCCTCGGGGTGATGGCCGTCGGAGCCCGGCGGGGCGTTGAACAGGTGATCGGCTCCGGGATAGACGAACAGCGTGCTCGCCCGCCCGGCCGCCGTCAGCGACTCGTGAAGGAGCCGGCTCTGGTCAGCGGGCACGCTCCGGTCGGCCGCGCCGTGGTGGAGCTGGACGGGCGCCCGGATCGAGCCGACGAGCTCCGTGGTGGGTCGGCTGTGCAGGGCGCGGCCGCCGACGGGCCGTGTCTTGGCGAGCTCCTGGAACGAGGTGACGGCATAATAGACGACGGCGGCCTTCAGATCCGGATAGGTGGCGGCGGCGAGGACGGCCAGGCGGCCTCCGAACGAGAAGCCGACCACGCCGAGCCGCGCGCGGTCGACCGCGGGCTGCGCGCGCAGAAAGGTGAGCGCGGCGGCGAGATCCTTGAGCACGAGCGGGTGATCGACGCGGCCCTCGGCCCCGAACTCGTGGAGCGCGAAGAGATCCGGGGTCATGGTGACGAACCCCTCCGCCGACAGGCGCCGGGCGAAGTCCTCCAGCATCGGCCCCGGGCCCGCGATCGTGTGCAGCACCAGAACGCCGGGATACGGCCCGGCGCCGGCCGGGACGTACAGGCGCGCGGGCATCTCGCCCTCGCTGCCGGGGTACTCGACGGAGCGCTCGATCACGCGCGCCGGCGCGGCGGCGGCCGCGATCACCATGACCGCCAGACACAGGGCGGCTGTTCCGAAGGCGGGGCGGCTTGCCCGAGGTGAGAGCATGAGCGGTACCGGAGCATGATGATACAAGAGGAGCGGACCATGGCGCGATCAGCGAACCACACGCACTTCACGCGCCGCGCGCTGCTGCGTACGCTCGGCGCGCTCGGCCTCCCGTTCTTCTCCTTCAGCCTGAAGGCGACCCAGGCGGGCGTCCTCAAGGTGACCTTCCTGGACACGCACGGGGCCAAGTAGGAAGGCACGACCGACATCAAGTTTTCCTGAGATGCACGACACCCTCACCGCGATCGATGGACGTGACCCGCCGTGACTTTCTCACGCTGATCTCCGTCGCCGGCGGGCTCGGCGCGACGCCAGGCGCTCGCGTGAGGGTCATATGAGAGCCGGGCGGTACGGGCGCGCCACGGGCGCCGCGCTGGTGGCGCTGCTCCTGGCGGCGGCGCTGTGGTCCGGGCCGGCGGGCGCCCAGAGCCTCGAGGACCTGCTGTTCGATTTCCAGCTGGTGCCGCTCGACGGCCGCGCGCCCGCGCCGTTCAGCCTGCCGAGGCTCGACGGCGAGCGGCGAAGCCTCTCGGACTTCCAGGGACAAGTGGTGCTGCTCTACTTCTGGGCCAGCTGGTGACCGCACTGCACGAGGGAGTTGCCCTCGACGATCGAGAAGGTGCACCGGGAGCGGAAGGACCAGCGATTCACCGTGCTGGCCATCGACATCCAGGAATCTCCGCAGCGCGTGAAGGACTGGGTGGCGAAAGCGGGCGTCACCGTGCCCGTCCTGCTGGACCGCGACGGCGCCGTGACGAGCCAGTATCGCGTGACCGCGACCCCGACGGTGGTGCTCATCGCGCGCGACGGGCGGATGGTCGCGCGCGGCACCGGGACGAGAGCCTGGGACACGGGTCCCGGCCGGGCGCTCCTCGATGCCCTCGTCGCCGCGCCCGCGCCTGCTCGAGCTCAATGACGGTAGACTGGAAGCTCGCCTCGGTCCCGCGTTTGCACGGACGGGCGGCTGACGCTATAGTCGTGCCGCGGTCGCAGCCGCACTGCTCTCGATGACGACCGACGCCCCCATCGACAGCCTCGTCACCGACATCCTGATCCTGGGCGCAGGCGGCGCCGGTCTCTGCGCCGCGCTCCACGCTGCGGATCGCGCGCCCGCTCTCTCGGTCACGGTGGTCGTGAAGGGGCTCCTCGGTCGGGCCGGGTGCACCCGCATGGTGCAGGGCGGCTATAACGCGGTGCTGACGCCGCCCGACTCCATCGACGCCCACCTCGTGGACACGCTTCAGGGCGGAGGGTGGATCAACGACCAGGAGCTGGTGTGGACGCTCGTGAACGCGGCGCCCGGGCAGGTGCTCGAGCTCGAGGCGCGCTACGGCTGCTTCTTCGACCGGCACGCGAACGGGCGCATCCACCAGAAGCCGTTCGCGGGCCAGAGCCACGACCGCACCATCCACAAGGGCGACCTCACCGGCATCGAGATCATGAACCGGCTGACCGAGCAGGTGTGGCGCCGGCCGTCGATCCGCGTCCTCGAGGAGTGCCGCGCGATCGAGCTGCTCCGGGACGGCGACGGACGGGCCGCGGGCGCGCTCGTGCTCGACATCCGCCGCGGCCGCTTCGTCGCGGTGAGCAGCCGCGCCACCCTGCTGGCGATGGGCGGCGGCCCGACGATGTATCGCGTCGTCGCCTGCTCCGCCGACAAGTCCGCCGATGGCATCGCGCTGGCCCTGCGGGCCGGGGCCTCGTTGCGCGACATGGAGATGGTGCAGTTCCATCCCACCGGTCTCATCGTGCCGAACTCGCTCATGACCGGCGCGCTGCTGGAGGAGGGGTTGCGCGGCGCGGGCGGCCGGCTCCTGAACGGGTACGGCGAGCGCTTCATGGAGCGCTACGATCCGGCGCGTCTCGAGCGCTCCACCCGCGACCTGGTGGCCCGAGCCTCCTTCACCGAGGTCCTGGAAGGGCGGGGGACACCGAACGGCGGCGTGTGGATCGACGTCTCGCATCTGGGCGCCGACCTGGTCGAGCGGAGCTTCAAGGGGATGGTGAAACGCTGCCGCGACTTCGGCCGTGACCTGGCGCGCCAGCCCGTCGAGGTCGGGCCGACCACGCATTTCATGATGGGCGGGGTCGTCATCGATCCCGAATGCCGTACCGAGATCGAGGGACTGTTCGCCGCGGGCGAGGACGCCGGGGGCGTCCACGGCGCGAACCGGCTCGGGGGCAACGGGGTGGCCGAGTCCACCGTGTTCGGGAGCATCGCCGGCGATGTCATGGCCGACTGGGTGGCCGGTCGGCCGGCTCCGGTGCTCTCACACGCGCAGGTCGAGCCGACCATGCGGCGCGCGACGGCCCCGCTGGGCCGGGCCGCGGGCGAGGATCTGTACGCGCTGCAGTCCCGGCTCCGCGAGGTCATGTGGGACCGCGTCGGGCTGATCCGGATGGGTGAGGGGCTCAGGAGCGCGCTGGCCGAGATCGCCGAGATCGGCCGGCGCGCCGAGGCCACCGCCGTCCCGGGCGGCCCGGCGTACAACGTCTCGTGGCAGGACTGGCTGAACGTCAGGAGCCAGGCGGCGGTCGGCTGGCTCATCGCCCGGAGCGCGCTCGAGCGGAGCGAGAGTCGGGGCTCTCACTTCCGCAGCGATCACCCGCGGACGTCGAACGAGCTCATGAACGTGTACGTCGGCTCGCCCGACGGAAAGACGCCGAAGGTCTGGACGGAACCCGTCCGGCTGACCCGGCTCAGGCCGGAGTCCGCGCAGCCCAGCCTGACGGTGGAGGTGGGTGATTGACGGCCCCTGCCCCGGCCCTTCGACCGTGATCCTGATCGGGCTCGGCGTCGAGAACCTCTTCGTCGAGTGGCTCGAGCGCCGGACCGTGCTGCCCTGGGGCGTGTCGGCGGCGCGCTGATGGGCGAGCCCCGGGTGCTCAGGAGGCGGTGGGCCGAGCGCGAGGGCTGGCGCGACACGAAGGCCGGCATGTGGGCCTGGCTGATCCAGCGCGCGGCCGCGGTGGCCCTCCTCGTCGTGATCGCCTT
>Ga0187892_10005220_pt1 | contig 20668 bp, 25 predicted proteins | sample MA1701073metaG_FD_139345 | JGI IMG/M metagenome (GOLD analysis project Ga0187892, IMG submission 139345) | Bio-ooze microbial communities from a basaltic lava cave in the Kipuka Kanohina Cave System on the Island of Hawaii, USA - MA170107-3 metaG ... | reverse complement strand
TGTCGGGAGCCATTCTCGATCCCGTCGCCCTCAAAGAGCTTTTGCCCAACTACCAGGATCTCGGTGCGCCGCTGGGCACTCCCGTCACGCACGACACCGTTTGTTTTCTCACTGCGGCCGACAAGTTTGCACTGCCATTCATTCCTCCACCGCTTAGGAATCACGGCAACTCCATCATCTCTCTGAACCGGTTTGTGAAATGGATGGGCGAGCTGGCCGAGTCGCGCAGCATCGACCTGTTTCCCGGATTTGCGGGAACCGAACTGTTGTTCGATGGGAAGCGCCTCATCGGCGTTCGCACCGGAGATCGCGGCATTGGCAAAGACGGCGAACCATTGCCGTCGTTTGAGCCAGGAGTCGACATCCTGGCCAAGGCCGTGGTTTTCGGCGAGGGCGTTCGCGGCTCGCTCACAAAGCAACTGATCAACCGGCTGCAACTGGATTCAGGGAAGAGCCCGCAGGTTTATGCCATCGGCGTGAAGGAAGTCTGGGAGCTGCCGGAAGAGTCGGCCGACAAGGGGCATGTGGTTCACACGCTGGGCTACCCGCTGAAACCCGAGAACTATGGCGGCGGGTTTGTCTACAACATGGGGAGGATGCTCTCAATAGGGCTGGTCGTGGGCCTGGACTATCGCGATCCCTATCTCGATCCGCACCAGGAGTTTCAACGCTTCAAGACCCACCCGTTCATTTCATCCATGCTCAAGAACGCGAAGATGGCGCACTACGGCGCCAAGGCCATTCCCGAAGGTGGTTACTACACGATGCCGCGAAGCTATTTTGACGGTGGTCTCGTCATCGGCGACAGCGCCAGCCTGCTGAACTCGCAAAGGCTAAAGGGCATCCATCTGGCCATGAAGTCGGGAATGCTGGCGGCAGAGACGCTGCTGGGAGCGCTGCTCAAGGACGATTTCAGCGAGCGAACTTTGAGTACCTATGAAGACAAACTTCTGGCCAGTTGGGCCGGGAAGGAACTCTACGGCGTCCGCAATTTTCACCAGGGCTTTGAGCACGGCCTGCTGCCCGGAATGTTCAATGCGGGTCTACAGATGGTCAGCGGCGGGCGCGGCTGGAAAGATCCGCTTCTGAACCGCGCCGGCCATGAGCGGATGCGGAAGGTTCAGGACTACTACAACTCCGCCGCTCCTCCCGGCCTGCTGGAGGTGGACGGGAAGTTGACGTTCAACAAGGTCACCAACGTGTATTTCTCCGGTGCGAAGCATGAGGAGAATCAGCCGTCCCATCTGCTCATCAGTGACCTCAACATCTGCCATACCCGTTGCGCACAGGAATTCCATAACCCCTGCCAGCGGTTCTGCCCCGCCAATGTTTACGAGATGGTGGACCGTGGCGACGGTCAGGGCAAGCAGTTGACGCTCAACCCTTCCAACTGCGTTCACTGCAAGACCTGCGACATTATGGATCCCTACCAGATCATCACCTGGGTTCCGCCCGAAGGCGGAGGCGGCCCCAACTACGTGAACCTCTAGCCGTGGAGTCGAGGTCGTGGAGTCGAGGACGTGGAGTCGAGGTCGTTGACTTTTGGCCATTGCAGTCATAGCCTTTCGCCCCGGAAGCAGCACTTTTCATTTCAATCGCGTAGCAAAGGTGCGCACACGGTGCGACTATAGAAGCTTGGAACTTGGTCCTTGCCACTGGGACTGTTGCCATCCTTCGGTCGGCACGGATGTGCAACAGTCATGGCAGCGCCCCTGACCGTAGATTTCAAACACGGGCGAAAAGGCTTACATGGACAAACGCATTCGAAGAAATGAGATCTGCATCGTCGGTCTACCACGTTGCGACTTTGTCTTTTCATCCACTAGAACCTGCTTTATTGCGTATGGTTTTCTTGAAAGCCCTCTCGAAATGGGCATCCTACGCCGAGTTCTTGAGGAACGCGGAATCCAAGCTGTTGAGGCGGGCGGAATACTGGCTCCTGCTCAAAATGCCTTTTGCGCCAAAATTTGCTCCAAGATCATCACGGCCCAGTTTTGTGCGGTGCTGCTGAACAACGAGGAATCGCAAGGTGCGGAGATCCCGAATGCAAACGTGAATATGGAATACGGCTTGATGCTCGGATTCAACAAGTACGTCATGCCCTTCCAGCGAGCGACTCAACGTCTGCCTTTTAATGTCGCGGGACTTGACACCATCAAGTACACAAATAACGACTTTGAACGCCTTGCAGCCAATGCAGTCGACCAGGCGATCCGAGAAACTCAGCAGGACGCTCCTCCTTCATTTTCTCCGGATCAAATCCTTGAAGTTTTCCTGCTTACCAAGAAAGCCCTCGTCACGCCGATCACTTCAGACGGCGATCGCAATATTTATCAGATAGGCTCACCCCTCGGATTCCATCTTCTCAATGACTTCACTGGCATGAACTACATGTACTTCGGCAACTTCACTTCGCTCAGACCAGAAGTCATCGTCTGGCGTCTGAGAATGTTGACCGAGATCCTCGACGGGCGTCGCGACACTTTGGGGGAACGAGTCCGCGCTGAGATCGCTACCGAAGCACAAGCCTGTTTGTTCGAGGAGCTCCTGGGCAAACTGCAAATCTGGGTCGTTGTTACCAGCGACGAAGAGAAAATGAGCGTTGCCGGAGCAGTCTCCAATTTGCGGTACCGCGTCGAGGTCTTCTCCCTGGCCGAAGTCGGGTCACAACTCGAAAAACTCGGAAGCGCTATTGCCTGACACCACTCTCACCGCGAAGTGGCGCAGACATGTGCTAGTGTGCGTGTCTGCGAAGCCAGAAAGCCGCCATCGAGATGGCTCCAGATATGACTAGCCCTGAATGGGACTTTTTTATCGCTCACGCGAGTGCCGACAGCAGCGTCGCTGATGGGCTGTACGCCTTACTTAGAAACGGCGCGAAGGTTTTCTTGGATACTAAGATTTTGCGCTTGGGTGATGAGTGGGACCGCGAACTGGCCAACGCGCAACGTTCCTCACGAATAACAGTAGTGCTTGTCTCGCCGCAAGTTGAAAATGCCTACTACCAGCGAGAGGAGATTGCCGCGGCAATTGGGATGGCGCGGGACAATCCAAATGCGCACCGGGTGGTACCCGTATTTCTAGGGGGTCAACCCACAAATGTTCCTTACGGCCTCCGACTTAGGCATAGCATAACGATTACAGATCCAGCGGTATTGGAGGAGCTTGCAACCAAGCTTCTGGAGCTTCTAGCCGATGTCAAGGAGCGTGATGGACTTGGCGACCCTCATGAAGCCTTACTGCCCCGCCCTCAACCTCCACGCCAGCCCTCGCTGACCTGGTGGCCGTACCTCAGCTTCTATCCTGTGAACAGACAGCTCGCAAGTCGCTACCTTTCTTTTGCGGGGTTGCTTACCGCGATCAGCGCGGGGGTGAGAGTAGCGGCTCGACTGCAAGCTGCTCCTGACTTTGCGACTCTTATGAAAACCGCCAACCTCGCTCTGCCGATGATGTGGCCGGCACTGATTTATTCCGGCCTGGGCCTAGCTCTTGTCGTTGCGATTCGTGCGACGATCTTGGATATGCAAATAATTTTGTCCCTGGCTCGAGGGTTCCTTCTCTTAGCGACTATCTATATCTGCTGCGCAGCTGCTCTCCTGCTCGGCGCTGAGATGACTTACTGGGCTAAAGGGCTTCTTCTCTTTCTGGTCCTACTTGGCGTATTCGCCCATATTACCGGTGGATTGTCTTACTACTGGCGGCGGCGATCACTGGGCGACTTGATCGTCGAATCGGCTGCGCTCGCTCTCTTTTTGACGCTGACCGCACATCCCATTGCTCGCATGTTTGCGACCCAGGAGGCTCTATGAATCGCTACAACGTCAAATGCCCGGGTTGCGACTCAATGTATATCGAAACTACTGAAGGCACGACACGGCTAATTCACCCAGGCGTCGACTTCTTTGGAAGAATTCTCAAAGCGCTGCCAACTCGATTCTGCGTTCCTTCGTACAACTTTGTTTTCTTCAGAGCCTGTAACCACTGCTGCCCTGAAACATTCGGACAGTGTCCGGAATGTTCACACAATCCGATTGGAACACCAAGTTCGGATCCGTGTCGTTGCTAGAAAAGGTTGCCCACGCTTACCATAAGCCCAGGGGCAAAGTATGAAGGCGAAGCTACGATTCCCGGACGACATCCTGGCGGCCATCCACAAAGGTATGATCATTGGCCTTCGGGCCGGCGCACAGCCGCATCGGTTCATCGGTATCTGGGCGGTAGTGGTGGAAGGCCGGGTGTTTGTGCGGTCGTGGAGCCTGAAAGAGCGTAGCTGGTACCGAACCTTTCTGGCGGAGCCGCGTGGGGTGATTCAGGTTGCTGGCGATGAATTTCCCGTCCGGGCCGTGCACACGCGGAGCGAGCGCTTGAAGAGCGCGGTCGACCGTGCCTATCTGGAGAAGTATCACACTCCAGCGTCGATCAAGTTCGCCCGGGACCTCGGACGCGCGAAATCCAAGGCTACGACCACCGAACTGGTGCCGCGGTAGACAGGGACTTCGTCCGCTTGACACTTCTGGACTTGACTGAGTGTGTAGCCCCCTCACCCCTAACCCCTCCCGCGTTGGGGAGCCGACAGCGGTCGGGCAGGGAACCGAATTTGAGGGTTCTCGGTCGGCACAACCCCCTGAAAGCTACGCGACCGCGGCCGCGAAGCGCCTGGGGGTTTTCCGGCCGGCTTTCGGGAATTTCACGACAACCACCCGCGCCTCTGGCGCTGCCCTCTGAAGCTGTGAAAAAATTCCACTGGTAGGACACGCTGCTGCGTCTCCGCAACGGGAAACCCAACACGGACGCGGAGCACCGCGTCCCTACCCAGATCCGTCCAACCGAATCGCGTGCAGCTTCTCCATTCTAAGGCGGAATTCACGGGAGTCTCCGAACGATGAGCCGTCGGTCCTGGTTCCTGTTTGCCTCGCTCGGGCTGCTGGCGTATGGCATGCTATGTCTCGTAAGATTTCCCATCGAACGACGGCGGGCGCAGGCCGTGCCGCGCATGACAGGTGAGCAACTGCTCAAGAAAGGGCCCGTCGAGGCAGAGTATTTGACACTTAGCGACTTGCGGTTGTGTCGGGGTGGATTCGCCTTGTGGCGGGACGCCATGTCGCCCGGCGATGTGGACGTGTTCGTCCCCGCTTATCTCGCGACGTTGCAATCGGAACCACAGCCTCGTGATCTCAGGTTGCCGTTGGAAATACAGGATGCAGATGGCTGGCAGCGAATCCGCAACGCCGGAGTGCTCGAAGTCACGTCTCAAGTCCACACGGTTTCGGCACGCGTCCCCGACTGGGCGCAAAAACACCTGGAGAGCAAGTATCCGGGTATACAATTTCAGAATCTTGTGGTGTTGACGGTCGGACTTCACGAGCCGACGATGTCAAAGGCCGCCAGCCTTTGGAGGCATGGCATCGTGGCAAGCTCAGCCGGAGCTGCTGCGCTGGTCTGGCTCCTGTGGCGACGAAAAGCAGTGACGAACGACTCAGCACAACTGCTTTAGGCCACCTGCTGGTGAACGGGGCGAAAGGCATGAACATTTTTCTGTCTTATTCATCTGATCGCCGCGACATTGCTGAACAGGTGAGTCTGGCTCTCGCCGGATCGGGGCATAAGGTATTCTTTGACCGCGACAGCCTTCCGGCTGGCGATGACTACCACGTGCGGATACGCAAAGGCGTCGAAAACAGCGACGTGTTCGTCTTTCTCATCAGTCCGAGAGCAGTGGCCCCAGGCAGCTACGCGCTGACAGAACTAAAGTATGCGCGACAAAAGTGGACTGATCCGCGGCGGAAAGTACTCCCGGTGATGATCGAACGGACCGAATATCAGCAAATCCCCAACTACCTGAAAGCGGTGACTGTCCTGGAGCCTGAAGGCAATACTCCGGCGGAGGTCGTGGCTGAGCTTGAAAGATGGAAGGCCAACGCACCGGGAGTATTTGATTCCAAGCCAGTAGAGATTGGAATAGGCAAGACCGTATCCGGTTCTGCCGGCGGCCAATTGGGCAGACGGATTGTCGCTGGCATCCTGGGCGCATTTGGTGCGGTCATGCTGTTCATGAGCGTTGTAGACGCGGGCGTTGGGGGTATCAGCGAAGGAGGAATTCTGATCGGAGCCATCGCGCTCGGTTCCGCGTATGGCCTCTGGCCTCGCAGTAAGTAGTCAGTGAAGGGAGGTACGTAGATGCATCTTCAACTTGTCTTATTTCTAGCCACGTTGGCCCTGCTACTACTACCTAGAGGAGCGTTCGCACAGAACTGGCCTCACTGGCGAGGGCCGAATGCAAACGGCGTTTCGCCTGAAACCGGGTTGCCGGTTGCGTGGAATCCATCGGACAACATTGCGTGGAAGGTCAAGCTTCCAGGCCGCGGCATGTCCACTCCCATCGTCTGGGGCGACCGCATTTTCGTGACCTCACAAGTCGGTTTCGGGAAAGTGGAGTCTCGTTCAGCCCGCTACGAAGGTCCGGTGATGAGCGATGACGGGCCTGTGACCTTCGTGATCCAGTGCTTCCGGCGTGGAGATGGGAAGCCCCTCTGGGAGCACCGCGTTCCAACCGAGAAACCTCTGCCTGCCGTTCATGCCTTCCACAACCTCTCGACGCCAAGTCCGGTGACGGACGGCGAGCGCGTCTACGCCTGGTTCGGGACGGGTCAGATCATCGCGCTGACGCTGGACGGCCAGACAGTCTGGAATCGCAATCTGGGAAAAGAGTACTCTCCATTCCAACTGCAGTGGGGCCACGGCAGCTCACCGGTGCGGCACAAGGAAAACCTGTATCTACTTTGCGATCACGCTCCAGCCGCTTACCTGCTCGCCCTGGATCGGCGCACCGGGAAACAGGTGTGGAAAGTAGATCGGGGCAAGGACCTGCGTTCATACTCCACTCCATTTCTCGTGGCAGTCGGGAATCGCTTCGAACTGATTGTCAATTCCAATCCACGGCTCGATGCCTATGATCCCGAAACCGGCCAACTCCTCTGGCATGCTGACGATGCGTGCCGGGTACCCGTGCCGATGCCGGTGAGCGCAAACGGCGTTCTGTACACGAGCCGCGGTTACAATAGCGGCCCGTTCATGGCGATCCGTCCCGGCGGAAAGGGCGACGTGAGTCAATCTCATGTCCTGTGGCGTGTTGCGACTGGGGCGCCGTACGTATCGTCCGTCCTGTACTACCAGGACCTGCTCTATATGGCGACTGAAGTGGGAATCGTCCGATGCATCGATCCGAAAACTGGAGAGACGGTGTGGGTCGAAAGGATTGGTGGAAACTTTTCGGCTTCTCCTGTGGGTGCGGACGGCAAAGTCTACCTCTTGAATGAGGAGGGCGAGACGGTGGTGCTCGAGGCCGGTCGAAAATGCAAGATCCTGGCTCGCAACGCGCTGAACGAAGTCTGCCGCGCCTCACTGGCTGTGGCCCGAGGCCAGATCTTCATCCGCTCTGACGAACACCTGTATTCGATCGGTTCACGTGCAACGGCACACCTTTCAGCCTCGCCCGGCCAGAGGCAATTCTCTAAGGACTGAACGGCTGGCCATGCTGGGAGTAACGAGTGTTTTTGCCCTGAGAGAGAATGGTGTGGTCCTCACGTGGATAGGTGGGGGCCACAGGGTCGCCGGTTACAGCTCCCCACCCCCCTTAAGTCCCCGTAGAGAGCGGCGAATCAAGTTCAGTTTGGAGAAAAGAGGATGAAGCGTTGGTTAACCTTGGTCCTGCTGTGTGCGAGCTCCGCCGCACTGGGAGACGATCTGGAGACAGCCCGGCGGATCCACAAAGAAGCGATTGGCATTGACAGCCATATTGACACGCTTCAGTGGGTGATTTACCAGGACGCCGACCTCGCGAAGCGGCATGCGGTGTATCACGTCGATTTCCCTCGGCTGCGTGAAGGCGGCATGCTGGCTCCGTACTTTGCGCTCTACGTGCCCACGTACTACGCAGGGTCCGAGTCCGTACGGCGTATTCTGCAACTCCGGGATGCGATGCAGCGTATGCTGGAGGCCAACCCAGACAAGATAGAACTGGCTTATGACGGTTCCGACATCCCCAGGATTCACAAGGCCGGCCGGATCGCCGCTCTGCTGACGATCGAGAGCGGCCACGCGATCGCGGACGATCTGGGCGTGCTTCGTATGTTCTACCGGCTTGGGGTTCGCTCCATGACGCTGGTCCATTTCCGCAACAACAATTGGGCAGACTCTTCCACCGACGAACCCCGTCACAATGGCCTGACCGAGTTTGGCAAGGACGTGGTGCGGGAGATGAACCGCCTTGGCATGATCGTCGATATTTCCCACGTTTCCGACAAGACGTTCTACGACACCTTGGCCACAACGACCAAGCCGGTGATTGCCTCGCATTCTTCCTGCCGCGCCTTGTCAGATTTTCCCCGCAACATGGACGACGATATGTTGCGCGCGCTGGCGCGCAACGGGGGTGTGATCGGCATCAACTTTGGCGGAGGTTTTCTGAGTGCGAAAGATGCCGAAGGATACAAGAAGCGTATTGCCGGTCGAGGAGCACTTCAGCCGCCCGGCACAGGTTCACAGCTCGACAGTTTTGCCAAGGAAGAGTTTGTTTCGGGTTACCTCAAAATGTCGCCGACGGCTGCCACGCTGGAAGATGCAGTGGCGCACATTGATCACGTGGTGAAGGTCGCCGGAGTCGATCACGTGGGGATCGGCAGCGACTTCGACGGCATCTCGAGCGTTCCGGCAGGTCTGGAGGATGTGTCCAAGATGCCCCATCTGACGGCCGCGCTGCTAAAGAGAGGCTATAGCGAGGCTGATCTCAAGAAGATTCTGGGCGGCAACCACTTGCGGGTGTTGCGCGCAGTGACCGGGAAGTAGGGGTCAGCATGAGTGCGAATGTTCTGAGATCCTCATCCAGAGCTGATTCTCGGGAGTCGACTCGGGAGAGAAGGATCGCCCTCACCCCCAGCCCCTCTCCCGTGTTGGGGTGTATGGCCTGATGACATAGTGGGGCGAGGGGAGCTCATACACGGGGATTGTAAGGTGTCCGACCAGTTGACCCTGAATTTGTAGACCCTGTAGGAGGAACAATATTGAAGACAGGCCACATTAGGATCATGGTTGCGCTGTTGACAGGGTTGATCGCGTTGGTTTCTGTGCTGGCTCAGCAGAAACCTGAGTACGACATGGGAAAGATGCAGATGCTGTTTTTAGAGCAGTCGCCAGAATGGAAGATGGGTGATCGTTCCGACGAGATTCGCAAAGAGCAGCGCGCTTACATCGAAGGGCTGATCACCAATGGCAAGCTGGCCCTCTGGGGAGAGGTTACCAGCGAGGGTGGCCTTCAGGAGATTGGGGTCGTTAAGAGTGAGTCCATGGAAGAAGTGCGGGTGATGACTCAGTCGTTTCCGGCGGTGAAGGCAGGAATGCTGAAGGCAGAGGTGCTCTCCTGGTATGCCGCGAGAAACCTGATTAAGACTCCCCATGCGCCGTTGACCCGGTCTGGCTACATTTTCGGGCTTCTTATTCGAGGCCCGAAATCGACCGGAGAGCAGACGGAAGAGACAAAGAAGATACAGGAAGGCCACATGGCCAACATCAACCGACTGGCCGAGATGGGTAAGCTGGTCTTGGCTGGCCCCTTCTACGACGGCGACAAGCGTCGTGGCGTTTTTATCTTCAAACTTGACACATTGGACGAGGCACAGGCCTTGACCGATACGGACCCGGCCGTCATTGCAGGAAGGCTGAAAATCGTGCTGCACCAATGGTCTGTGCCGACGGGGATGCTTCCTTAGGGTGGTCGACCGTGTCGGCGTCGCTGCCGGAGTGTTTCGTTGTGGAGATCGATTGCTGTGTCTGTAAAGTCCGGTCGTGGAGGTTGGACGACGTGGAGGCGATTGTTCGTCATGCCAACAATCGAAAGATCTGGCTCAATCTTAGAGACCGATTTCCTTACCCATATTCGCACAGGGATGCCGAGAACTATTTGAAGCATGTCGTGTCGATGCAACCCGAAATCAATTTCGCAATCGATCTGGCCGGTGAGGCTGTCGGTGGGCTTGGATTCGTGCCAGGCACCGATGTAGAGCGGCATTCTGCTGAAGTTGGCTATTGGCTGGGTGAGAGCGTCTGGGGTCGGGGCATAGCCACAGCTGCACTAAAGGGCGGCACTCGCTATGCCATCGCTGCGTACAGTCTGTGGAGAGTGTTTGCTGTCCCTTTCAGTGAAAACACCGCATCCATCCGCGTCCTTGAGAAGGCCGGGTTCGTGCGTGAGGGACTCATGCGTCGCAGTGCGGTCAAGGAAGCTCGCATCCTGGATCAGGCGCTATATGCCTTCATTGTTGAATAGCCCTTGCCCGAAGGAGCTAGACAACACTAGCCTCGCGGAATATCTGTGAATCAAATGAAACTTCTATTACGGTCGATCGGCGTCAGCCTTGCTGGACTCGCGCTCTCGCTGAACGGGGACTGCCAAACTAGAAACGTCATTGTCCGTCCCAAGGAAATTCACGACATCCTCGTCAATCCGGGAATGGGCATCACCACCTTTCAACGCTTCAGCCGCCAAGCCATCTACCCCGGTCTGCGCTGGTCGGAAGTGGGACCTGAAAGCCCCGTGGCCGACTCGCCGACAAAACCTGACTTCCCCGACACCTCCGTCGCTTATTTGCGTTGGTTCTGGCATCAGATCGAACCTGCTCAGGGGAAGTACCGGTGGGAGATTGTCGATTCTGCATTGGAAGAAGCGCGACTCCGCGGGCAGCAACTGATGGTTCGCATCATGCCTTACGACCAGAAGGACCCTCTTCCGGAGTGGTACCGAAACTCCGGCGCTCGCCGCGCCAACAAAGACAGCGATGAGGACGGCAAGATCTGGTCGCCGGACTCTGATGATCCGTTCTACATCCGGAAATGGGCCGCTCTGGTCCAGGAGTTCGGCAAGCGCTACGACGGCCACCCGTCGCTCGACACGGTCGACATCTCAACGGTGGGATATTGGGGCGAAGGCTGGGGGCCCTATCTTCCGAGCCGGGATGTTCAGAAGGCGCTCATTGATGTCTACTTCGATGCCTTCAAGCGAACCCGGTTGCTGATGAACTTCGATGTCATCGACATGCTGGCCTATGGCACCCAGCGTGGCGCCGGCTGGCGTCTGGACTGTTGGGGCGACATGGGAAGGCCAGGCAAGAACTTTGCACATATGCTCGACCGATATCCCCAGGGAGTCGTGCAGGCCGGGGCGCAAGAGGTTTGGAAGCGGAACCCGGTTGCGCTGGAGACATGCGGCACGCCGGGTTCGTGGCAAAAGGATCCAAAGTACGACCTGCGGTATACAATGGACCAGGCGCTGCGCTGGCATACGAGCACCATCAACATCAAGTCAACGGCGATTCCACCGGAGTGGAAGAAGGCGTTTGATGAGTTTCAGAAAAGGATTGGGTATCGGTTTGTCCTGCGACGGATGGAGTATCCCCAATCGGTCAAAGCCGGAGAAATGATGCCGGTGAGCAGTTGGTGGCTGAATGCGGGAGTGTCGCCGGTTTACTATGAATACATTCTGGCCTTCCAGCTCCATTCCGAAGCCGGAAGTGCGGTTCTGCCAACCCCCGTGGACGTCAGGCATTGGCTGCCCGGCGATGCCGTGTTCGATTCCTCACTCTATGTGCCTGACGGCCTCAAGCCTGGAAAGTATCGGATGCGAGTGGGCCTTCTTGATCCGCGTACGCGGCGGCCGGCCATCCAACTGGCGATCGAGGGAAAACAATCCGACGGCTGGTATGACCTCGGCGAAGTTGAGGTCAAGTAGATCCTTTCCGTCCGGTGTGGTTGCGGATAGAATCTGGCAAGGTATCGCATGTTTGGAGACAAGCTTCCGCCGCGTGAGAATGTTGGAGGTTAAGATGAAAGCTGTCATACTCGTCTTAACTGCCCTGGTTGGTGGCGTTGCAGATTTGGTTGGACAGTCCTCTGAGCCACTCCCCGATGGTGTGTACGTCCAGTCCTTCCAGTTCAGGCCAATATTTAGAGAAGGTGAGGAGGAAAGGGAGCGCATCCCGCTCAATGTCAATGATCCCTTCCCAACCAGGCCGCCACCGCCAAGCGGAGATCCATCCATACAGACTCTGAAAAACGAACCACGACGGGAGCGCCTCGGTTTTGAAGTTTACTTGCTCCTCAAAAATGCCAGCGCCAAGGCAATCAAGAAACTGGATTGGGATTTCTTGTTTCTTGACTCCCAATCGGGTCGTGAATTGAAGAGGTTCAGCATCACCAGCCGGAGCAAGATCCCGCCGGGCGAAGTGAGATTCCTCAGCAAGCAGGTTCTTCCTGCCCTGTTTCTGGGAAACAAGACCAAACCTGACTACGCAAAGGGCAAACCCGCGGTCGTCATTCGGCTCATTGAGTTTACGGATGGTTCAGAGTGGCTGGGCTCCGCACGCAGGCCTTAGGAAAGCATTTCGGATGTTAAGCCTCAAGGGGAGGCACGATGAAGGTCGTCTGGCTTTTGCGAGCGGGACTGCTCGGAGGTAGAACTTGTGTCTCTGGCAGTCCTGACCCCTCGGTGCTCCCCGATGGCGTGCAAATCCAATCGTTCGAGTTCAGGCCGGTTTTCAGAGAAGGTGAAGCACAGAAGGCATGGATCCCTCCTGCCTCGACAGATCCGCGGGCTGCTGAAGAAAGGACCAGGAGCACCAGCCCGAGTCCAGATGTCCACACGCTGGAGAACGGACCGAAGGAAGAGCGAGTTGGATTTGAAGTTCACCTGCAGTTGAAGAATTCCGGCGCCCGAGATATAAGAAAAGTCGACTGGGATTTCCTGTTTCTCGATTCGGAATCCGGGCGGGAGTTGAAAAGGTTCTCCATTGACAGCAAAAGCAGAATCCGGTCTGGTGAGATCAACTTCCTCGCGAAGCAAGTCCTTCCCGCTTTGTTTTTGGGAGACAAAACAAAGCCCGATTTCGCGAGGCAAGCCGGCCGTCGTCATCCGTCGCATTGAGTTCGCCGACAGCTCGAAGTGGGAGAGTCCGGTTGGAAGCCGTGAGTGAGGCATCCGTGGCCGTGCGAATTGTAAGACTCGGGAGCGCGAGAATCAAAGGCGAGGGCCTTCGCATCGGGACGGTCCGCCTCCCGCCGCGGGGCGTCCCGAAAACCGAGTTCTCGTCGCAAAACTGGTACGACGTGTGGTTCCCGACTCTAGCTCCAAGTTTGGAAACCATGAAGGCTGCGCAGAAAGCAACAACTGCCCGGCAGTGGTCTGCATTCGTCAGAAAGTACCGGGCAGAAATGTCGGCACCCGAGAAGCGTCATGCGCTTGCCTTGCTCGCTGCTTTCTCGCATGCCACCAACTTCTCGGTGGGCTGCTATTGCGAAGACGAGTCGCACTGCCACCGTTCAGTGCTGCGGGCGCTGTTTGCGGAACAGGGTGCCAGCGTCGAGTAGGAAGCTCGCCAATGCCTTCGGCCGACCGTTCCCCCGCAACCTAGCGACGCTCCTAAATCGACGCCAGACGTGTCAAACCACCCCAAGTACCTCGTTTACGAGTCGAAGAAACAACCTGTGTTGGCGCGTACGAAGTTTGTACGCCGCGTGCTCGTTCATTCGGCAGCGGCGGCCGGGCTTCTTGTGGTGTCCCTTGGGTTTGGAATGTTTGGATACACGACGTTCGAGAGTCTTCCGTGGATCGACGCGTTCTTGAACTCGGCCATGCTGCTAGGCGGCATGGGACCGGTCAATCCGCCACAGACTGCAGCGGGGAAGCTTTTTGCCGGGGTTTACGCGCTGTACGCGGGACTTGTCTTCATCGTGACCGCGGCCCTTCTTGTTGGCCCGGTACTTCATCGCGTCTTGCACCATTTCCACTGGGACGAGAGCGACTAGAGGTCGGCCTCGATTGGAGTACTGCGAGGGCGTGGCACAATCTCTTGGCGTGGACCTAGTGATCGCGCCGCGCCAACGAGAAAACGTGCCCGCATGCCCGTGCAAAGCCCGCCTGAGTTGCTTCTTCGGGGACAAAAGGCTTGACAAATAGCCTTATGTCCCTATAATTCCGCTCTACAATTGAATACGTAGTTCTTATCCAGAGTGGTTGAGGGACAGGCCCTTTGAAACCACGGCAACCCCCCTTCAGGGAAGGTGCCAACTCCGACAGAGCAGGTTTCTGGAAGATAAGAATGAGACGCTTACACATCCCTCTTCTTATCGAAGAGGTTTTTTTTTGTTTGTCTGAAAAGTAACGTCACGCTCCTTGCACGTGGAGAGGGTCTGTGGAGGTTTGGGAACCGGCTACGTCCTCAAACGACCTGAGTTTCCTCTTCTCCAGGGGACAGTGGGTTTCAAACATTTCCGACGGTTCGCAGGTGCGTTCGCACGGCGGCTGGCGCAGTGAGGTGAATTCTGATGACGTCCTATGTCACAGGGTTGCAGTGCAGGGAGTGCGGGAGGCCCTATCCCAAAGCTCCTCTTTCGGTTTGCGAGTATTGTTTCGGTCCGCTGGAAGTCAACTACGACTATGCGGGCGCCAAGACTGCGCTCAGCCAGGCAATTATTGAGCGACGCCCGCCCAACATGTGGCGCTACCGCGAGCTGCTTCCCGTCGACGGGGAAGCAAGCGTCGGAAGCCAGGTGGGCTTTACACCTTTGGTCAGAGCCAGGAACCTGGGAAAGCGGCTGGGAATTCGTGAGCTATACGTCAAGAACGACAGCGTTTGTTTTCCCACGCTGTCGTTCAAAGATCGTGTGGTTTCTGTGGCGTTATCGAAGGCGCTGGAGTTTGGGTTTGATACCGTGGGCTGCGCCTCAACCGGCAACCTGGCGAACTCTGTCGCAGCCAACGCGGCAAGTGTGGGCCTGCGCAGCTACGTGTTCATCCCGGCAAACCTGGAACTGGGCAAGGTTCTCGGCACTCTCATCTACCGGGGGAACGTAATCGGCGTAGACGGAAACTACGATGACGTCAACCGCCTTTGCAGCGAGATCGCCGGCAAATACCACTGGGGATTCGTGAACATAAATCTGCGCCCGTTTTACGCCGAAGGATCGAAAAGCGTTGGCTATGAAATCGCAGAGCAGTTGAACTGGCGCGTCCCAGACTGCGTGGTGGTGCCAATGGCCGGCGGTTCATTGATTACCAAGATTCGCAAAGCTTTTGGTGAGTTCGAAAAACTGGGATTGGTGTCGGAGAACCGGTGCCGCATTTTTGGAGCACAGGCGACCGGCTGCTCGCCCATCACCTCCGCGGTTAAAGCCGGACGCGATTTTATCAAGCCAGTAAAGCCTCAAACGATTGCCAAGTCGATCGCCATTGGAAACCCTGCCGACGGTTTTTATGCGATCAAGACGATGAACGAAACCGGCGGCTGGGGAGAAGATGTTTCCGACGCCGAGGTGGTTGAGGGCATCCGCATGCTGGCCGAAGAAGAGGGCATCTTTACCGAAACAGCTGGCGGCGTTACGGTCTCGGTAACCCGGCGGCTCGTGGAGCAGGGCAGAATTAAACCCGATGAACTGACTGTGATTGCCATCACGGGAAATGGCCTCAAAACTCAGGAGGCCGTTCAGGATCACCTAACGCGTCCGGACGTCATCAGTGCCAAACTCAGCGAGTTCGAGAACCGGGTCCTGGGTGCCTTGGCGGTCCGGTAGGTCAGTCACTTTGCAGCTTACTTCTGAGAAAGGGTTGAATGATTTCTTCCAGGTATTCCCGTCAGATACTTTTTGGCGAGATTGGCGAAGGCGGACAGCAACGCTTGGCAGAGAGCCTGGTTGTCATTCTGGGTTGCGGCGCGCTCGGCACGGTCCAGGCAGAAGCGCTGTGCCGGGCCGGTGTGGGCAGGCTGCGCATCGTCGATCGGGATTTCGTTGAAGAAAGCAATTTGCAACGGCAGACGCTGTTCACGGAGGCCGATGCCCAAGGCGCCCTCCCTAAAGCGGTTGCCGCACAACGCCGCTTGGGCCAGATCAACTCCAAGGTGAAAGTGGAGGCGCTGGTAGCCGACATCGGTCCGGGCAACATTGAGGGCCTGGTGGAAGGTGCGGACTGCATTCTGGACGCAACCGACAATTTCGAGACGCGGTTCCTGATTAATGACATCGCCATCAAGCATCGGATTCCCTGGGTGTATGGCGCTGCGGTGGGAAGCTACGGAGTTTCAATGACAGTATTGCCGCAAGAAACACCTTGCTTGCGGTGCGTTCTTGAAAAATTGCCCGCGCCGGGGAGTTCACCAACTTGCGACACCGCCGGCATCCTGAACCCGATCGTGAATGTCGTTGCGTCAGTGCAGGTCGGGGAGGCACTCAAACTTCTGTCGGGAAATACCCGGCGGATTAGCCGTCGCATGCTTTGCTTTGATGTTTGGGAGAATTCGTACCGGCAGCTTGAAATCGCAAACGTCAGGGATGAAGGCGATTGTCCCTGCTGCCAATTGCGCCGCTTCGAGTTTCTGGAGGGTGCGACAAACTCCGTGGCCACAACGCTGTGCGGGCGCGACTCCGTTCAAATCAGCGGGCGTGAGGGAAGTGGCCTCAATCTCAGGGAACTGGCACAGCGATTGAAAGCTGTGGGCAAAGTGCAGATCAACGAGTTTCTCCTGCGTTTCACCGTAGACCAATTTGAAATTGCCGTGTTTCCCGACGGGCGCGGAATTGTCCGAGGCACAAAGGACGCGCACGTAGCCCGTTCACTTTACGCGAAGTATGTGGGCGTCTGAGTATTCTTGAGGATTGAAGATAGAGGATCGAGGGTTGCAGGCGGGTCTATGAAGCGAAAATGGAAGGTTGGAATTCTGGGCGCGACTGGAACGGTGGGACAGCGCTTCATCCAGTTGCTCGACAAACATCCCTGGTTTGAAGTCGCCGACATCGCAGCGTCGGATCGCTCGGCCGGAAAGCCTTATCAGCAGGCCTGCCAGTGGAAGATCTCCGGCCCTATGCCGGAGTATGTCCGGGACATGAAACTGAAGGACTGCGTTCCCGGTCTTCACTGCGACCTGGTGTTCTCGGGCTTGCCATCCTCCATGGCCGGTGAAGTGGAGACTGAGTTTGCCCGGGCGGGATATGCGGTACTCAGCAACTCGAAGAATCACCGGATGGACGAAGACGTTCCGCTGTTGGTGCCGGAAATCAATCACGAGCATCTCGCGTTGATCGCGATTCAACAGAAAAATCAAAGCTACCGGGACGGGTACATCATCACGAATCCCAATTGTTCGACGATGGCGCTGGTCCTGGCGTTGGCGCCACTCGAGGTGGCCTTTGGGATTGAGAAGGTCCACGTCGTCACGATGCAGGCGCTCTCGGGTGCGGGATACCCGGGCGTTGCCAGCCTTGACATCATCGACAACGTGATTCCTTACATCGCGGACGAAGAAGAAAAAGTTGAAACCGAACCTTGCAAGATTCTCGGGGAATTCAAAAACGGTAAGATTGTATTCGCCGACTTGAAGATCAGTGCCCAATGCCACCGCGTGAATGTGCTGGATGGACACCTTGAAGCTGTGTCGATTGCTCTGAAGCGCCGCGCTTCCCTGGATCAGTTCATCGATGCTTTGAAGAGTTACCGATCTCTGCCCCAGCAGTTGGAACTACCCAGCGCGCCACGTTTTCCGGTGGTGCACGTCGAAGGACCAGACAGGCCGCAACCGCGGTTTGATCGTGAAGTCGAAAACGGAATGGCCACCGTTGTGGGACGGATCCGTCCGTGCAGCGTTTTCGATTTCAAGTTGGATCTGTTGGGACACAACACGATTCGCGGTGCGGCCGGCGCGGCGGTTTTGAATGCAGAGCTGCTGGTGAACCAGGGGCTCCTAAAAGTCAGAAGCTAACAAGGAGACAGCATGCCGATCCAGGTGAGAATCCCAGTGCAATTGAGAGCTTTGACGGGCGGTCAAGAAGTTGTGAGCGCCAGCGGGACATCGGTACTTCAGCTGATCGAAGATATCAACCAGCAATTCCCAGGCGTGAAAGACCGTATCTGTGAAGCGGACGGAAAGGTGAGAAGGTTCGTGAATATCTTCGTCAACGAAGAAGACATCCGTTTCTTGGAGAACCTGCAAACCCCGATTTCGGAGAAGGATGAAGTCTCCATCATCCCTGCCATCGCCGGCGGTTGAGCAATTCCTTCATTCCTTCAAGAATAAAAAGAGTGGCCGGCTTTCATCGCCTTCCGCTTTATCTCTCACAGAGTCGACCAGGATTGCCGGAGTGGCTGGCACCCGGTGGATGTGGCCTCTCGTGTATGGAATAGATCTGCTTATAGTTAGGCTCGCGTGACCTCTTCAGGCTAGCGTCATATGGCGGCTTTGCGTCATCTAGCAGTTCGTGTGAACAGATCCAGGCGCATGAATAATTGAGGCGTGTTGTACTCCGTGAAGAGCAGCAGATACTCCTCAATTAAGACTTCCGGGACTTGTGTCACAGTCCCCATGTGGCCCGGCCCGATGCCGCTACTCGCCAGGCGCACGACCTTGGCAAAGTCTCGGACAAACTGATCGACCACCTCCACATTCTGATAGAGCGTGGCTGCAATCTCTTGCTGGGAGCGGCCCTCCAGGTACAGCTTGGCGGCAGCCACGGGGTAGGTGTAGCGCCGCTTTCGGTCGTTGATGGATATGCGTTGGAAGGGAACAAAGACTCCGGCCGCGGCGAAGTGAGCCACGTCTCTCTGCAAGGTCCGCAGGCCACAACCCAATATGTCGAAGGAAACAAGGTCCTGGCTAAGGGGAAAGCCCTGCTGGAGAGCTTCTGAAGTGATTCTCAGCAGCTTGTGGCGTCGTAAACCCGCGACTCCATGAGTCTTGCGAATCTTCAGATCTCCTTCCGGGTCCCAAAACGTCACGACGCACCACTCTATGGCGGTTGAAAGTGCTTTGGGGTCCGCCTTTCCGCTCTTGTCCCGGCGTGAGATTCTAAGCCTGCCTGCCGAAAGGGCTGCCTGGTTGTTCTCTTCCATGTGCTGCAATCCCCGCAAGGCTCTAGGAGACGCCTTCCAGAATTGAGGCTTTCAGAGAAGCGATTGAGAAAATCATTTCCCAAAACTTGGCGATTCTGGTCACTTCAGGTAGAACATGAGCAGCTCAAGTGCCAAGAAGCAGTAGCTCATCGGGACCCTTTTCGGATGGGCGGTCACCAAGCGCCGGCCTAGTATTCGGCCTGAGCCTCTCTGCTGCCACCAAAACATTGGGCCCGTTCGTCTCTTGGTTGATCTTCATTCGGTGAATGTGCTACTTACTCGGAGCCACAGAAACAATCCAGATTGTTTGGCACTCAGGAGGAACCCTTCTTTCATGCATTCCGGAAAATCAATTGCTGTGGTTTTGTTCCAGCTTGGTGGGCCTGATTCTCTCGAGGCGATCGAGCCCTTTTTATTGAGGTTGTTTCGAGACCCCGACATTATCGATTTCCCTTTTGCCAAAATCGCCCGGGAGCCATTGGCGAGGATCATTTCTTCGACTCGGGCGAAAAAAGTTCGCAACCACTACGCAGAGATTGGCGGTAAGTCGCCGATTTTGGAATTTACTCAGCGGCAGGCGCGCGCATTGGAAGTCGAGCTGAACCAATTCGTGAAGGCACAGGTTTTTGTGGCGATGCGCTACTGGCACCCCTTGACTGAAGAGGCCGTTCGAGCCGTCGAAGCCTTCGCTCCGCACGAACTGGTGTTGCTGCCTCTCTATCCGCAGTATTCCCGGACCACCACAGGAAGCAGTCTGAACGAGTGGACCCGCCAGATTGCATCTTCGCGCCTTAAAGAGCTTCCGACTCGCGTCATCCGCGAATTCTACTCCAATTCCGCCTATCTGGACTCACTTGCGGCAAGCATCGACGGGAGCCTCTCGAAGTTTCCGGACAACGAGAAGGTGCACATCGTTTTCAGCGCGCATAGCGTTCCCGTCAGTGTGATCGAACGAGGCGATCCCTATCAGATGCAGATCGAAAGCACAGTTGAGCGCGTGCTGGAGCTGGGACGATGGCGACATCCTCATACTCTTTGCTACCAGAGCAAAGTCGGCGCCAGCAAATGGTTGCAACCGTCACTGCACTCAACCTTGAAAACCCTGGGTGAATGTCGAACGCGCAACGTACTGGTCGTACCGGTGGCATTTGTATCCGACCACGTCGAGACTCTCAGCGAGATCAACATTGAAGCTCGCGAAGAAGCCGCCCATCACGGCATCGGCCAGTTCGAGTTGATGCCCGGGCTCAATGACGATCCGACTTTCATCCGTGCACTTGCCGGATTGGTGCTGGGAGAAGCGGTGCCGCTCGGTGCGAAAATTGCGGGAATGGTTGGCTCGTGAATTCGCTCAGGCTTCTCCTTCCCAAATCCACCTCGCCATTGCTCCGGAACACGTGACGGTTCTGGTTCTCGCGAACCGATTCACTTGACTCGAATTTCGGCGCGGTGCTACAGTCTCCCCGCGTTTGAGGCTTTGCAGAGTTCCTCCCTTCCGCGTTGGATCCAGAGAGACTTCTCGCACGTGTCACAGATCTTCCACCGCAGCACCAACACTTTTGCAAAGCTCAGCATCTTTGGCTCAATCTTTATCATTGGCGGTGTTCTCGCAGTGATCATTGCGGTGAACCGCTCTGGTTATGTGACGCAAGCCGGCGTCACGCGCGAGCAACCTGTTCCGTTCAGCCACCAACACCATGTAGCAGCCATTGGTGTTGACTGCCGTTACTGCCACACGACTGTGGA
>Ga0187892_10005218_pt1 | contig 20675 bp, 31 predicted proteins | sample MA1701073metaG_FD_139345 | JGI IMG/M metagenome (GOLD analysis project Ga0187892, IMG submission 139345) | Bio-ooze microbial communities from a basaltic lava cave in the Kipuka Kanohina Cave System on the Island of Hawaii, USA - MA170107-3 metaG ... | reverse complement strand
CCTACAACCAAACCAAGAACAACCGGCGCCGATCCAGCGCCGCGCCCAACCTTGCCCCGGCCTCGACGCGGCTGCACAATCCCACTCTCACCGCTGTGCTGGTGAATAGGTCGGGCTAGCGCCAACATCTGGAAGCGGCCCGGCGATGTGAGAAATCCCGTCGCGAGGGCGACGACGAGATCGAGAATTCCGAAGAGGTTCCAGGCATAGGCCGCTTGTCGAGCGCCTTTGGCCTTATTGGCGGCCATCATCGCGACCGGTATGGCAAGAAGCCCGACCAGCACGTCGCCGGTTCCTGCGGGCAGAGCAAACTGTCCCGGCAGCAGATCACCAGCCCACAGGACGAGGAAGATGCCGCCGAGAACGCGATAGACCTGTACACCGACGAGCCAGGACAGCGGCGTTGCGTCGACCACCGTCGCAATGGTTGCCGAGCGCATGAGCAACCAGAGCCCGACAATGATGGGCAGAATGACCGCGAAGGGGATGGGAGGGACCTGAACCCCGACCGCTGCCTGGAAGAAGCCCTGTCTGCCCAGGTAGAAGACAACACCGAACCAGACGAGCACCGTGAGGACCAGCGTGAGCCAGGTGCGAACGCGGACGTTGAAAGGGAGCGATGTACGGCCGAGGGCAAGGCCTAGTCCGCCGCACAGGACGGCAAACACAATGGCCCGCGTGAAGAAGCTGTAGGTTTCGAGGAAGTCCGGCGCCTGCGGCATGATGAAAGTTCTCCTCCGGCGGGGCTCGCGCGCCCCTATAACTACATAAACTGTTGTTACTTGCAATAGTGCAGTTGGCATGCGAGAGCGCATGCCCTATCAATGGAGCATGAGCGACACCGACGACCCGAGTTGCCCCGTCGCGCGGACTGCCGTCATCATTGGCAGCCGTTGGACGGCGTTGATCCTGCGCGATCTGCTGCTCAGGAAGGCATGCCGGTATCAGGAGCTGCTCGACTCCTTGAAAGGCATTGCGCCGAACACGCTATCGGACCGTCTCAAGATGCTCGAAGCTCATGGCGTCATCGAGCGGCGCTACTACGAAGAGCATCCTCCACGCGCGGAGTACGTTCTGACGGAAAAGGGACGCGAGCTCGGCCCCATCGTGCGCGCCATGCGCGACTGGGGCAGGAAGCATCAGCAGCAAGTCGCCAAGTAGTACGTCCGTGCTCGAGAACACGGCTTAGCGAGAGCCCAGCCGAGCAACGCCCGCATGACCAGCCGGCAAGAAGCGCGCGAGCGCGCCTGGTAGAACCGTCCGGTCGATGTGGTCTTGGGCAACGATCTGGGTCGTGTGTGCCTCACGCCCCACCCGCGCAGCGCCTTGAGTATCGGTCCAAGGCTTTTCCCCTTTTCGGTCGGACAGTACTCGGGACGCGGTGGATGCTCGGAACAAAGGCGCCGCGCAATAAATCCGCTCGTTTCAAGCGTTTTGAGTCGCGCCGACAGCGTGTGCGGGCAACCGGTCAATTCTGACCGCAGGATCTCTTCATCGGGGCATCATAGCCCCTGCTTGACTCAGATTGACAAGTCACTACTATAACGATAGTGACTTCAGCGAGTGGGTTTACCCGGTTACGCATCCAAGCTGCGCTGTGGAAGATCGGCAATGAAGAAGCTCGTCGAATGGGGCAACGTGTTGCTCTGCCTGGTATTGTTGAACGGGTGCGCCGCGCCCGAATATGCGGCTTTCACAGAACAGTACCGCCGGCAGTTTCGTGACGCCAATCCACACGTGGTTCGCGCCGCAATGCGTTCAGACGGGCTGAAAGCCAGCGCCCGAGAATTCGGGGCAGCCAACAAGAATCGAGCGCCGACTATCGTCATGATGCATGGTTTTCCCGATAGCCAGCACTTGTACGACAGCGTCATCCCGCCGTTGGCGAAAACCCGCCACGTGATCACGTTCGATTTTCTCGGTTGGGGTGACTCCGACAAGCCGGCCGGCCACAAACACGATGTATCCAGCTTGCGTAGAGACCTGGAAGCCGTCGTCTCGGCGTTCGATCTGCGGTCGGTGGTGCTGGTGGTGCACGACCTGTCCGGGCAGCCGGGAATCGACTGGGCGCTGGACAACGAAGAACGCGTTTCGGCGCTGGTGCTGCTCAATACGTACTATTTATCGATGGCAGGACTCAGGCCGCCGGAAGCGATTGCCCGCTTTTCGACGCCTGGACCGTGGCGCGATCTTTCGGTTTGGGCCGCCAACCGTAACGACGCCATGTGGCAGCGGGGCGTTGAAGAACAGATCCGCAAGTTTTTCGCGAGCCAATCTGCGCGCGACACGTTTGTCGGAGTGTTCGTGCATCAGGCACTCGGGATTCGCCCGGCGTTCTTCGGCCAGAATGCGGTGCTGCGCGATGAGATCACCCGACGGGATCAGGTGGCCCCGCGACTCAAGCAATTCCGCAAGCCGGTCCGCATTATCTTCGGGGCCGATGATCCCTACTTGAACCAGAGCGTCGCGAACGAGTTCCACCGACTATTTCCCATGAGCGACCTGTTCTTGATCGGGAAGGCTGCTCACTACGTCCAGCTCGATCAGCCAGCCCAAGTAGCAGAGCTTATTCTGACCTCCGGGCGCGCGTTGACGAAGTGATGCATGCTTCGACTTCCGGTGGGCCGAGGAGAGGAAAGCGGGGTGATCGGCGGGCGGAACGAGCAACTAATACCAGCGAGCCTAAGATTGACCGTCATCCCGACCGAGACGGCTGCAAACGCGGCCTTCTGGCCGAATTCGCGCCGTTTGGCGCGATTCGGCTGACGGCCCGCAAACGCGGGCCTTCGGCAGAATTGCGCCGCATGGCGCAATTCTGCATAAGCGGGGCCGAAGGCCCCGCGTCGTGGAGGGATCGCGTCGCGCTGCTGCGCGGTGCGACGCTCAGCGAAGCCGAGCGACGCGATGCCTCCGCTTCGCGAGCCGCAGGAGCGGCTCGCTTCGGTCGGCATGACGAGTCAGGAAAAAGGCGCGCTGGCATAACTAACCCCGCTCCTCCCGCAGCTTCGCCCAATAGTCGAGCCGCTTTTTGATCTCGCGCTCCAAGCCGCGCTCGACCGGGCGGTAGAATTCGCGCCGCGCCATGCCCTCGGGGAAGTAGTTCTGGCCGGAGAAGGCTTCGTCCGTGTCGTGGTCGTATTCGTAGCCCTTGGCGTATCCGAGGTCCTTCATGAGCCGCGTGGGGGCGTTCAAAATGTGCTTGGGCGGCATCAGCGAGCCGGTCTCGGCCGCGGCGCGCTGCGCCTCGCCGAACGCCACGTAGCCGGCGTTCGATTTGGGCGCCGTCGCGAGGTAGAGGACGACCTGCGCGACGGCCAGTTCGCCCTCGGGCGAGCCGAGGCGCTCATAAGCCTCCCAGCCGGCGATGGCCTGGGTCAGCGCGTTGGGATCGGCCATGCCGATGTCTTCCACCGCGAAGCGCGCCAGGCGGCGCGCGATGTAGCGCGGATCCTCGCCGCCGGCGAGCATGCGCGCGAGCCAGTAGAGCCCTGCATCGGCGTCCGAGCCGCGCAGCGATTTGTGCAGCGCGCTGATGAGGTTGTAGTGGCTTTCTTCGGCCTTGTCGTAGAGCGGCGCGCGGCGCTGGGCGAGCGCGATCAGGCCCGCTGTATCGAGCGGCTGCTTCGGCTTGGCCTCCCAGAGCGCTTCGGCCAGGTTCAGCAGATAACGCCCGTCGCCGTCGGCCAAGGCCAGCAGGGTCTGGCGCGCGTCCGTGTCGAGCGGCACGGCCTTTCCTTCGGCCTGCTCGGCGCGCGCCAGAATCCTCTCGAGCGCCGCCATATCGAGCCGGTTCAGCACGAGCACGCGGCAGCGCGAGAGCAAGGCGCCGTTGAGCTCGAAGGACGGGTTCTCGGTGGTGGCGCCGATCAGCGTCACGGTCCCATCCTCGACCACGGGCAGAAACGCGTCCTGCTGCGCCTTGTTGAAGCGGTGGATCTCGTCGACGAAGAGCAGCGTGCCGCGCCCCACCGCACGGCGCTCGCGCGCGGCGTCGAATACCTTGCGCAAGTCGGCGACACCCGAGAACACGGCCGAGAGCGGCTCGAAATGAAGATCGGAGACTTCGGCCAGGAGACGCGCGATCGTGGTCTTGCCGCTCCCCGGCGGGCCCCAGAAGACAATCGAAGAGAGGCGCCGCGCCGCGATCATCTTGCCCAAGGGCCCCTCGGGGCCGAGCAGATGGTCCTGCCCGACCACCTCGTCGAGGCGCTTGGGGCGCAGCCGGTCGGCGAGCGGCTTCGGCGCCGCGGCTTCGAAGAGGCTCGGTGCGGCCCTGGGCTTCACTGCTGCTGGAGAACGATGCGGAACGAGGTCCCGTCTCGATTCCCGACGATGTGCCAAGCGCCTTGCCCCTGTGCCAGGGCCTGGCGCAGTTCGTCGACCGACTCGAGCGCCAATCCGTTGATCTGGAGCAACACGTCCTTGGCGCGGAAGCCGCGGCGCTGGGCATTGCTGTTCGGCGCCACCTTGACGATGACGATGCCCCGGCTGCCGCGCAGGCCGAGCTGATCGGCCACGGCGGCCGTGAGCTTGGCGACCTGCGCGCCGGCCAGCGGATGGTTGCCGGTGAGCGTGGTCGCGTTCTCGATCTCGGTCGCCGCCGCCGCCTCGCGCAGCGGCACTTCGACCTCCACCGTTTCCTTGCCGCGCAGAACGGTGAGCTTGACCATGCCGCCCACCGGCATGGTGGCGAGGCGGAAGCGGAGGTCCTGGATGTCGGCCACGTCGCGGCCGTTGATCTTGAGGATGATGTCGCCGGCCTTGATGCCGACCGCCGCGGCGGGGCTGTCGGGCTGGACCGTGCTGACGATGACGCCCCCGATGCGGTCGATGCCGCGCGCCCGCGCGATTTCGGCGGTCACGTCCTGGCCGCCGATGCCGAGCGTGGGCCGCGCGATGCGCCCGGTCGTGAGCGCCGCGCGCATCACGGCGCCCACCATGTTGGACGGGATCGCGAAGCCGATGCCGACGTTTCCGCCCGTGCCGGCGCCGGAACGGGGCGAGATGATCGCGGTGTTGATGCCGGCGAGCTTGCCGTCGAGCGTCACGAGCGCGCCGCCGGAATTGCCCGGATTGATGGCCGCGTCGGTCTGGATGAAGGAACGGAAGTCGGCGATGCTCACCGAGCTGCGCGCCACGGCGGAGACGATCCCGCTCGTCACGGTCTGGCCGACGCCGAACGGATTGCCGATCGCGAGCACGAGATCGCCCACTTCGACCTCGTCGGAATCGCGCAATTCCAGATAGGGCATCTTCTCGCCCTTGGCGTCGACCTGGAGGACGGCGAGGTCGGTGCGCTCGTCCGAAAGCAGCACCTTGGCGGTGAAGGTGCGCTTGTCGTTGAGGATCACGTCGATCGCGCCGCCGCCCTTGATCACGTGGTGGTTGGTCACGATGACGCCGTTCTCGCGCAGGATCACGCCCGAGCCCACCGGCCCGTTCTGGTCGCGCCGCTGCCCGTCGTCGTCGCCGAAGAAGCGGCGGTAGAAGGGATCGGCGTAGAGCGGGTTCTGCGCCTGCTGCTGCGTGCGGATGCGGATGTTGACCACCGCGGCCGCGACGCGCTTCACCACCGGCGCGAAGCTCAGGCGAATTTGCTCGCGCGATTGCGGGGGCACGCCGACTTCGGCGCGCGCGGCCAGCGGCGCTGCGAACGCGAGAACGAGGGCCAATGCGGCGTTACGCGCGATCATCTCAAATGCCTCCGAAATTCACCAGGATTTCCGCCCCCGCGAAGAGCGGGAGAGGTGGACCGCGCGCCTTCGCGCGGACCGGAGGGCGTCACGACGGCGGGCACGGTGCCGTCACGACAACGCGCCTGTGGCAGCGCGGTGCCACGGCGTCCGCACCCCCACCCTAACCCTCCCCCGCTCATCGCGGGGGAGGGAATTTTTATAGCGCAAATCGCGGCAAAATTCGTCAGAGCCGGAACGAAAGGCGGCCCTTTCGGGGCCGCCTTTCGTCACATCCGTACAAACCGGGAGCGGGCTTCAGGCCGTCGCCGGCTGCTGCTCTTCGGCCGCTGCCTCGGTCTCGGGCTTGGGGCCGGAATCGAGGCCCTTGGCCGCCGGATCGCGGTCGACCAGCTCGATGACGGCGGCAGGCGCCGCATCGCCGAAGCGGAAGCCGGCCTTGAGCACGCGCGTGTATCCGCCCTTCCGCTCTTTGTAACGGTCGGCCAGCGCGGAGAAGAGCTTCTCTGTGAGCTTCGCGTCCTTCAGAACCGCCAGCGCCTGGCGCCGCGCGTGGAGGCCGCCGCGCTTCCCAAGCGTGATCAGCCGCTCGACGATGGGGCGAAGATCTTTCGCCTTCGGCAGCGTGGTCGAGATTTGCTCGTGCTTGATGAGCGCCGCCGCCATGTTGGCGAACATGGCCTTGCGGTGGGCGGTGGTGCGGTTGAGCTTGCGGCCGCGGAGACGGTGGCGCATGTCAGACTCCAGACGACGGACGACAGATGACCGAGGACAGAAGACGGTTCTTGTCGTCCGTCGTCTGTCTACCGTCCTCCGCTTCAGTACGGTTCCTCGAGGCGCTTGGCCAGGTCCTCGATGTTCTCGGGCGGCCAGCCGGGGATTTCCATGCCGAGGTGCAGGCCCATCTGCGCCAGCACCTCCTTGATCTCGTTGAGCGACTTGCGGCCGAAATTGGGCGTCCGCAGCATCTCCTGCTCGGTCTTCTGCACGAGATCGCCGATGTAGATGATGTTGTCGTTCTTCAAGCAGTTCGCCGAACGCACCGAGAGCTCGAGCTCGTCGACCTTGCGCAGAAGATTGCGGTTGAAGGGCAGATCGCCTTCCTTCTTCTCGGCCGTGATCTCCTTGGGCTCCTCGAAGTTGATGAACATCTGGAGCTGGTCCTGGAGGATGCGCGCCGCATAGGCGACGGCGTCTTCCGGCGACACCGTGCCGTTGGTCTCGAGCGCAAGCGAGAGCCTGTCGAGATCGGTCTGCTGGCCGACACGGGCGTTGTCGACCTTGTAGGAGACCTTCCTCACCGGGCTGAAGATGGCGTCGATCGGGATGAGGCCGATCGGCGCGTCGGCGTTGCGGCCCTGGCCGGCGGGCACGTAGCCCTTGCCGTTCTCGACCGTGAGCTCCATGCGCAAATCCGCGGCCTTGTCGGCATGAAACAGCACCAGATCGGGGTTCAGGATCTCGATGTCGTGCGGCAGCTCGATCTGGCTCGCCTTGACCGTGCCGGAGCCCTTGTGGCGCAGCGTCATCTTTTTCGGCCCCTCGCCGTGCAGGCGGAGCGCGAGCTGCTTGATGTTGAGCACGATGTCGGTCACGTCCTCGAGCAAGCCCGGGACCGAGGAGAACTCGTGCAGCACGCCCTCGATCTGGATCGAGGAAACGGCGGCGCCCTGCAGCGACGACAGCAGGATGCGGCGCAGCGCGTTGCCGAGCGTCATGCCGAAGCCGCGCTCGAGCGGCTGCACGACGATGGTCGCCTGGCGCTTGGGATCGCCGCCCGGCTCGGTCACCAGGCCCTTGGGCTTGATGAGCGCGCTCCAGTTCTTCTGAATGACGTTCATGACCTTGTCTCGTCCTCCCGGCGGGGGCCGGGCATGAGCTCTAGAAAATGCGGAACAGCGCGGCGGCCGGGCTCACACGCGGCGGCGCTTCCGCGGCCGGCAGCCATTGTGCGGAATGGGCGTCACGTCCTTGATCGACATGATGGTGAAGCCCACCGATTGAAGCGCGCGCAGCGCCGATTCGCGGCCGGCGCCCGGGCCCTTGACCAGCACGTCGAGCGTCTTGACGCCGTGCTCCATGGCCTTCCGGCCCGCGTCCTCGGCCGCCACCTGCGCCGCGAACGGCGTCGACTTCCGCGAGCCCTTGAAGCCCTGCGAGCCCGCCGTCGACCAGGCGATCGTGTTGCCCTGGGCGTCGGTGATCGTGATCATCGTGTTGTTGAAGCTCGCGTTCACATGCGCCACCGCGGCGGTGATGTTCTTGCGTTCGCGGCGGCGGACGCGCGCGGCAGGCGTCGCGGCGGGAGCGGTTTTCTCGGCCATGGGTCCTCGAAGGGAGCTTCTCGCCCCGGTCAGTCGGTTTCTCTGGTTACTTCTTGGTCGCGATCTTCTTGCCGGCGATGGCGCGGCCGCGGCCTTTCCGGGTGCGCGCGTTGGTGTGCGTACGCTGGCCGCGGACCGGCAGCCCCTTGCGGTGGCGGAGACCGCGGTAGCAGCCGAGATCCATGAGCCGCTTGATGTTCATCGCCACTTCGCGGCGGAGATCGCCCTCCACCTTGTGGTCGCGGTCGATGGCCTCGCGGATGCGCGAGACCTCGTCTTCGGTCAATTGCGACACGCGCTTCTCGAGCGGCAGGCCCACCTTCTCCATGATCTGGCCGGCAAGCGCCGGGCCGATGCCATGGATGTATTGAAGGGCGATGACAACCCGCTTCGCGGTGGGAATATTGACGCCTGCAATGCGCGCCAAGGTGCGTGCTCCTTTTTCGGTCTTCCGTAGAAGTTCGAGATCGTCGCCGATGAGTTGCCGTCGGCCGGTGCCGCGTTCGCCCGCGAAATCGGCTGAGATTTTGCGCAAACGCTAACTGGCCCCGGGAGCCCCGCTCCAAGAGCGGGCGGGATTATAGGGTCCAGTCCTTCTCTGTCAACGGCTTAGCCCTTGCTTACGATTGCCTCCAACTGTCGCGCCACCTCTTTTATCGGGGCCATTCCGTCCACGGCCTTGAGGCGGCCGGCTTTGGCATAGTAGGGCAGGATCGGCCGGGTCTGCTCGCGGTAGACCGCGATGCGCTTCTTGAGCGTCTCGGGATTGTCGTCCGCGCGGATCGCTCCGCCCGCCGCCACCGTCTCGCGCACCCGCTTGTCGATGCGGGCGAACAGCGCCTGCTCGTCGACCTTCAGCTCGATGATGTGATCGAGCCGCTGGCCGCGCTTTTCCATCATTTCGTCCAACGACTTGGCCTGCGCCAGCGTGCGCGGGAAGCCGTCCAGCACGAAGCCCGATTTGCGCACGTCGGGCCGCCCGATGCGCTCGGCGATCACGCCCACCACGACGTCGTCCGGGACGAGCTGTCCCGCCTCCATGATGGCCTTCGCTTTCCTGCCCACGTCGCTGCCCGCCGATACCGCCGCCCTCAGCATGTCTCCGGTCGAGAGCGGGATGACGCCGTATTTTTCCTTGAGCCTCGCCGCCTGCGTTCCCTTGCCGCACCCGGGCGGGCCCAGGAGAATCAGGTTCATTTCTTGGCCCCTTTGAGCCGGGACTTCTTGATGAGGCCCTCGTATTGGTGCGCCAGCAGATGGCCTTGGATCTGCGCCACGGTATCCATCGTCACCGAGACCGCGATCAGCAGAGAGGTGCCGCCGAAATAGAATGGAATTGCGAGGTTGCTCGTGAGCACCTCGGGCAAGGCGCAGACGAATGCCAGGTAGGCGGCGCCCACAACCGTGATGCGCGTCAGCACGTAGTCGAAAAAGTCCGCCATGGGCTTGCCGGGCCGGATGCCGGGGACGAAGCCGCCGTACTTGCGGAGATTCTCGGCCGTATCGGCGGGGTTGAACACGATCGCGGTGTAGAAGAACGCGAAGAACACGATCATGGCCACATAGGTGCCGATGAACAGGATCGAACCGCGGCCGAAATAGACGTTGAGCGCGTTGAGCCATTCCGGCCCCGCGCCGCCCTGGCCCGAGAAGCCCGAGAGAGTCGCCGGGAGCAGCAGCAGCGAACTCGCGAAGATCGGCGGGATCACGCCCGACGTGTTGAGCTTCAGCGGGATGAACGAGCTCTCGCCGGCGGTCATGCGGTTGCCGACCTGGCGCTTCGGGTACTGCACCACGACGCGGCGCTGGGCGCGCTCGACCAACACCACGAACGCGATGACCGCCACGGCGAACAGGATGAAGATGACGATCGCCGGCGCCGAGAGCGATCCGCGGCGGCCCATCTCGAAGATCTGGCCGAGCGAGGACGGCAGCGTGGCGACGATGCCGGCGAATATGATCAGCGAGATGCCGTTGCCGACGCCGCGCGCGGTGATCTGCTCGCCGAGCCACATCAGGAACATCGTGCCGCCGACCAGCGTGATGACGACGCTGGCGCGGAAGAACATGCCCGGGTCGGGCACGACGGAGCCGCGGCTGCTGTTGGCGGCCTCGAGGCCGACGGCAATGCCGTAGGCTTGAACCGCGCAGAGGAGGACCGTGAGATAGCGCGTGTACTGGTTGATCTTCTTGCGCCCGGGCTCCCCTTCTTTCTTGAGCGCCTCGAGCTTGGGCGAGACCGCGGTCAGCAGCTGGATGATGATCGACGCCGAGATGTACGGCATGATGTTGAGCGCGAAGATCGTCATGCGCTCCACGGCGCCGCCGGCGAATACGTTGAGGTAGCCGAGAATGCCCTGTGATTGCTGCGCGAACAGATCGGCGAACACCTGCTGGTCGATGCCCGGGATCGGTATGAACGTGCCGAGCCGGTAGACCAGCAGCGCCCCGAGCGTGAAGTAGATGCGCTTCTTGAGATCCGTCGCCTTGCCGAAGGCGGCGAAGCTCATATTGGCGGCGACGCGATCCGCGGTGGCCATGATTCAGACGACAGACGACAGATGACAGACGACAGATCTGGAGCGGGCGAGCATCGCGGACCTAGGCGCTCTTTGGCGCCGATCTGTCCGCTGTCGTCCGTCCTCTGTCGTCCTTCTTCTTGAGCTTGCCTTCGGGCTTCGGCTTGTGCGGCAGCAGCGTGATGGAGCCGCCCGCCTTTTCCACCGCTTCGGCCGCGCTCTTGGACGCGCGCGTTACCGTAATCTTGATGGCCGCCTTGAGCTCGCCGTCCGCCAGCAGGCTGACGCCGTCGCGCGGATTGCTGAGCACGCCGGCGGCCACGAGCATGGCGGCGTCGATGGGCTCGCCGGCCTTGAGCTTGCCGGCGTCGATGAACGCTTGGATCTTGCCGACATTCACGGGCGCGTATTCAGGCTTGAAGATGTTGACGAAACCCCGCTTCGGCAGGCGCCGGAAGAGCGGCATCTGCCCGCCCTCGAAGCCGTCGAGGCGCACGCCGGTGCGTGCCTTCTGGCCTTTTTGGCCGCGGCCCGATTGCTGACCCTTGCCCGAGCCCAGGCCGCGGCCGAGCCGCGTGCGCTTGATGTGCGCGCCGGGATTGTCGCGGATCTCGTTGAGCTTCATAACCGAACTGCCTTTCCCTTCGTCCGGCGTGCCGGGCGCCCGCATACTTAGGCAGCGGGCTCGACCTTTACCAGATGGTGGACTTTCTCGACCATGCCGCGCACCGCCGGCGTATCCTCGAGCACGCGGATGCGGTTGATCTTGTTGAGGCCGAGGCCGATGAGCGTCGAGCGCTGATCGTGGCGCCGGCCGATCGGGCTGCCGATCTGCGTGATCTTGATCCGGCCTTGGCCGGCCCGGCCTTGGCCGGCGCGGCCCTTCTTCGCGTCCTTGGCCATGACCCTATTCCTTCGCCTCGCTCGGTCCGCGGCGGCCGATGATCTCCGAGACCTTCCGCCCGCGCCGCGCCGCGATCTCGCGCGGCGACTGGATGTGCTTTAGCGCATCGAACGTCGCCTTGATCATGTTGTGCGGATTCGAGGTGCCGACCGATTTCGCGACCACGTCGTGGACGCCGAGGCACTCGAAGATCGCGCGCATCGGGCCGCCGGCGATGATGCCGGTTCCCGGGGGTGCCGCGCGCACCACGACGCGGCCCGCGCCGAAGCGGCCCTTCTGATCGTGATGGAGCGTGCGGCCCTCGCGCAGCGGAATGCGGACCATATGGCGCTTGGCCTGGTCGGTGGCTTTGCGGATGGCTTCCGGCACTTCGCGCGCCTTCCCGGTGCCATGGCCAACCTTGCCCTTCCGGTCGCCGACGACGACGATCGCCGCGAAGCCGAAGCGCTTGCCGCCCTTGACCACCTTGGCCACGCGGTTGATGCCGACGAGCTTCTCGCGAAGCTCGCCCTCGTCGCGCTCGGCCTGCTCGCGTGTTCTGTCCCGCGCCATGGATGTTGTTCCTTGATCCGATCCGTTAGAACGACAGGCCGGCTTCGCGCGCGGCGTCGGCCAGCGCCTTGACCCGTCCGTGGTAGAGGAAGCGCCCGCGGTCCAAGACCACGGCGTCGATCTTCCTTTCCTTGGCCCGCTCGGCAATCAGTTTGCCGACCGCCTTGGCCGCTTCGATGGCGGCACCGGTCTTGACCGCGCCCTTGATGCCTTCGTCGAGCGACGAGGCGGCGGCGAGCGTCTCGCCCTTCGCGTCGTCGATGATCTGCGCATAGATGTGCTTGCTCGAGCGGAACACGGAGAGGCGCAGCCGCCCGCGCGACTTCCGCTTGAGCTGGAAGCGCGTCCGGTGGGCGCGGCGGCCCTGCAGTTCGATGATCTTCTTGCTCATGGCGGATTCCTTCGCGCGCCCCACTCGAGGGCCGCGCTACTTCTTCTTGCCTTCCTTGCGCAGAATGGTCTCGGACTTGTACTTGATGCCCTTGCCCTTGTAGGGCTCGGGCGGCCTGAGTGCGCGGATCTCGGCGCAGAACTGGCCGAGCCGGTTGCGATCCGCGCCCTTGGCGACGATCTGGGTGTTCTTGTCGATGGTGACCGTCACCCCTTCCGGGATCGCGAGCGTCACGTCGTGGCTGAGGCCGAGCTGGAACTGCAGGTTCTTGCCCTGCACTTGGGCGCGGTAGCCGACGCCGCTGATCTCGAGCTCCTTCTGGTAGCCCTGCGAGACGCCGCGGATCATGTTGGCGATGTGGGCGCGGGTCGTGCCCCACATCACGCGCGCGCGCTTATGCTCGCCCTGCGGCTTGACCCAGATCTTGTCGCCCTCGCGCGAGATGGCGACGTCCTTGTCGACCGGCAGGGTGAGCTCGCCCAGCTTGCCCTTGGCGCGCACGAGGCCTCCGTCGATCTTGATCTCGACGCCGGCCGGCACCGTCACCGGGTTCTTTCCGATCCGCGACATGGGTTCTTTCCGTTGCTCGTCAGTACACGCGGCAGATGACTTCGCCGCCGACATTCTTGGTGCGCGCGGCCGCGTCCGACATGACGCCTTTCGGCGTCGAGACGATGGCGACGCCGAGGCCGCCGTGCGGGCGCGCCAGCGCCTTGATGCTCGAATAGACGCGCCGGCCGGGGCTCGAGATGCGCTCGATCTCGCGAATGGCGGGCTGGCCCTCGTGATAGCGGAGGTCGACGACGGTTTCGCGCACGCCCTTCCTCACCTCGCGGTCGGCGAAGCCGCGGATGTAGCCCTCGTCCTTGAGGACGCCCAGCACCGCCGTGTGCAGCTTCGCGGCCGGGACGGCGACCTGCGGCTTCTTCGCCTTCTGGCCGTTCCTGATGCGCGCGATCATGTCGGCGAGCGGATCGCTCATGGTCATCGTTTCGGCTCCTGCGAGCTCGCCTTCGCGGCGAGCGGATCGCTCATGGTCATCGTTTCGGCTCCTGCGAGCTCGCCTTCGCGGCGAGCGGATCGCTCATGGTCATCGTTTCAGCTCCTACCAGCTCGCCTTGGTGACGCCGGGGATCTGGCCCTTGCTCGCCAGCTCGCGCAGCATCAAGCGAGAGAGCCCGAACTTCCTGTGATATCCGCGCCCGCGGCCGGTCAAGGCGCAGCGGTTGCGGATGCGGATCCTGGCGCCGTTGCGCGGCAGCTCGGCGAGCTTCACGACCGCGCGAAAACGCTCTTCCGCGGGCGTGTCGCGGTCCATGATGACCTTCTTCAAGGCGGCGCGCTTGGCCGCGTATTTCGCGGCCAGCTTGCGCCGGTGCTTGTTCTTCTCGACGGAAATTCGCGTTGCCATGGTCGCTTCCCCTGCTCCGGATCACGCGGTCTGGAACGGCATGTCGAAGGCTTTCAGGAGGGCGATCGCCTCCTTGCTGGTCTTCGCGGTGGTGACGATCACGATATCCATGCCGCGGATGGTGTCGATCTTGTCGTAGTCGATCTCGGGGAACACGATCTGCTCTTTCAAGCCGAGCGCGTAGTTGCCGCGGCCGTCGAAGCTCCTCGGGTTGAGGCCGCGGAAGTCGCGCACGCGCGGCAGCGCGATGTTCACGAGGCGGTCGAGGAACTCGTACATCTGCTTCTTGCGCAGCGTCACTTTCACGCCGATCGGCATGCCGGCGCGCAGCTTGAAGTTCGCCTCGGCCTTCCGCGAGCGGACCACGAGCGGTTTCTGCCCGGAGATGAGCGCCATATCCTGCGCCGCCGCGTCGATCTTCTTCTTGTCGGCCGTGGCCTCGCCCACGCCCATGTTGAGGACGATCTTGACGAGGCCCGGGATCTGATGCGGGTTCGTGTAGCCGAACTCCTTCTGAAGCGCCGCCCGCACCGACGTCTTGTAGTGTTCGTATAGCCTGGCCATCGCTCCGCTCCTACCGGTCGATGATCTCGCCCGAGCGGCGGGCGAAGCGAACCTTGCGGCCGTCCTCGAGGAAGGTGTAGCCGACGCGGCTCGCCTTGTTCTCCTTGGGGTCGACGATCGCCACGTTGGAGATGTGGATCGGCGCTTCCTTTTCGATGATGCCGCCCGGGCTCTTGGGCGAGGGGCGCGTGTGCCGCTTCACCCGGTTGACGCTGCCCACGACCACGCGGTGGTCGCCCGGACGGTCGCCCTTGATGACCTCCAGGATCTCGCCGCGCTTGCCGCGGTTGGGACCGGTGGTGACGATCACCTGGTCGCCCTTCTTCAATCTGAGTTTCGCAGCCATCGTCCGGTTCCTCTAGAGCACCTCGGGTGCCAGCGAGATGATTTTCATGAACTGCCGGGCGCGCAGCTCGCGCGTCACCGGTCCGAAGATGCGCGTGCCGATCGGCTCGTTCTGCTTGTCGATCAGCACCGCGGCGTTGCGGTCGAAGCGGATGATCGAGCCGTCGTCGCGGCGGATCGGCGCCGCCGTGCGGACGATCACCGCCTTGTGGATCTCGCCCTTCTTGACGCGCCCGCGCGGGATCGCGTCCTTGACCGAGACCACGATCACGTCGCCCACGCCCGCGACGCGGCGCTTCGAGCCGCCCAGAACCTTGATGCACATCACCTTGCGGGCGCCCGAATTGTCGGCGACCTCGAGATGCGTCTCTTGTTGGATCATGACGCTTGCTCCTCGATTCCCGCCGGTCAGGCCGTGGGCTGAGCAGGCGGCGCGCCCGCCTCGCTCTCGAGGATGATCCACGACTTGCGCTTGCTGATCGGCCGGCATTCCTGGATCCAGACCCGGTCGCCGACCTTGTATTTGTTGTGCTCGTCGTGCGCCGCGAACTTGCTCGAGCGCTTGATGAACTTCTTGTAGACGGGGTGCATGACGCGACGCTCGACCAAGACCACGACGGTCTTGTCCATCTTGTCGCTCACCACGACGCCTTGCATGACGCGTCTCGGCATTGGCTCCTATCTCCTGTTCTTCCGCTTGACGAGGAGCTTCCTCCGCCGGCGGCGCCGCCTGATCCTGTCGTTGGGCTGGTCCTTCGGTTTCTTCGGCAGCAAGCTCTTGACCCGCGCGATGTCGCGGCGCACCAGGCGCACGCGCGCGGTGTTCTCGAGCTGGCCGCTCGCGGCCTGGAAGCGCAGGTTGAAGCGCTCCTTCTCGAGCTCGGCCAGCTGTTCCTTGAGCTGGCTCTCGGTCTTCGCGCGAAGATCGGATGCGTCCACGATCAGGCCTCCAGGCCGAGGCGCGCGACGAAGCGCGTCTTGATCGGCAGCTTCCTGCCGGCCAGCTCGAACGCCTCCTTGGCGAGATCGGCGGGAACGCCGTCGAGCTCGAACAGGATGCGGCCGGGCTTGATGCGGCAGGCCCACCACTCGGGGGCGCCCTTGCCGCTGCCCATGCGCACTTCGGCCGGCTTCTTCGACACCGACACGTCCGGGAAGATGCGGATCCAGAGCCGCCCGGCACGCTTCATGTGCCGCGTGATCGTGCGGCGCGCGGATTCGATCTGGCGCGCGGTCAGGCGCGCCGGCTCCACCGCCTTCATGCCGAAGGCGCCGAAATTCAGCTCGGTTCCGCCCTTGGCCATGCCGTGGATGCGGCCCTTGAAGGCCTTGCGGAATTTGGTTCGCTTGGGGGCAAGCATTGCTCGTTACTCTCTGCGCTCTCTACGCTCGCCGCGTTCGCCATGGTCGCGATCGCGGTCGCCGCGGCCGGAAGGCGCCATCGGGTTCTCGAACATGCGTCTTTCATGGGCCATCGGGTCGTGCTCCATGATCTCCCCGCGATACACCCACACCTTGACGCCGCAGGTGCCGTAGGTGGTCATCGCGGTCGCCTCGCCGTAGTCGATGTCGGCGCGCAGCGTGTGCAAGGGCACGCGCCCCTCGCGATACCACTCCATGCGCGCGATCTCGGCCCCGCCCAGGCGCCCGCCGCAATTGATGCGGATGCCGAGCGCCCCGAGGCGCATCGCCGACTGGACCGCGCGCTTCATCGCACGGCGGAACGCCACCCGGCGCTCGAGCTGCTGCGCTATGTTCTCGGCCACGAGCTGCGCCTCGATCTCGGGCTTCCGAATCTCGAGGATGTTGAGCGTCACGTCGGTTCCGGCCCGCTTCGCCACCTCCTGGCGCAACGCCTCGATGTCGGCGCCCTTCTTGCCGATGACGACGCCGGGCCGCGCGGTGTGGATCGTGATCTTGGCCTTTTTCGCGAGGCGCTCGATCACGATGCGGCTGACGCCCGCCTGCGCCAAGCGGCCCTTCAGGAACTTGCGCAGCTTGAGGTCCTGCTCGAGCAGGTTCGCGTAGTCGCGCTCGGCGTACCAGCGCGAGTCCCAAGTCCGGTTGATGCCGAGACGCAGGCCGACGGGATTGACCTTCTGGCCCATTTACGCGGCCTCCTTGGCTTCCGCCGGCGCCGCCGGCGCGGCGGGCTCGTGAACGACGACGGTGATGTTGGCGAACGGCTTGATGATGCGCCCGGCGCGCCCCTTCGACTTGGCCTTGAAGCGCTTCATCACCAGCGCGGGGCCGACATGCGCTTCCTTGACGAAGAGCTTGTCGACGTCGAGGCCGTGGTTGTTCTCGGCGTTGGCGATGGCCGATTCGAGCACCTTCTTCACGTCCCGCGCGATGCGCCTGCTCGAGAATTGGAGCAGGTGCACGGCCTGATCCGCCTTCCTGCCGCGGATCAGCTGCGCCACGAGATTGAGTTTCTGCCAGCTGACACGGAGGCGCTGGCCCTTGGCCATCGCCTCGTTGTCGGCCAGCCGCCGCGGTGCTTTCGGCTTGCCCATGGCTATTCCACCTTCGCCTTGACGGCCTTCTTGTCGCCCGAGTGGCCGTGGAAGGTGCGCGTCGGCGAGAACTCGCCGAACTTGTGGCCCACCATGTTCTCGGTGACGAGGACGGGAATGAACTTGTGGCCGTTGTGAACGCCGAAGGTGAGGCCGACGAACTGCGGCAGGATCGTCGAGCGCCGCGACCACATCTTGATCACTTCGTTGCGCCCCGATCCGCGCGCACGTTCGGCCTTCTTCAGAAGATAGCCGTCGACGAACGGGCCTTTCCAAACCGAGCGAGTCATCGCCCTACCTCTTACTTCGCCTTGCGGCGGCGGATGATGAACTTGTCCGTCCGCTTGTTGTGCCGCGTCTTATACCCCTTGGTCGGCTTGCCCCACGGCGTCGTGGGGTGGCGGTTGCCGCGCGTACGGCCGCCATGCGGATGATCGACCGGGTTCATGGCCTCGCCGCGCGTCTGCGGGCGGATGCCGCGCCAGCGGTTGCGTCCCGCCTTGCCGATCTGCCGGTTCTGGTGATCCGTGTTCGACACCGCGCCGATCGTCGCCCAGCAATCCGCGCGCACGACGCGCATCTCGCCCGAGGACAGCCGGAGCTGCGCCAAGCCCTGATCGCGGCCGATGATCTGCGCGTAGGTGCCGGCCGAGCGCGCGATCTGGCCGCCGGCGCCCATCTTCATCTCGATGTTGTGGACGATCGTGCCGACCGGGATGTTCGCGAGGGGCAGCGCGTTGCCCGGTTTGATGTCGGCCTTTTCGCCCGCCTCGATCGTGTCGCCGGCCTGGAGGCGCTGGGGCGCCAGGATGTAGGAGAGCGTTCCGTCCCGATACTTGAGGAGCGCGATGAAGGCGGAGCGGTTGGGATCGTATTCGAGCCGCTCGACCGTGGCCGCGCCGAGCTTCCTGCGCTTGAAGTCGACGATGCGGTAGCGCTGCTTGTGGCCGCCGCCGCGATGGCGCGACGTGATGTGGCCGTGATTGTTGCGCCCGCCGCCCGAGTGAATGCCCTCGGTCAGGAATTTCACCGGCTTGCCCGTGTAGAGCTCGCCGCGGTCGACGAGGATAACGCCGCGCGTGCCGGCCGTGACGGGCTTGAGCTGTCGCAATGCCATGTCGTCAGACCCCCGTCGTCACGTCGATGGTCTGGCCGGCTTCGAGCGTGATGATCGCCTTCTTGTAGTCGGAGCGCTGGCCGCGCATGCCGCGGAAGAACTTCTTTTTGCCCTCGGTGCGCAGCGTATTGACCGCCTTCACCTTCACGCCGAACAGGCCCTCGACCGCGGCTTTGATCTCGGGCTTCGACGCGTCGAGCGCCACCTTGAACGTAACCTGATTGTGCTCGGAGCCGCGCGTCGCCTTCTCGGTGATCACCGGCGCGCGCACGATGCGGTACATCTCTTCCTTGCTGATCGGCGCCTTCGGTGCCGCCTTGGCTTCGTCGGCCGCTTTCGGCTCTCTGGTTTTCTTGGCGCTCATGCCCGGGCCTCCTGCTGGCGCGCTGCCTCGAGCGTGAGGCCCTTGTGCCTGGTCTTGCCAAGCCGCGCGGCAAGCGCCTTCACCGCCTCCTCCGTCAGAACCAGCGTGTCGCGGCGGACGATGTCGTAGACATTGGCGCCCTGCGCCGGCAGCACATCGAGGTTCGGAATGTTGCGCGCGGCCTTGGCGAGGCCGCGATCGATCGCGGCGCCGCCGACGATGAGCGCGTTCGCGGCGCCAAGACCGGCGAGCTTCTTCTTGAGCTCGGCGGTCTTGGCGGCGGCAAGTGTTCCGTCCTTGATGACGATGAGCTTGCCTTCCGACTGCTTGGCCGAGAGCGCGGTCTTCAAGCCAAGGCTCCGCACCTTCTTCGTCAGCTTGAACGAGAAGTCGCGCGGCTTCGGGCCGTGGATGACGGCGCCGCCGCGGAACTGCGGCGAGCGCAGCGAGCCCTGGCGTGCCGAGCCCGTGCCCTTCTGGCGCCAGGGCTTCTTGGTGGTTCCCTGGATCTGGCTGATGCCCTTGGTGCTGGCCGTGCCGGCGCGGCGCTTGGCCAGCTGCCAGTTGACGACGCGCGCCACAATGTCCGGCCGCGCGGGCAGGCCGAACACCGCCTCGGGGAGTTCGATCTCGCCGGCGGGCTTGTTGTCGAGATCGACGATCTTGGCCTTGATGCCCATTACGATGCGGCCTCCCCGCCTTGCTTTGCGGCGTCCGCCGCGGGACCCTTCGTGGCCTCGACCTTGGTGCGGAGGCCGGCGGGCTTGGGCGTGTCCTTGTGCGCCGGAACCTTGGCGGCGTCGGCGATTGTCACGTAGCTGCCCTCGGCGCCGGGCACAGAGCCCTTGACCATGACGAGACCCTTGGCGGGATCGGTCGCCATAACGATAAGGTTCTGCTGCGTGCGCCAGCGCTGGCCCATATGGCCGGCCATGCGCTTCCCTTTGAACACGCGGCCCGGGTCCTGGCGGCCGCCGGTGGCGCCGTGCGAGCGGTGCGAGACCGACACGCCGTGCGAGGCGCGCAGGCCTCTGAAATTGTGGCGCTTCATTGCGCCGGCGAAGCCTCGGCCGACCGTGCAGCCGCGCACGTCGACGTATTGGCCCACGACGAAGTGGTTGGCGCCGATCTCGGCACCCACCTCGAGCAGCGACTTGCCGTCGACGCGGAACTCCCGCACCTCGGCTTTGAGCTCGACCTTGGCCTTGGCGAAATATTCGCGCGTCGGTTTGGCCACGTTCTTGGCCTTGGCCTTGCCGATTCCGAGCTGGACGGCGGTGTAGCCGTCTTTCTCCTGGGTGCGCAAGCCCGTGACCTGAAGGTTCTCGAGGGCGAGCACGGTGACCGGCACGTGGCGTCCGCCCTCGGCGAACATCCGTGTCATGCCGATCTTCCTCGCGATGATTCCGGTGCGCATCAGCGGTCGTCCTTGGCGCGAAGCTTGATGTCGACGTGCACGCCTGGCGAAAGATCGAGTTTACCCAGCGCGTCCACGGTCTGCGGCGTCGGATCGACGATGTCGATGAGGCGCTTGTGCGTGCGCATCTCGAACTGCTCGCGCGACTTCTTGTCGATGTGCGGCGAACGCAGCACGGTCACGCGCTGGATCCGCGTCGGCAGCGGGATCGGCCCCCGCACCTGTGCCCCGGTCCGCTTGGCCGTGCTCACGATCTCGCCCGTCGACTGGTCGAGCAGGCGATGATCGTAGGCCTTGAGCCTGATCCTTATGGTCTGATTTTCCATTCAAGCACCTGATCGGAGGACAGACGACAGACGACAGATACGCCCTCGCCCTTTGTCTCCACTTTCCTCCGTTTCTTTATCCTCTGTCGTCTATCCTCCGCCGTCCGTCGTCTACTTCAGGATCTTGGAGACGACGCCGGCGCCGACGGTCTTGCCGCCCTCGCGGATGGCGAAGCGCAGGCCCTCGTCCATGGCGATCGGCTGGATCAGCTCCACCTCCATCCGGATGTTG
>Ga0187892_10005217_pt1 | contig 20680 bp, 22 predicted proteins | sample MA1701073metaG_FD_139345 | JGI IMG/M metagenome (GOLD analysis project Ga0187892, IMG submission 139345) | Bio-ooze microbial communities from a basaltic lava cave in the Kipuka Kanohina Cave System on the Island of Hawaii, USA - MA170107-3 metaG ... | reverse complement strand
GTGCATGGCTGAACCACCCCGTCGCGCTTCGCGCGCCACCCCTCCTCGACGAGGAGGGGAACTCACCACCTGGTGCTCCCCGCCTCTCACGAGGCGGGGTACCGGCGCAGCCGCCGGGGCGGTGTGGTGTGAATGTCTCCCTACAGAATCCGGTACTTCGCGAACACCTCCGCCAGAAGCCGCCCCTGCTCCAACTCGGCCCGCGTGTTGTCCTCCCCGCGCACCTTTTCCTGAGCCCGCGCGATCACCTCGGCCGCGCGCTCCTGCGGGATGATGACCACGCCGTCGACGTCACCGAACACGATATCGCCGCTGCGCACGTGCACGCCCCCGCAATCCACGGGGATATCGCGCTCCATCATGCGCGCACGCCCCTTGGTATCGAGCGGCCCGATGCCCCCATGGAACACCGGGAACCCCATTCCCCGGATCTGCCGCACGTCGCGCACCAGCCCGTCGGTCACGCAACCCGCGGCCCCGCGTGCCCGCGCCGCTGTGGACAGCAGCTCGCCCCACGGGGCGATGCGATCGGTCGGCCCCCCGCAGGCCAGCACCGCGACCTCCCCCGGCTTCAGGTCGTCCACCAGCGCGATCTCCACTTCGTAGGGATTCTCGCCTTCGCGCGCCTGGTATACCGGCATGTACAGGCCGGTGCGCGCGCGCCCGACCAGCACCATGGACTCGTCCAACGGCCGGACGAAGGGCCGCATCGCCCGGTCGCGCAAGCCCAGGCTGTCCATCACATCGGAGAGCACCGCCGCGCTCAGGGTGCGCAGCGAAGCCAAGTCGATCTGCAGCATGTCCTCCTCCCGGCGCATGCGACTGCGCTCGACCCGTAATCATGCCCGGTCCGGCGAACGGCTGCTGCGCGACGCGCCTCGGCGCCGAGGCGGTTCGACGCGAGTCGGTCCATCCAGCTAGACTTCCATGCGTCTCGCCGTGCCGCGCTGCGGAGCATCCCCATGGTGGAATCAACAACCGCCCTTCATACGCCTCGGACCGAGCTGGCCAAGACCTTCGCGCGCGACGGCTTCGTCGTGCCGGACTTTCGGGTGTCGGACGATCTACTGCGCCGGATGCAGCGGTCGGTGGAGAAGCTGATCGCGGAAAACCCCGGTGTGCGGCCCGAGCACCTGGTGCTGCGGTGGGGCGGCGGCGACCGCGCGTTGCCGACGCACCAGGCGTTTTTCGAGTACGTGAAGACGCCCGAGATCCTCGATCTCGTGGAGGAACTGCTCGGGCCCGACATCGTCTGCTGGGGCGCACACCTGTTCTGCAAGCCGGCCGGCACCGGGCTCGCGATTCCCTGGCACCAGGACGGGCAGTACTGGCCGATCCGGCCGCTCGCGAGCAGCACGGCGTGGATCGCGCTGGACGACTCGACCGTCGAGAACGGCTGCCTGCGCATCGTGCGCGGATCCCATCGCATGCGGACGATCTACCATCATCGTCTGGACGAGCGCCCCGATCATGCGCTCGACCAGCGTATCGACGAGGCCGAATTCGACACCGCGCAGATCGTGGACGTGCAGCTGCGGGCCGGGCAGATGTCGATCCACGACGTGTACGCGATCCACGGTTCGCGCCCGAACACATCGTCCAAGCGCAGAGCAGGCTTCGCGATCCGCTACATGCCCGCCACGTCCCTGTACGACCGGACGATCAAGATGACGGGCGCGTCGCGCGGCCTGCGCCAGGACATGTCGAGGCGGCCGATCTATCTGGTGCGCGGCCGGGATCGCGCGGGCAACGACTTCGAGTGCGGGCAGGACGTGCCTTTCGCGGTGGGGACGGCCGACTGACGTGAAGGCGAACGGGAGGGGAGCCGGCCTCGGCTTGGGATTCGGCTACGCGCCCCGCGCCAGCTTCTCCAGCGTCTCGCCCGTCACCCGGAACATGGTCCAGTCCTCCAGCGGCACGGCGCCGAGCGCGCGGTAGAACTCCCAGGCCGGGGTGTTCCAGTCGAGCGCCGCCCACTCGAAGCGGCCGCAGCCGCGCTCCTGCGCGATGCGGGCGACGTGCAGCAGCAGCGCCTTGCCGTAGCCGCGGCGCCGATGCTGCGGCTTGACGAACAGGTCCTCCAGCCAAAGGCCCTTGCACCCGAGGAACGTCGAGAAGTTGTGGAAGTACACCGCGAACCCGACCGCCATCTCCCCCTCGAAGGCGAGCACCACCTCCGCGCCCGGGTGCTCGGCGAACAACGCATCGCGCACGCCATCCTCGGTGGCGCTCACCAGGTGGCTCAGGCGCTCGTAGTCGGCCAGCCCGCGCACCAGCTCGAGGATGACGGCGACGTCTTCGGCCGTCGCCGGCCGGATGCGGAATGCGCCCGCCATCGTGATCGATCCGGGGTGCTCAATCCGCCAGCGCGAAGGCGATCACCGTCTCGCCCTGCTTGAAGCCGAACAGCGCGTTGCCGCCGGCGGCGACCGCGACGTACTGCTTGCCGCCGACCCGATAGGTGACCGGCGGAGCGTTCACGCCCGCGCCGCAGTCGAATTGCCACAGGCGCTCGCCGGTGCGCGCGTGGAATGCGCTGAAGTTGCCGTTGCCCTCGCCGGTGAACAGCACGTCGCCGGCGGTGGCGAGCACGCCGCCCAGCAGCGGGTCCGGGGTCCTCACCTGCCAGCGGATCCTGCCGCGATCGCGCGTGTCGATCGCGCTCAGCGTGCCCCAGCGTGGCCCGTCCACGGGTTCGAGCGCCGTGTAGCGCAGCGCCGGCCTGTCGGCGGTGGCGGGGATCTCGCGCACGGTGTAGCGGATCGGCATGTGCAGCGCGGGTACGTACACCAGGCCGGAGCGCGCATCGTAGGACAGCGGCGACCAGCTGGCGCCGCCGGCGCCCCCCGGCGAGATCACCACGCCTTCGGCGGTGGGCCGCTTGAACAGGTTCGACTGCGGCACGAAGGCTTCCGACTTGTACAGCAGACGGCCGTTGCGCCGGTCGAGCACGTACAGCCAGCCGGTCTTGCCCGCCTGCGCCACCGCCGGGATGCCGGCGCCGTCGTGCTGCACGTCGATCAGCAGCGGCGGGCTGGCGACGTCGTAGCCCCACATGTCGTGCGGCACCTGCTGGTAGTACCAGCGCAGCGCGCCGGTCTCCACGTCCAGCGCCACCAGCGACACGGTGTAGAGGTTGTCGCCCGGGCGCGTGACGTCGTCCATCTGCGGCGACGGGTTGCCGACGCCGAGAAACACCAGTCCGAGCTGCGGATCGACCGCAGGCGTGGTCCAGGCCGAGCCGCCGCCGCGCTTCCACGCGTCGCGGTGCTGCGCGGCTGCCGCCTGCTCCTGCCGGACGTCGCGATCGAGCGCGGCGCCGTCCGGGGTGGTGGTGCGGAACTCGCCTTCCCATCCACTCGGGGGCGTCGAATCGAATTGCCACAGCTTGCGGCCGGTCTGGGCGTCGAACGCGGCGTAGAAGCCGGCGCGTTGGCTCTGACCCGCGATGCCCACGACCGCGCCGAGCGGGGCGCCGGGGCGATCGGAATCGAGGTGCAGGCCGAAGCCCACGCCGGTGATGCCGATGATCACCTTGCCGCGATAGACCAGCGGCGCCATGCTGGCGCCCACCCCGGTGGACCCGCTCACTCTCGCCTTGCGCAGCGGATCGTCGGCGGCGAGCTGCTCGGTGCGCTCGGTCTCGCCGGCGGTGTCCTCGACCAGCGGCACGTCCCAGACCGGCTTGCCGCTCTTCTGGTCGAGCGCGATCAGGCGCGCATCCACGGTGCCGAGGAACACCTTGCCGTAGGCCACCGCCACGCCGCGGTTGGCCGGGCCGCAGCACATCTTGTCGGTGCGGCGCTTGTGCTGGTAGCGCCACAGCTCCTTGCCGTTCGCCGCGTCCAGCGCGACGACGTGATTGAACGGCAGCGACAGGTACATCACCCCGTCGGCCACGATCGGCGTGGCCTGGAAGGTGGCGTTCACGCCGCTCTTGAAAATCCACGCCGGCCGCAGACTCTGGATATTGCCGGCCTCGATCTGGGCGAGGGGCGAGAAGCGCTGGTTGCCGTAGTCGCGTCCGTAGGTGAGCCAGTTGTCGCGATCCGCGCGGGCGTCGAGCAGTCGTGCGTCGTCCACCGCACTGCCTTGCGCATGGGCCGCAAAGGGCACCAGCAACGCGACGGCCGCCATGAGACGTCGAATCATTTCTTCTTCCCCCTGGTTGAACGGGCGCGGCGCCCGGGACGCGCCATTGTCGCAGACCGCAGGGTGCGCGCGCGCGGGGTCGGCGGCACCGGCGGGTGCTCGACATCGTGGCGCGCCGCCTCGATCAGCCATTGCACGAAGCGCGAGACCTCGGAGCGGCCGCGCGCGAACTCGGCGTGCATCACGAAATAGGCGCGATCGATCGGCGCGCGCGCGGCGAAAGGCACGATCAGCCCGCCCTCGCGCAGCAGATCGTGGATCAGCGGCAACCGGCCCAGCGCCACTCCGTGCCCGGCCAGGGCGGCCCGAACCACCTGCTCGGAGTAGTTGAAGCTGAGCGCACCCGAGGGCTTGAGCCCGTGCGCGCCCACCGCGTCGAGCCAGTGGGCCCAGGACAGCCAGGCGGACGGGAGGTAGCGGTCCTCGAGGTGCAGCAGCACGTAGTGCGCGAGGTCGCCGGGCTCGCGCAGCGGCTTGCCGGTGCGTGCGATCAGCGCGGGCGAGCACACCGGCACCAGCTCCTCGTCGAACAGCCGCACCGATCCGTGGGGGGCCGGGTGCGCGGGCAGGTAGCGCACCGACACGTCGATGCGCTCGCGATCCAGGTTGACCACGCGGTCGTCGGCGGAGATCCGCACGTCGACCTCCGGGCAGGCGCGGCGGAACTCGCCCAGCCGCGGGATCAGCCACAGCGAGCAGAACGCCATGGTGGAGGTGAGCGTGACCCGTTGCCCGTCGGTGCGCGGCGTGAGGCTGTCGATCGCCTCCCGCACCTCGCGCAGCGCGGCGTGCACGCTGCGGTACAGGCGATCGCCCTCGTGGGTGAGGGCGAGCCCGCGGCGCTGGCGCACGAACAACCGTACCCCCAGGCGCTCCTCCAGCGTCTGCACCTGCCGGCTGACCGCGGACTGCGTGAGGTAAAGCTCGTCGGCCGCACGCGTGAAATTGAGGTGCCGTGCCGCCGACTCGAAGCCCTTCAGCAGGTCGAGCGAGGGCATCGGGCGGTGCCTGTCAGCCATTCCGGAAGCTCATGGCTCGCATTCTGAGATCTCGCTGGTGCATCACCGGCTCGTCGCGCACAATCGTGCCCGTAATGATCTCGACGAATGGCTGGCCGGTCAAGGCCAGGCCCGGCAAGCGATGGAGAACGGCATGAACATCGAGCTCGCGAATTCCACCCTCACGCTGGCGCGCGACGGCCTGATCGCATTGCGCGATGCGCCGGGCACGCACGTCGCCTGCCTGACCGGCGCCCTGTGGATCACCGAAGACCACGGGCGCTACGACATCATCCTGGAAGCCGGCGAGAGTGTCACGCTGCGGCGCCGAGGCCTGACCCTGGTGATGGCGCTGCAGCCGGCGTCGCTGCGGCTGAGCGAACGGCGCGATGCACCCGTGCAGCGGCTCGCGACCTGGCTGTCGCGCTGGCTGCCGGTGACCGTGCGACCGGCGCTGGGCTGAGGCGGCTGGCAACCTTTCCGGGTCGATCCCTCCCCGGGCGCCGCGCGGCGCTCTGGTAGACTGGCGCACTCCTTCCAGAGTGCGCCGGTGCAAATGAATCGAGCGGTCCTGCCGTTGATCGTGCTGCTGCTCGCGCCCGGATGCTCGCGCGAGCTAACGCCTGCCCCCGCCCCCGCGCCGCCCCCGGCGACGCTGTCCGCAAACCCGATGACCCCCGAGGAAGCTCGCAGGCGCGCCCAGGACATCGAATCGCGACGCGCGCAATGGCGCTCGGCGCCGGGCAGGCTGCAGGCAAGCGACGCGTCGTCGCAGTTCGTCGCCGTCTATGACGCCGGTGTGCTGCGCATGATCGAGGAGCGCTCGGAGCTCGGCGACTACGGCAGCGGCACCGCGCGCTACTACCTCGACACCACCGGCACGCTGTTTCTCTACGATGCGCGCGAAGAGCGAGGCGTCACCGGCGCGGGCGCGCGCGAGATCACCGAGCTGTCGATGGTGTTCGAGTCCGACGGACGCATGGTCGGCTCGCGCAAGACGGTGGACGGCCGCGTGCAGCCGGTGCGGACCGAAGAGATCGACGCCGCCGTGGGCCATTTAAAGGCGCTGCGCCAGGCGGCGCGCGCCCCTTGAGCGCAGGGCCGCTCTGCTAGACTCGCGAGTTCGGGCACGCGGCGCGCAAGGGACAGGGATGATGCTGGAGGGCAGGTCGGCGGTGGTCACGGGCTCCACCAGCGGTAGGCAAGAGTGCACCGCATCGGGCTGGGCGGCGCAATAGCGGCGCCAGGAGGGACGCAAGACATGAACAGCATCACGGCGACGGTCGACGGACCGTACCAATGCCACGGCAGCTTCGAGATCTGCGACGCCGCGGGCAATGTGCTCGCCAGCGAGACCGAAACCTGGTTGTGCCGCTGCGGCCGCTCGCAGAGCAAGCCTTACTGCGACGGCAGCCACGAGAAGACGGGCTTCCAGAGCGCCGTCTTCAGCGTGACACCGTCGCCGCCGCCGCCCGACGACTCGGCGACGCTGCGCATCCGGTTGCGAAACGACGGCCCGCTGCGCCTTGAAGGGCCGTGCGAGGTGCGCGCGCCCGACGGCGCGACGCTGTACCACGGCAGCGAGACCGCGCTGTGCCGCTGCGGCGCATCGGCCAGGAAGCCGTTCTGCGACGGAACGCATCGCCAGATCGGATTCAAGACGGGGTAGCCCGCGCCGTCCGCGGGCAGCGGGATTCGGAAAACGAGATGCTCGTCTGCCAGATCAGCGACCTGCACGTGCGCGCGCCGGGATCGATCTCCTACGGCGTGGTGGACTGCGCGGCCATGCTCGCGCGTTGCGTGGCCGAGATTCTGCGGCTGCCGCAGCGCCCGGATGCGGTGGTGGCGACCGGCGACCTCACCGACGCGGGACGACCGGAGGAGTACGCGCATCTGAGACGGTTGCTCGCGCCGCTGCCGATGCCGGTGTACCTGCTGCCCGGCAACCACGACGATCGCGAGCGGCTGCGCGAGGCCTTCGCCGACCACGCCTACCTGCGCCAGTGGCCGCCGTACGTGCAGTACGCGATCGAAGACTGGCCGCTGCGCCTGGTGGCGCTCGACACCGTGATCCCGGGTGAGCCGGAGGGGCGCCTGTGCGCCGAGCGCCTCGACTGGCTCGAGCGCACACTGGCCGCGGCGCCGGCAAGGCCGACGCTGGTGCTGATGCACCATCCGCCGTTCACGACCTTGATCGGACACATGGATGGCATGGGTCTGGAAGATGCTGGTCCACTCGAGGCGATCGTGCGCAAGCATCCGCAGGTGGAACGGGTGCTCTGCGGCCACCTGCACCGGCCGATCCAGGCGCGCTTCGGCGGCACCATCGCCTCGACCTGCCCGAGCCCCGCGCACCAGGTCGCGCTCGACCTCACGCCCGAGGCCGGCGCGCGCTTCGTGATGGAGCCGCCGGCGTTTCAGTTGCACGCCTGGCGCCCCGACACCGGCGTCATCACGCACACCGCCTACGTGGGCGAGTTCGCCGGCCCCTATCCGTTCGGGGATTAGCGCGGCGAAGGCGGCTAGAGCGTGTAGACGAACTGTTTCTGGTGCTTCACGGCCAGAAGCTGAATCCTGCGCTCCGTTGCCGCATACAGAACGACATAGTCGCGCAGGACGTACTCTCGCAACTCCCCGGCCCCGAGCGCGCGGGCCCGAGCAACGAGCCGGTTCAGGGCGAGCGACGTTTCTTGAACTCCTTCAGCGAAGTGGTGCGTCCCTGGGCGACGTCCTCCAGACCCCTTTGCGCCTCGACGAGGAGGACCAGATTCGCGTACTCCTGGGCGAGCGCGTGGTACTCGTCCAGGCGCCGCGCGTCGATCAGAGCGACGTAGCCGGCTCCGTTCTTGGTCAACACCTTCTCGGTACCGTCGCGAACGACCTCCTCCGCGAGCTCGGTCAGCCGCGCCCTGGCTTCGCTGATCGGTACAATATCCGAGGTTCGTATGGGCATAGACATAGCAAAACTCGTTACAGGATCCTGTAGCGAATTATAGGCGTTCCATTCCAGGCTGCCAACCGGGCCGCCGACGACTGACGGCTGACACGCGCCACTATTGGCGACCCGAGGGGATGAATCTCAGCCGGCGATCGCGCAAGCTGTCCAGATAGAGCCCGCGGCACTTGCAGCGCAGCAGCTTGCCCATCATGCTGTCCTGAAGCCGCTTGTGCTCGCCGGTCGCCTCGACGTCGAGGTACAGGTAGGTGTAGTCCGCGTCGCGACAGCGGCCGCTGCGGCAGCGAGGGAACATCGGCCGGTACAGCAGGAAGAGATAAGCCAGCGTCAGCAAGGCGAACATCGACACCACGTACCAGGCATAGGCGAAGACCGCGCCGAGCACGGCCCCGCCGAGCGCCGCCCAGATGCCCTTATCGATCCCGGCGCCGAATCCGAGAACCAGCCCGAGGACGATGCCGCAGATGGCGATGAACTCGAAGAGGTTCATCCGTGTCGCCTCGCGAACGGCCCGTCCCGGCACTCACCGGTCGGCAAACGCATGTCGGGATCCACCATCACATCCTGCCGCTGCGCTTGACATCGAGGTACTGGTTCACCAGCGACACCGCCAGCTTCTGTGGCGGCACGTCCAGGCACACCACGTCGCCGAACTTGAGGCGCTGGAACGCCTGCTCGCGCTGCACGCGGTGCTCCACCGCGGCGGCATGCGTGAGGGCGCTCTCGAAGTCGCGCACCGGTTGCAGCACCGCGTCGTCCAGCGCCTTCTCGCGCAGGCTTGCGAACAGCACCAGGTGCCGGCGCTGCAGCAGCCGCAGCGCGGGCACCAGGGTGTCGTCGTCCTCGTCGCGCAGGTTGGAGATGATCACCACCAGCGCGCGCTTGCGCACGCGCTTGCTCAGCGCTACCGCCGCGCGGTAGTAGTCGCTGGCGAGCAGCCCGGGCTGGAGGTCGTACACCGTGTTCAGGATGCGGTTCACCATCTCCCGCGAGCGTTGCGGTGCGACGAAGCGGTCCTCGCCGCTCATCGTCATCAGCCCCACCGAATCGCCCTGGCGCAGCCCCACGTAGGCGAGCAGCAGGGTGGCGTCCAGCGCGTGGTCGAAGTGCGAGCACTCGTCGTCGCGGGCGCGCATGCGCCGGCCGCAATCGACCAGAAACACGATCTGCTGATCGCGCTCGTCCTGGTAGTCGCGCGAGATCAGTTTGTTCAGCCTCTGGGTCGCCTTCCAGTCGATCTTGCGCAGGCTGTCGCCTTCGCGATAGGCGCGCAGCTGATCGAAATCCATGCCCTCGCCGCGCCGCCGCCGCTGCAGGATGCCGACATCGGACAGGCGGTGATCGGTGGCGAGCAGCGCGTAGCCGGCGAGCGCGGCGAAGTTGGGGTACACGCGCAGCTGCATCGGTTCGCCGGCGCGCACACGCCGCTGCCACAGCGCCAGGGGCGATCCCAGCCGCAGCTCGACGATGCCGAACTCGAGATTGCCGCGGCTGGTCGGGCGCAGCCGATAGCTCATCTCCGCCCAGCCGCGCGGCGGCACGCGCAACCCGCGCGGGAGCCCCTCGGCTGCGCATTCGACGGGATGGTGATCCTGCACCTTGCAGTGCACCCGCGAGGCGCCGGGATTGGACAGGCGCAAGTGCACGTCGATGCCGACGTTGAGGGCCGCGGAGCCGGGCAGGGTGCGACGCGCGGTGGGAGCGCGCAGCAGCGCCAGCAACAGCAGGTCGAGCACGACCGCCGCCGCGAGGACCGCGGTCCCGATGAGCCACGCCTCACGCGCCAGCGGCCAGATCGCCGCCGCAACGGCAGCGATCAGCCAGAGCAGGGCCAGCGCGACCAGATGCCTGGACGGGACCATCGTTCGAACCGGTCGGATGGTCGGACGGACGTACGCTAAGTACGCGGCGCCTCGACCTTGTTGAGCATCGCCTTCAACACTTCGTCCACGCTCTGGCCTTCGATCTCCAGCTCGGGCGCGAGCATCGCGCGATGGCGCAGCGCCGGCAGGGCCACCGCCTTGACGTCGTCGGGCGTGACGAAGTCACGGCCCTCGATCAGCGCATGGGCGCGGGCGGCGCGCACCAGGGCGATGCCGCCGCGCGGGCTGGCGCCGGCGCTCAAGCCCGGCCAGGTGCGCGTGGAGCGGGCGATGCGCACGGCATAGTCGGACACGCGCTCGTCCACCGTCAGCGAGGCGACGAAGCGCTGCAGCGCGAGCACCGCTTGCGGCTTGATCAGCGTGGCCACGCTGTCCACGTTCAGGCGGTCGCCCACCTGGTTGGCGGTGATCTGCCGCACCATCGCATGCTCGTCCTGCTGCGTCGGGAAGTCGATGCGGATCTTGAGCAGGAAGCGGTCGAGCTGCGCCTCGGGCAGGGCGTAGGTGCCCTCCTGCTCGATCGGGTTCTGCGTGGCGAGCACCATGAACGGCGGCGACAGCGGGTGCGGCGTGCCTTCGATGGTGACCTGCCCTTCCTGCATCACCTCCAGCAGCGCGGCCTGGGTCTTGGCCGGCGCGCGGTTGATCTCGTCGGCGAGCAGCAGGTTGGTGAACACCGGTCCCTTGCGGGTGGTGAACTCGCGCGTGGCCTGGTCGTAGAGCGTGTGGCCGGTGACGTCGGCGGGCATCAGATCGGGCGTGAACTGGATGCGCGCGAAGCGTCCGTCGAAAGTCTTCGCCAGCGCCCGCACCAGCAGCGTCTTGCCCAGCCCCGGTACGCCTTCGATCAGCACGTGCCCGCCGGCGAGCAGCGCGATCAGCACCTGGTCGATCACCGCGCTCTGCCCGATCAGGGCCTTGCCGACCTCGGCGCGCACGGCGCTCGCCGCGCGCAGCGCCTGGCCGGCGATGTCGGACTGGACGGGGGTATGGATGTCGTTCATGGCCTGTAGCTCTCCCTTCAAGGCCGGCGCGTCAGCCGCCGGCGGAATCGCGCCAGCGTGCGCACCGTGCTGTAGAAATCGTGACGCGTCGCCGGCGCGCCCGAGAAGGCGTGCAGCAGCTCGCGCGGATTGATGCGGGTCAGGCGCGAGGCCTCGCGCAGCCGCGCTGCGCCTTCCAGGCCGCGCGCCAGCGGTGCCACGCGCCCGAACAGATCCAGACAGTCCGCGCGCAGCGCCTCGAGCAGCTTCCCTTGCCGGCGCTGATCGGCATGGAAGCGCCCCACCGCGCGGATGTGTTCGAGCAGGCTGCGGCGGTCGGACCCCGCGCCCGGGACCAGCGGCCCGAAGCGCGGGACCACGCGCCACAGCCACAGCAGCAGGAATACGCCCGCGGCCACCAGCGCCAGCGGCGCGCGCTCCCACAGCCATTTCGGCAGCGACAGGGTGTCCAGGTAGCGCACCAGGAACACCTCGCGCGAAGGCGGATCGCCCAGCACGCCCCACAGCAGCTCGGCGTGATCGAGCTCGCCGATACTGCGGTTGTCGAACAGGCGCAGACTCGAGAACAGCGTTACGCGTCCGTCGCCCCAACCGAGTGCGAGGATGTGCGTGCCGTCGCGCGAGTCGTGCTGCCACAGGTGGCCTTCGCTCCGATCCACCAGCACCGGACCGCCTTCGAAACCCGCCTTCAGCGCGCGGCCGTCGGGCAGCACCACCTCCTCGATCTCGGCTTCCTCGGGAGCGGGGCACGCCTGCTCGGCGCGGCCGGTTTCCTCCTCGTCGTCCTCCTCGGGCCATGCCGCGCTCACCTCCAGCGCGTTCAGCAGCCAGTCGCGCTGCAGGTCCGTTTCCACGCCGACCACCAGGTGGCCGCCGCTCTCCACCCAGTCCAGCAGGGCGTCCACCGTCGGCGGGTCGAGCTCCGCGCGCGAGGCGGCCAGCACCAGCGTGGCGCCCGGCGGCAGCGCCTGCGCCCGGGACATCTTCACCTGCTGGTGCACGCGCATGCCCAGGCGCTCCAGCAGCAGGCGCGCGGCGAAATAGGGATTGACGCGCGCCTCGCCGCTGAACCCGACGTACGCGCGCTGCGTGGTGAAGCCGAAGTTCTGCGTGAACCACCAGGCGAGCGCGCTCAGCAGCACGCCCACGAGCGCGAGCACCACCGCGCGGTTGCTCAGCGCGCCCCGGATCATGTGCGCACCTCGAAGTGCGCGGCCCAGCCCGCGCAGAGCGATTCGACGTCCGCGGCCGGCAGGCGGCGCCGCGCATACGCGAGCTGTTGCCAGGCGTCGAGCAGGCGTGCGAAGTAAGCGTGCGCGGCCGCCGGCAAGCGCGGCCGGCTCTTGTGCAGGCAGTCCTGCTCGGTGTCGCCGCTCGCCAGCTCCACCCCGTCGCGATGCAGGAGCGCGGCGAGCGCGCCGCGATACAGCAGCGACAGTGCGCTGAGCAGCTCGCCCGCACGCGCCAGCCGGGCCGCCTCCGACGCGATATCCGCCGGCAGGCTGTCGGGGCGCACGTCCAGCCCGAACAGGGTTTCGGGCGGCGTGTACTGCGCTCGCGCCTCGCGCAGCAGGCCGAAGTGGCGCGCCAGATAGTAGATCAGGAACACCAGTGCCACACCCACCGCGGCCCATGCCAGGATGCGCACCAGCTGCGCGACCGCGTCGAGGAACGTGGCCCAAGCCACCGACTCGCCGGGCGGCCTAAGCTTGGTTTCCTTTTGTTTCCTGCTGCCCAGATACTCGAGCACGGTGCGCGTGCGGTACGGGTCGAACTCGGGGCGCTTGAGCACCTCCTTGATGGCTTGCGCCGGGCGCTCCGCCGCGACCGGCTGCGGCGGCGCCTGCGCGCCGGCCGGCGGCGGCGCGAGCAGCGCAGCGCCGAGCACGGCAGCGAGCAGCGACACGGCAATCGCGCTGCCGGCCGGCGTTGCTGCAGGCACACGCGGCTCGCCCGGCGTGCGCTGCCCGATGCGGCGCAGGGCCACCTCGAGGTCCCAGCCTTCGAGCGCGGTGCGGCGGTTCAAATACAGCGCGAAGCCGCCGCCGACGTAGGCCGGCTCCAGCACCGTGACCACCGCGAAGTAGACGATCGCGAAACTCCATTGCGCGAGCTGCTCGTCGCCGTAGAACAGCTGAAACAGCCCGAACTCGCCATCGCCCGCGGCCGGGAGCAGCAGGTCGTAGAGCGTGATCGCCGACAACCCGAGCGCGATCTCGAAGTGGATGCAGGCCGCGGTGAGCCAGACCGCGTGGCTGCCGACGCGGCGCTGCAGCTGCTGGCGCCGCACGCGCGCGGCCCGGCCGCGCTGGCGCTCGAGCTGCCACACCGGCAGATCGAAAGAGCGCGCCAGGAAGAAGCGGCACCAGGTGAGCGAGGCGATCAGCCCGGGCGAGACCGCGCGCGGCAGCGCGCGCAGCGTGTCGCGCAGGCGCGGCAGCTCGCCGAATACGCCGGCCGCCAGGACGTGCAGCACCACGCGGTCGAGCGCCGGCTTCAGCCACCACACCAGCAGCGTGGCCCACTGCGGCGGCAACAGCAGCAGCGCCACCGCGCACACCGGCAGGAACACCGCGAACCATGGCGCGTACACCTCACGCATCCAGCTGCGCACCATGGCGAAGCCGAGATCGATCGCTTCCCAGGGATTGCGCAGCCGCAGCTGCACCGCCAGCCGGTCAAGCTGCACTGCGCCGCCCCATCATGCCGAAGTAGGCCAGAGTCAGCAGCCACAGGCCCAGGCCGAAGGCGTACTTGATCTGCAGCGGCAGCTCGGTGCGCGGCGACCAGAACGCTTCGATGCCCGCCGCCAGCACCAGCATCCCGGACGAGCCGATCACCAGCGGCATGGCCGCATACGCCGCGGTGCGCAGCGCCTCCACGCGCCGGCGTCTGCCGGGGGCGATGAGCGCGTAGCCGATGCGCAGCCCGGCGGCGCCGCACAGCACGATCGCGGTCAGCTCGAACGCGCTGTGCCCGGAGGTGAACGAAAAGAAATTGGTGCCCAGGCCGGCCTGCACCAGGTAACCGGTGACGGCGCCGATCACCAGCCCGTTGTACAGGAGGTAGAACACGGTGCCGAGGCCGAACAGGATGCCGCCGGCGAAGGTCTGGAAGCCGATGCGCACGTTGTTCCAGACGTAGAAGCCGAACATCACCGCGTCGTCGTCGGCGTCGCGCTTGCGCCCCAGCGCCTGCGACTCCTCGCCGTACATCTCCTCGAAGCCGTCGACGTACTCCGCGGGCAGCACCACGTAAGCGAACTCGGGATAACGCTGCAGCGCGCCGGTGAGCAGCAGCAGCGGGCCGAAGAACAGCAGCAACGCCAGCAGCACGTAACGCAACTGCGCGCGCACCGCCTGCGGAAAGCCCGACAGCACGAAGCGCCCCAGCGGCGCCAGCAGCGCGCCCTGCGCGCCGTACAGGCGCTGGTGTCCGGCCAGCGCCAGACGGCTCAAGCGCTCGATCAGCTCCGCGCTGTACTGCCGGTCCTGGGCGAGCGCCAGGTGCTGGCAGACCTCGCGATAGCGCGCGGGCACCTCCGCGGCATCCAGGCCCGTCGCGGCGGCCTTGCGCGCCGGCCCGGGCGCGCTCTCCAGCCAGGCGGTGAGCTGCTCCCAGCGGGTGGTGAAGCGCGCCTCGAAGTCCTGCTGCTTCATGTCCGCCGCCCGATCAGGAAGCTGGCGATGGCGAACAGGCGCATGCGTGCCAGCGCGCCGTCTGCGGCGCCGGTGAGGCGCGGCACAAGCAGCGCCAACTCCTCGGCGCGCTCCTGGGTCAGGCTGGCTGCGCGGCTGGCGAAGTCGAGCACCGTGCGCTGCTCGGCGAGCGTGAGCGGCACCGGCGGAGGCGCGGGCGGCGCTTCAGGCACCGCGGCGTGGCGCGCTGCCGCCTCCCGATACACCACCACGGTGCCGGCCGCGATGTCGCCGATGCGCTTGAAGTCGCGGTTGAGCAGCATGACGAGCAGCCCCACGCCGTAGCAGAACGGGAAGAAGTCGATGGCGCGCAGCAGATTGCGCGTGAGCGACGCGGACACGCGCACCGGCGTGCCGTCTTCCTGCAGCACCATCAGGCCGAGCGAGCGCTTGCCCGGCGTCGCGCCGCCGTACCAGACCTCGAAGGCGGTCGGATAGAGCCATTCCAGCGCGAACCACAGGATCAGCATCAGCGCGGCGCCGAGCTTGCCCAGCAGCCCCAGCGCCACGCTCAGCGCGGCGAGCGCCACCAGGCGCAGGAACAGGTCGATCAGCCAGGCAAGCGCGCGCGATACCGGCCCGGCCAGATGCAGGGACAGCTCGATGCCTTCGGGGGTGGGCACCTCGCGGGCGGTGTCGAGCATGACAGCGTAAAAGTCGAATGCAGAGCGGAGAACCGGAAATCGGAAGCATCACCCATGCCGGCAGGCCGGGGGAAGTTCCCCTCTTGCCAAGGAGGGGTGCCTCGACTCCCCTCCTGTCAAGGAGGGGTGGCGCCGCAGGCGACGGGGTGGTTGCGGGCGGGGTGGTGCGAGGGTGTTCGCCCGCCAAACGATGTGCTCGACAACGCTCACATACGCTCCGCGAGGCGCGCAGCCGATCGGCTGTCAGAAAGGCGCAACTGCACGGGCGACAGTATTTCGACTTTGGCGGCAGCGGTCAATCGCCGTGACCAGTTGCGCCTCTCCTCCCGGGCACATATACTTCCACTTATACCAGCAAGCAGCCGGGTAGGTGTGCCATGGGACAGGTGACGATCTATCTTGACGACGAGACCGAGGACAAAGCCCGGTCGGCGGCAAGCTCGAAGGGCGTGTCGTTGAGCAAGTGGGTCGCGGAGCGAGTCCGGCAGGGCGCGCTCAGCGACTGGCCGGACTACGTCCGAGAGCTGGCGGGGGCGTGGAGCGACCTGCCGTCGGCCGCGAAGCTGCGCAGGCCGCGCGGCAGGGACGCGAAGCGTACGAGGCTCTGAGTGTTCGTCCTGGACACCAACACGGTCCTCGACTACTTCAGAGGCAAGGGAAGAGTACCGGAGCGTTTACTCGCGACGCCGCCGAGCGAGATCGCCCTGCCGGCGATATCCGCCTATGAGGTTTGGGTGGGAGTGCTCGGGTCGCAGAACCCGAAGCAGCGGCGCGAGCAATTCGAGGCTTTCCTGTCGGCGATCGAGATCCTGCCCTTCGATGCCGAAGCCGGGATGCGTGCGGCAGAACTGCGGCACTACCTCGAACACAAGGGTGGGGCAATCGGCCCACTGGATACGCTGATTGCGGCGATCGCTCTCGCCCGGGGCGGTGTTCTGGTGACGCGCAATCTTCGGGAGTTCTCGCGCGTTCCTCGGTTGAAGACGATCAACTGGTACGATTGAGCTGCCAGGCTGCGGAAGCCCGCCCGGGTGCGCTGCCACTACGGGAGCGGGTGCCACCACGCTTTTCCCCTGTTGCCATGCCTCGGAGCGCTCTATTTTGCCTCGCCACGCTGCTCGCCATCGGCGTGGGCGCCGTTATCGCCGCGGGCGACGCCGCGGACGATCCAACGCTCTCCGCCGGCGCCTTCACCGTCCAGCGCTTCGACCGCGAAGCCTACCTGCAGCCGCTGCCGGGCCTCGAGCGCCGGCAGCTGCAGGCCTTCCATCGCGGGCGCAAGCACTTCGACAAGACCTGGGGATCGATCAGCTCGCTCGATTTCGAGTGGGGTCTCGGGCCCACCTTCATCGCCAAGAGCTGCGCCGAGTGCCACGCGGCCGGCGGTCGCGGCCGCCCCCCGCGCTCCGCGCAGGAACAGCTGCTGTCGCTGCTGGTGCGCGTGTCGATCCCGGGCACCGACGAGCACGGCGGGCCCCGGCCCGATCCGAACTACGGCGATCAGCTGCAGAACGCCGGCCTGAACGGCCCGTTCCCCGACTTCGCGTATCACACCGCGCCGGTGCCGCCCGAGGCGGCGCTGTACCTGCACTGGGAGGAGCGGCGCGTCACGCTCGCCGACGGCGAGACGGCGACGCTGCGCCGGCCGAAGCTGCGCATCGAGAATCTCGCGTACGGTCCGCTGGCGGACGGTGCCATGCTGTCGCTGCGCATGGCGCAGCCGGTGCACGGCCTGGGGCTGCTCGAGGCGGTGCCGGAGCAGGCGTTACTCGCGATCGCTGCCCGCCAGCGCGAACAGGGCTTCAATGGAAGGCCCAACTACGTGCGCGACGACATCAGCCGGCGCACCGCGCTGGGGCGCTTCGGCTGGAAGGCGAACCAGCCCAGCATCCGCCAGCAGATCGCGGTCGCGTCGCTCGGCGACATGGGGCTCACCTCGCGCCTGTACCGCGCGCAGAATTGCCCGCCGGTGCAGCACCTGTGCGCGATCCAGACCCCCGGCAACGATCCCGAGCTGGTGATCACGGACTGGGACGAGCTGGAGTTCTGGACGCGCGCGCTCGCCGTGCCGGCGCGCCGCGCGGTGGACGATCCGCAGGTGCAGCGCGGCGCTCTTCTGTTCGCCGCGGCACAGTGCGCGGTGTGCCACGTGCCGGCGCTGCGCACGGCGGAGTCTTTCCCCGCGTTCCCGCGGGCGGCCGGGCAGACGGTGCACGCCTACACCGACCTGTTGCTGCACGACATGGGCGAGGGGCTGTCCGACGGGCGTCCGGACTTCCGGGCGGGTCCGCGCGACTGGCGCACGCAGCCGCTGTGGGCGCTGGGCCTGTCGAGCACGGTCAACGGCAGCAGCGCCCTGCTGCACGACGGCCGTGCGCGCAACGCGACCGAAGCGATCCTGTGGCACGGCGGCGAGGCCGAAGGTTCGCGCGAGGCCTTCCGCAACATGCCGAAGGCCGATCGCGAGGCGCTGGTGCGCTTTCTCGAGTCGATCTAAGCGCTACCAGTCGCCCTTCGGCGGGTGCGCGCGCAGCACTTCCTCGTTCACCTCGGTGCCCCAGCCCGGGCCGGTGGGCAGCAGCATGTGCCCGTCGCGGATCGTCGGCTTCACCGTGAACAGGTCGTCGTGCCAGGGCACCACGTCCGGGTCGGTCTCCATGATGCGCAGATTGGGCACCACCGCCGCCAGGTGCGCGCTCATCATGCTCGAAAGGTGCCCGTAGAAGTTGTGCGGGGCGATGTTGATCTCGTAGGTGTCGGCCATGGCGGCGATCTTCACCGATTCGGCGAAGCCGTTCCAGGGCACGTCGATGATGGCGACGTCCATCGCCGCGTGCTCGAAGAACGGCCGGTAGTCGCGACGCCCGAACAGGCATTCGCAGGACGCCACCGGGATGGTGGTGTGGCTGCGGACGTAGGCGAGCGCCTTGGGATCGCGCATGTCGATCTCCACCCACATCAGATCGTAGGGCTCCATCGCGCGCGCCACGGTGAGGAAGCCCTCGGGCTTGAAGTTGAAGTTCAGGTCGACCAGGATCTCCATGCCCTTGCCCGCGCCCTCGCGGAAGGCGGCGAGCTCGGCGCGCACCGCGTCCAGCACGTAGCGGTCGGCGTTCAGATCCGGATAGCCGTCGCCGCGGCCGAAACCGCCGTTGCGCACGCGCGGGTTGCCGTCGGCGAGCAGCAGCACGTTGGTCTTGAGCGCGCTGTAGCCGCTCGCCGCCACCTCTTTGCCGAGCTTCACCAGGTCGTCGTAGGTGCCGACCTTGGGCATGCCGAGCCGGTCGCCCCACACGCGGTAGGTGCCGCAGTGCGACCAGTACAGGCGGATGCGCTCGCGCGTGGGTCCGCCGTACAGCTCGTACACCGGGATGCCCAGCGCCTTGGCCTTGATGTCGATCAGCGCGTTCTCGACCGCCGCCGTCGCCTGCTGCGCGACGCCGCCCTGCGCGGTGCGGCTGCGCGCGTACAACCACGCGCTCAGCGCCTCCACCGCGCGCGGGTCCTTGCCGATCAGGGAAGGGGCCACGCGCTGGATCATGGCGGTGACGCCGTGGCCGCCGAAGCTCTCGTTGTACTCGCTCCAGCCGACGATGCCGGCGTCGGTAGTGATCTTGAGGAAATCGAAGTTGCGCCACACGCCGTCGGCGTGCAGCGGCTCGATGCGTTCGATCTTCATGCGGCTCCTCCCGCGCGCTGTCGTGGGAACGGAAATCGTACGGCCCACCCGGCTGGATTCGGGGGCCGTTCTTCTCGAGTCGCGCCTTAAGGGCGCACCGAGAAGATCTTGCCCGGGTTCAGGATGTTCAGCGGGTCGAGCGCCTTCTTGATCTCGCGCATCACCGCCACGCCCTCGCCGTGCTCGGCGGTGAGGAATTTCATCTTGCCCAGTCCGATGCCGTGCTCGCCGGTGCAGGTGCCGTCCATCGCCAGCGCGCGCAGCACCAGGCGCTCGTTCAGGCGTTCGGCCTCTTTCAGTTCGTCGGGGTTGTTGCGGTCGATCAGGAAGGCGCAGTGGAAGTTGCCGTCGCCCACGTGACCCACCATCGGAGCGATCAGAAAACTTCCCTTCAAGTCCTGCTTGGTCTCCAGGATGCACTGCGCGAGCCGCGAGATCGGCACGCACACGTCGGTGGACCACAGCTCGGCGCCCGGGCGCAGCGCCTTGGTGGCGTAGGCCACGTCGTGGCGCGCCTGCCACAGGTGGGTGCGCTCTTCCTGCCGGGTGGCCCACTTGAACTCGCCGCCGCCGTTTTCCGAGGCGATCGCCTGCACCGTCTCGGCCTGCTCCTTGACACCGGCCGCGGTGCCGTGGAATTCGAGGAACAGCGTGTCCTTGACCGGGTAGTCGAGCTTCGAGAAGCGTTTGACCGCGTCCATCTCCACGTCGTCCAGCAGCTCGATGCGCGCCACCGGGATGCCGAGCTGGATGGTCTGGATCACGGTGTTGACCGCACCCTCGAGCGAGTCGAACGAGCACACCGCGGCCGCCATCGCTTCCGGGATGCCGTACAGCCGCAGCGTGACCTCGGTGATGATGCCGAGCGTGCCCTCGCTGCCGACGAACAGCCGCGTCAGGTCGTAACCGGCGGCCGACTTGCGCGCGCGGCGCGAGGTGCGGATGATGCGCCCGTCGGCCAGCACCACGGTGAGCCCCAGCACGTTCTCGCGCATCGTGCCGTAGCGCACCGCGTTGGTGCCCGAGGCGCGCGTGGCGGCCATGCCGCCGAGCGAGGCGTCGGCCCCCGGATCGATGGGGAAGAACAGCCCGGTGTCGCGGATGTGCTCGTTGAGCTGCTTGCGCGTGACGCGCGCCTGCACGGTCGCATCCAGATCCTCGACGTTGACCCGGAGCACCTGGTCCATGTTGACCAGGTCCACCACGACGCCGCCGGACTTGGGGATCACGGCGCCCTCGAGCGAGGTGCCGGTGCCGTACGCCACCACCGGCGTGCGATGGCGCGCGCAGATCTGCACGATCTGCGACACCTCCTCGGTGCTGACGGGAAACGCCACCGCGTCGGGCCGGTGCGGGACGTGCCACGACTCGTCCTTGCTGTGGTGGTCGCGCACGCCGGCGCTGGTGGACAGGCGCTCGCCGAGCAGCGCGCGCAGCTCGTCGATCGCGGTTTGGACATCGACTGCGGCCAGGCTCATCTGTGCTCCCACGGTTGCGTCGGTGTTCGCTCGGCAATGCGAACAGGCGCATTTTCGCAGATCGCGATCTGAAAGACTTCTTTGACATTGTTTGCAATCGAAGGACTGTATATGCAATAAGTGTCGCCGCGGAGAGACAGGCCCTCGTCGCCGACAAGAGCGGCCGGCCGCCGCGGCGCGGATTTTCG
>Ga0187892_10005216_pt1 | contig 20688 bp, 12 predicted proteins | sample MA1701073metaG_FD_139345 | JGI IMG/M metagenome (GOLD analysis project Ga0187892, IMG submission 139345) | Bio-ooze microbial communities from a basaltic lava cave in the Kipuka Kanohina Cave System on the Island of Hawaii, USA - MA170107-3 metaG ... | reverse complement strand
GCAGTGGAGAGCATTCCCGGCAAGGTGAGCGGCGCCTGGGTGTTCAAAGGCACGCGCACGCCGGCTGCGATCGTTTTCGAGAACCTAGAAGACGGAATGACCATCGACGAGGTGGTCGAACAGTTTCCCGTCACGCGCGATCAGGTCAAAGCGGTTCTCGCGTTCGCAGTGCGGTGTCTCGACGTCACCGCCGGGCGCTGATGCGGGTTCTGTTCGACAACGGAACGCCGAGGGGTGTCGCGGCTGCTTTAGCCGCTGCAACGGGAATATCATCCTGCTTTGGCCGCGGCGGTTTCGCCTTGTTGGCGAAGCGCGGGGCTCGGTGCAGCGCACCATGAGGGCATTGCGCGCGCGGCGGCGACCTGCAACGCTTGGGCTCAAGGTCGATGCCGCGCGGCCCGAGGCTTGCGGCAAGGCGTGACCGCCAGTTCCCGCGTCCTCCTCGACTGTCGGCATTTCGCGATCCGCTTGCCCCCTCGCGCGCGCGGTTCCTAGAGCGCGGGCTTGCGCATTGCGCGGGGCCCGCCCAAAGGGGGGAGAACCCATGCGCATATCCTACGGACTCTGCTTGGCGTGCGCGGCCGCCGCGCTCGCCGCGTCTTGGGTCATCGCGCCCGCGGACGCCAAGACCGGGCTCCTGAACAGCCGCTCGAACCAGTTCCCACGCCTCACCGCCCCCTACTCGGACGCGCCGGCGTCGTGTCTTGCGGCGTACAAGCAGCTCGACGGCAATCGCAACGGGCGGATGGACGACGACATCCTGCTCGGCAAACGCAAGCCCGATACCAAGGCCGCCGATCAGTGCATCGCCGAGAAGGGCTGGTCATGGGCCTATTATCTGAAGGGCCGCACGCTTGCGGCGCTGCTGAAGTTCGACGATGCGGCGCGCCACGCCGAGGCCGCGCTCGCCGTGCTGCGCCAGAAGGGGCCCATTCCGCCGCCCGCCGACGAGATCTGGCTCTTTCGCGCCAACGCGCTGATGGACGCCGGGCGCGTCGACGAAGCGCGGCCGATCTACGATGCGCTCATCGCCAAGCGCCCGAAGGACACGCTGCTCAAGGAGCTGCGCGACAGCAAGACCTGGCCGCTGGGGGAAGAATAGCAGTGCGGCGATCGATCGAGGCCGCCCGCGTTTTAGTTTCCGTCGTCGCTTCAATGAGGCCGCGGCATCAGTGCCGCGGAAGATACGTCGGCCCGTTGCGGAATAGTTGCCAGGCAACTTGCTTCAATGAGGCCGCGGCATCAGTGCTGCGGAAGATGATGCCGTCTCTTCGGTGAGCGGAGAACCCGAAAGCGCGCGCTTCAATGAGGCCGCGGCATCAGTGCCGCGGAAGATCTACGACTCACGCACTGGCTGCCACCGCCTCATAAAGCTTCAATGAGGCCGCGGCATCAGTGCCGCGGAAGATGCGTGCCGTCGCCTTGCGTCTCGAAGCGCAGCAAACGGCTTCAATGAGGCCGCGGCATCAGTGCCGCGGAAGATCTCGTCCCACACGATCACACAGCCCTGATCCACGTAGGCTTCAATGAGGCCGCGGCATCAGTGCCGCGGAAGATGGCGAAGCCATGGTAAGCCCAATCAAAGGATGACACCGCTTCAATGAGGCCGCGGCATCAGTGCCGCGGAAGATCCGCCCGCCATGATGAGCACGCCGCTCGTCACCGAACCGCTTCAATGAGGCCGCGGCATCAGTGCCGCGGAAGATGTGCTGGGATGGTATGACAATACAATGAAGGCGCGGCTTCAATGAGGCCGCGGCATCAGTGCCGCGGAAGATCAGTACAGAGAGCCGTTGCGCCTGGACCTGCTAGCGCTTCAATGAGGCCGCGGCATCAGTGCCGCGGAAGATGCGCCCTACTGCGGAACGTAGGGCACACAAGGAAAGTGCTTCAATGAGGCCGCGGCATCAGTGCCGCGGAAGATCACGCAGTTTTTGTGTCTCCCCAATTTTCCATATCGGCTTCAATGAGGCCGCGGCATCAGTGCCGCGGAAGATGAACGCTGCATGGATGCAGCACGCGCGCCCTACTGCGGCTTCAATGAGGCCGCGGCATCAGTGCCGCGGAAGATTCGGAGTGACCGGCGCACCGTTAGGCCCGGTTACGACGCTTCAATGAGGCCGCGGCATCAGTGCCGCGGAAGATCTCTGCGCGCGGAAAAACCGTCGCAGTTCAATTCCGCGCTTCAATGAGGCCGCGGCATCAGTGCCGCGGAAGATTCAAGGACGCGCGGGGCTTGCTCTTGCCAGTTGGTCGGCTTCAATGAGGCCGCGGCATCAGTGCCGCGGAAGATTTTGCAGACGTGGAATTGGATTGGGCAGGCGCTTTTGCTTCAATGAGGCCGCGGCTTCAGTGCCGCGGAAGATAAGTGCGGATTGACCTTGTTGAGCGTTGCGTTGCTCAGCTTCAATGAGGCCGCGGCATCAGTGCCGCGGAAGATCCTCTTGCCCAACGGCGCATGGTGCGTCTGTTGACGCCCGCTTCAATGAGGCCGCGGCATCAGTGCCGCGGAAGATAGTATCCCGACCACCTCCACAATACTCCGGAATATTCACTTCAATGAGGCCGCGGCATCAGTGCCGCGGAAGATGCGACATGGCGGCAAAGGGCAATTCGGCGCAGACCAACTTCAATGAGGCCGCGGCATCAGTGCCGCGGAAGATCGCGCGCCGCGTGACGACCAATGTCAGGGGCGGCAAACTTCAATGAGGCCGCGGCATCAGTGCCGCGGAAGATGTCTTATGCGGAATCACGTACGTGCCGGAGGCGTCGCCACTTCAATGAGGCCGCGGCATCAGTGCCGCGGAAGATCACGCCTCCTATTAATCCGACAAGCGAGGCACTGCCCGACTTCAATGAGGCCGCGGCATCAGTGCCGCGGAAGATAAGAGCATACCGCAAACCTCCATCCGGAGGCTTCGGACTTCAATGAGGCCGCGGCATCAGTGCCGCGGAAGATACCTACAGGCCAAGAGGATACGGGCGCGCGAGGACATACTTCAATGAGGCCGCGGCATCAGTGCCGCGGAAGATGGGTGCATAACCGGAGCCAACAACGGCGACGCACGTAACTTCAATGAGGCCGCGGCATCAGTGCCGCGGAAGATCAGCGAGTTCGTCGACGTCACGCACTCGGAGTCGACACTTCAATGAGGCCGCGGCATCAGTGCCGCGGAAGATCTGGCTTATCCTTCGGGTCATCATGGGCCAAGCCATACTTCAATGAGGCCGCGGCATCAGTGCCGCGGAAGATTCGGTCGCCCGTGTCATGCTTCGATCTCGGAAAACTTACTTCAATGAGGCCGCGGCATCAGTGCCGCGGAAGATCTCCAATGCGATTACGACGGCTTTGCGCTTCACACCGACTTCAATGAGGCCGCGGCATCAGTGCCGCGGAAGATCTCCGGGCGCTCACGCGCTACGGGCAGGACTATGCGAACTTCAATGAGGCCGCGGCATCAGTGCCGCGGAAGATCTGTCGCATGATGCCGATCATCAAGCCAGAGAAGATACTTCAATGAGGCCGCGGCATCAGTGCCGCGGAAGATCCTTCACCGCAACACCCACAACACTCCCTCTCCAACACTTCAATGAGGCCGCGGCATCAGTGCCGCGGAAGATCCCTCTCCAAACCAAATCAGCGGCGACCACTTGGCGAACTTCAATGAGGCCGCGGCATCAGTGCCGCGGAAGATGCGCTTCGTCGGGAAGCAGTGGTAGCTGATGGCGCCACTTCAATGAGGCCGCGGCATCAGTGCCGCGGAAGATAGGCTGGCGATAGGCGCACGCGCGGAGCCTCGACGGTGACTTCAATGAGGCCGCGGCATCAGTGCCGCGGAAGATCTCGTCGCACACCCGCACTGCACGCTCGAACGGTTCACTTCAATGAGGCCGCGGCATCAGTGCCGCGGAAGATGGGGCCGCGACGGACGGAAAGGCCGCGAAACTCGGACTTCAATGAGGCCGCGGCATCAGTGCCGCGGAAGATAGGTCACGGCCGGAAACGTCGCGGGCAGCGCGCCGACTTCAATGAGGCCGCGGCATCAGTGCCGCGGAAGATATATCAGACCGTCGGCGGCACGCGCACGAAGACGATACTTCAATGAGGCCGCGGCATCAGTGCCGCGGAAGATTTGCCATAGCTGCCAGTTCTTGCCGAGATCGGTCGTACTTCAATGAGGCCGCGGCATCAGTGCCGCGGAAGATGAGGCTAAGCGTACGTTGGGGCGGTTGGCGAGCCCGACTTCAATGAGGCCGCGGCATCAGTGCCGCGGAAGATCGGCCGAGATGGGCCAGGGCGAGGCTCCGATCATCCAACTTCAATGAGGCCGCGGCATCAGTGCCGCGGAAGATGTGTGGTCTTGCCGACGCCCGCGCAGCCGAAGAGCTTACTTCAATGAGGCCGCGGCATCAGTGCCGCGGAAGATATTGCCATAGAAGTTGGCGTTCAAGGGGCCGGATTTGACTTCAATGAGGCCGCGGCATCAGTGCCGCGGAAGATGGCGCTGTATCTCAGCGTCGGCCGTCCGGTCGTCGATACTTCAATGAGGCCGCGGCATCAGTGCCGCGGAAGATGACGGGTGCGAGAAGTCCAAAAGCGCATTAGAGAAACTTCAATGAGGCCGCGGCATCAGTGCCGCGGAAGATCACCACACTCTTCCCGACTCCAGGCGGCGATACCAAACTTCAATGAGGCCGCGGCATCAGTGCCGCGGAAGATCCGCCCGTCCATCCGCCCCTCGGCCGCCGTGGCGTTACTTCAATGAGGCCGCGGCATCAGTGCCGCGGAAGATATTCCCGGCGTTGGTTTTGTCGAGTTAGACGAGAACCACTTCAATGAGGCCGCGGCATCAGTGCCGCGGAAGATCCGGCATCTCCGACATCATACGCGGCGTTTCCGATCCACTTCAATGAGGCCGCGGCATCAGTGCCGCGGAAGATATTGCGTGCTCATGCTGTTTCGCGAAGCCTATTACCAACTTCAATGAGGCCGCGGCATCAGTGCCGCGGAAGATGCCCCTATTGGCCTTAGGGAACAACGTAGAGAACGAACTTCAATGAGGCCGCGGCATCAGTGCCGCGGAAGATGTCCTTAGCTTTGCCGACAATCTCGCCGGACTGCTTACTTCAATGAGGCCGCGGCATCAGTGCCGCGGAAGATTCCGTAGGTCGTGCCATAGACGGCGAATAGCTCCGGACTTCAATGAGGCCGCGGCATCAGTGCCGCGGAAGATAGCCAGAGGTCTAAACCTTCTGGCGAGCACCGGAAAGCGCTCGGTATGCGAGCGCCTCCGTGACGGTCGGCCCGACGCCGGGTCGCCGTTCTCGCTTCATTCCTATTCACCATGTCAAAACCGCAAGGGTGCGTGCGGCGGCGGCGTGCGAGCGGTCACCGGGTTTCTTGCACCGACCAAGCGCTCGCGCAGCGCACGGCCTAAATCACTATAGCCGCGCGCTTCTTGATCTCGAAGCTTTTCCCCAGGCTCTCGATATGCGGGTCGACTTTTTCCGCGTCGCCCACATCGATGATCACGACATGGTCCTCGTCGCGCTTGATCAGGCGTTCGAGCGCGAGCGCCATCTCGGCGCGCTGGCGCTGGGTGAGCCGGCATTGGAACATCGACAGTTGCACCCAGCTGCCGTAACCCTTCATCAGACGAAAGACACGTCGCCAGCGTTTGGGATTGCCGACATCGTAGGCGACGAAGAAAAGGCGCTCGCTGGCCATCAGCGCGGCAAATAATGCGGATAGACCTCGATCTCGCCGTCCAAATGTCGGGCGAGCAACCGCGCCTGCACGCTGAGCAGTCGCCGCATCGTCACGCGATAGCCGAACACAGGATGCGTCGTCTCCTGATCGAGCCTGCGCTCGTAGGCGGCAATGAAGGCTTTGCGTGCGCCGCCCTTGAGATTGCAAGCGGGCCCTGAGCGGACAAAGTCGTCGCCCTTCACCTCGCTGTTGTTGATGACGCCCACAACGACGGAGTCGGCGAGGATAGGGCGATACGGCTCCATCATGTCGAGCGCGAGCGCCGGCCGCCCATGGCGCGGGCGATGATAAAAGCCCATATAGGGATCGAAGCCGGCGCTCATCAGCGCCACGTGCCACGTGCGCGTCAGCAGCGCATAGGCGAGCGAGAGCATCGCGTTCACGGGATCTTCCGGCGGCCGGCGGTTGCGCTTCTCGAAGAGAAAGGCAATCTCGTTGTCCGCGCCCACAGCAAGCAGTCTTTGGAAGTTGCGGAAATAGACCGCCGCGCCTTCACCTTCGAGGCCCAGGAGCTCGGCCGGATCGCGCGCGTGCTCCGCGCGCTCGGCAAGGCGGCGGAGCTGGGCGAGTGCCGCCTCGCGCTCTCCCGCCGCGGCCTCGTCTTTCCAGTTTCGCCGCAGAATGGTGCGCGCGTTGCGAAGCTTTGCGGCAACCAGGCCGCGCGCGAACTGATGTGCGCGCAGCGTATCGAACGCCATGCGATACTGTGCGATGCGCACCGACACATTCTTCGAGCCGGTCGACATCGTGTGGCCCAGGAACCAGCCGCCCGACGAATGCCAGGCGATCGGAATGTCGCGGGCGAGAAGCTCGTTCACCACCGCGGTGGTCACGATCACCGGGCCGTACACAGCGAGCTCCGACACGTCGATCAGCGGCGTCTCGGTTTTTTCCTCGTCGGTCTCGACGAGAATTGTCTCGCCGGCCTTGCGCACGCGCGCGCCCGGCGTCTGTACGTAGAGGGGAAGCGCCGGATCGTCGGCCGGCGCGAAGCTGCGCGGCATCGCGCCCTTGCGGAAATAGCTCACTTCGTCGGGCAGGCAGATGCTGGTGAGCGAACAGCGGATGCATTTCGGGCTGTGATCGAGCGGCGGCGGCGGGCGCGTGCCGGCCGCAGCCAAGCGCAGCTCGCTGATCGCGCGCAGCGTCTTCGCGCGCAGTTCGTCGTCGAGGACGACGCGCACGCGTTCACGGCTTTCAGCGAACCACAGCGCGCCCTCCTCTACCTTGTAGCCGTTTTCTTCGAGCACGAGCGCCTGGGCGCAGACCTGCACGCGCTCGGGCTCGTACGCGCCTTCGGCGACGTGCGGGCGCTTGCCCTTCTTGTAGTCCACCGGCATGACCGCGCCGTCGCTCGCCTCGACGAGATCGATCTTGGCGATAAGGCCCAGGCGCTCCGACGACAGCGTGACCGCGCGCGTCTTCAGGTCCTCGCCTTCGGCCACCGCTTCGGGCGTAGCCATCACCGGCCCCGGCGTGTCGACGCGCGCATGCACGCGCCGCCCCTGCGCCGTATCGCCTGAATCGGCCCATTCACCGGCCACCCATTCGAGCCAGGCAAGGCGCGGGCAATAGACCCACTCGTTGACCATGCGCGCCGGCACCAGCGGCAGATCGGCCGCCGCCGGCGGGGCCGGCAGAGCGAGCGACAGCTGGCGATCGGTGGACATGATTCGTCTGTGGATAAGTCGGCACTCGGGAACAATCAAAGTCAAAGGCTTTGGATTCCTTTGGGTTGGATTGCCCCTTCACTTGCAACCGCGAGTTGATCGCGCGGTCTATTTTGGGGCGAGACAATGCTCTAATCCAGACCGGCAGAGGACGACGTACGATCAGCCAAGAACAAACGGCGCGAACGCGGTCGGGCAGGTTGGAAATCTGCAGCGGAAGTACCTTGAAAAGGCATCGCTTCAATGAGGCCAACTGCCCGACGGAAACCAGCATACACCCCAATTTCATGATCGGCAAGCGAAATCGACTTTGATGCCTTTTCCAGTTACTAGGTTCTTGCGTTGCACCCGCGACCTTGGTAACCAAGCCCACTTCTTATCGTTGACGGGGCGATCCGATGCGAACTCCCAAAGTGTCCAGACAATTGAAACTCGCCTATGCAGTTCAGATTTGGGACCTTCGCTATCAAGGCCGGGCTCAACACGAAATCGCCGCACTGTTCAGCGTGAACCAAGGACGCATCTCGGAGATCCTGACTCAGAAACGCTTTGCAGCGGCCAAACGTATTGCTGAAATCCAAGCAAGGCTCCGTCGCTCGAAGTGAGATGCCGTCCATGGTCAACACCACCCGCGACTTCCGTGCATTGACAGGCTGGCCTCCCCTCAAATGGCAACAGCGCCTGTTTGATCGTCTTGTCGCTGGCAACATTCCAGCAGCCATCGATTTGCCGACCGGCCTCGGTAAGACCTCGGTCATGGCGATCTGGTATTTGGCGCGCAGGAACGGAGCCACTCTCCCGCGACGCTTGGTCTATGTCGTCGATCGGCGCGCCGTGGTCGATCAGGCGACGGAAGACGCCGTAACCATCAAGAGTGCGTCCGGCGACGAAGACTTGCGCATCAGCACGCTGCGCGGCCAGCACGTCGATAACCGCGAATGGCTGAACGATCCGGCCACGACGGCCATCATTGTCGGCACCATCGATATGATCGGCTCACGCCTCTTGTTCGAGGGCTATGGCGTGTCGCGCAAGATGCGGCCCTATCATGCTGGACTGTTGGGCGCCGATACGCTTGTGGTGCTCGACGAGGCGCACCTCGTGCCGCCCTTCGAGAAGTTGCTTGAGGCGATCGAAGGCGGCGCGGACGCATTCGGTGCTAAAAAGGCCGACGATAGTGCCCTCATCCCACGTTTCCGGCTGATGTCGCTGTCGGCCACGGGGCGCGAGCGGAAGGGAGAGGCCTTCAGGCTCGACAGCGAAGATCTCTCCGATCCAGTCGTCGTGCAGCGGCTCAATGCCAAAAAAGCAATCGAGGTCGTCGCGTGCGCAGATCGAAAGCTCGAAGACGCGCTGGCCGACGAGGGGTGGAGACTATCATCGAAGGGTGAGCGAAGCATTCGCTGCCTGATCTACTGCGACAGTCGCGAAGTGGGCGAAAAGACCAAAGACGCGCTCGACAAGCGCGCTCGCGGTGACAAGAAGAGCGGCATTCCGAAAGTGGATATCGATACCGAGCTCTTCGTCGGCGCACGGCGTGTGCGGGAACGCGAGCGCGCACGCCAGCGCCTGAAAGAGCTGGGGTTCATCGGCGGCAAGAAGCCCGAGCGCGCGGCATTTCTGATCGCGACGTCGGCCGGCGAGGTCGGCGTCGATATGGATGCCGACCACATGGCCTGCGATCTCGTTCCTTGGGAGCGGATGGTGCAACGTCTCGGCCGCGTCAACCGTCGCGGCGCGGGCGAGGCGAACGTCGCAATCGTCGATGAGGGACCGCCGCCGAAGCCAAAGAGGCCGGAGAATCCGACGCGGCATGAGCGCCTCAAGGAAGTCGCATATCGCGCGCTCGCTGTCGTTCGCAAGCTTCCGCGAACGAAAGCTGGCCTCGACGCGAGTCCCGGCGCGCTCCGCGCGCTGAAGTTACGCGCCGCAGAGGATTCGGTTCTGTGCGACGAAATCGATGCTGCCACCACACCAGCGCCGTTACGTCCGGCGCTAACGCGCGCCCTCGTCGACGCATGGTCGATGACGTCGCTCGATGGGCACACGGGTCGCCCGGAGATAGAGCCTTGGTTGCGTGGGTGGATCGACGACGACCCGCCGCAAACGAATGTCGTCTGGCGCCATCACCTACCGATCCGAAAAGACGGCGTCGCGCCGGACCGCGAGGCGACTGCGTTTTTCGAAGCTGCGCCGCCGCACGCTAGCGAGATGCTCGAGACCGAAACCCATCGCGTGGTCGAGTGGCTGATTGCTCGCAGCGTCAGACTGCCGATTCGCGACGATATCGGCGGCGCCGTCGCATTCGTCCTCGGCCCGGCCGACGATTTTCGCAAGCGATGCCTGTTGGATTCACTGCGCAACGCCGACAAGAGGACCAAAGACCAGCTGCACAGGCTTCTGGCGAGCGCAACGCTCATTGTCGACGCAAAGGTGGGCGGGCTGAGCGTCGATGGCGTACTCAACAAAGATCGCGACGAGCCGGCGGATGCCGCCGACGGCGGCGCCGACGGTGATTGGACGCGGCTCGTCGGGCTTCGAATCCGGCAGTCCGATGATCAGAAACCCAATCGCACCGACAACAGCTGGCGCGAACGCCATCGCTTTGCAACCGAATTATCCGACGATGGCGACGAAGTGCGTTGGCTCGTCGTCGAAAAATGGCGTGACGCCACGGCGGGCGAAAACGACCGCGCCATCAGCCGAAAGGCGCAATCGCTTGTGGAGCACGAGAGCTGGACGGAGCAGAAGGCAATTGCCTTGGCGAAGCGACTCGATCTGCCGCCCGCCTATCGAGATCTATTGGCCGTGTCGGCGCGACTGCACGATGAGGGCAAGCGCAATCCACTCTGGCAACGGGCGTTCAACGCGAAGCGAGACGGTGAGGTCTACGCCAAGACCGAAGGTCCCGTGAACGCCCGCTTGCTCGGCGGGTATCGGCACGAGTTCGGCTCGCTTCCTTACGCGGAGCAGGACGAGCGCTGGCGCAAGCTGCCGGAGTACTTGAGAGACCTGGCGTTGCATCTGATCGCCGCGCATCATGGCTTTGCCCGGCCGGTAATCGACACGGCCGGCTGTTACGATGCGCCTCCTTCGGCGCTCGAAGAACGCGCGGCGCAGGTTGCGCTCCGCTTTGCGCGGCTGCAGAAACAATGGGGACCTTGGGGCCTCGCTTGGTGGGAAGCGTTGCTGCGCGCCGCCGATCAGCAAGCATCGCGTGAGAACGACGAGCGTGGAGGCAATGAGTGATGGCCGAGGCTTCCATCCCTGTCGATCTGCTCAATCCAGGTCAGGTTTTTGCCTGCCTCGGCTTCTTGGAAGCCGCTGACATCCTTTGCGGCGGCGCCGAAGGTGGCTTCCATTGGAATCCTAGCGCGAACGCGCGTTTCGATCTGCGCGTGGAGGGCGCCAACAATCCATTTGAGGCGGTGCTTGATTTCCTTACGAAGGCAACGGTTTCGTCGCTCTCGTCGAGCTCCTCGGAAAACGACACAGGCAAATGGCAGATCGAGACGCGACGCCTCTCGGCCGGTGATCCGTTTCCGTTCCCCGACCCATCATCGCCCGCGACACTACCGGCGGAACTGATCGTTGAGGGTCGGCCGTCGATCGTGATCGACCATTGGGGCGACGACACCGAGCGCGACAACGTCAAGTTCTGGGCTGGTTCCGGAGGCTATCCCGGCTCCGCAATCCTGCGTGACGCCTTAGACCTCATTCGCGAGAGCGCTGTGGGCGCAAGCTCCGATCCGTTCTCACTTTGCGCGCCGCAGAGCAACAGTTTTCGCTTCGACTGGCGGCGCGATTACATCCCGATGGAGATCGGCTTTTCGCTCAACGACCACGCCGACATGACCACGGTCGGCTTTCCGCTTGTGGAAGTCCTAGCGGCGATCGGACTGACCAACGCACGGCCCCAGCGAATCTCGAAGCTGGATTACCGATATGGCGTGGTCTCATCATCGGCGCTTCTTGATCCGATCGTCTTGCGAGCGGCGCTGGGCTGTGCCGACTTGCCCTTTTCACAACGCAGGTTCCGGATGCGACTCGGTTGGCCAGGACAGGAAAACCAAGCCCGTTGCATCGTTCACGTTTCAGAGGAGATCGCTTCATGACCGCCCCCACCATAGATACCATCAACGCATGGGCAGATGACGCGAAAGGGCCTGTCGCGCTGTACTTGCGCCAAGAGTTGCTGGCGGTCGAGGGCAAAGGCAGTGTGATTTTCCCGCCGACCTATGCCGACGTCGGCTACAACATCGATACCCTGGCCGACGGCACCAAGGTGGCGAGCATCGACAGCGTCGGATCACAGGCCAATCGCATCGAACCGATATTCAAGTCGGCGAAGGCAGGCTCGGACAACGTGCTGTCAAAGCTCGTGCCGCAGATCACGATCACCTACGGTAACGAGAAATCCATCTCGATTTTGGAGGCGGGCCATCGCCTCGGCGATGCGGTCGTTCGCTCATCCGAGCTCAAGGACGATGCAAAGAAAGCGTTCCAATCGTACGTCGATTCAGGAGATGCCACGGCACTCGCAAAGCTCGCGCCCACATCACTTGTGTTTGGCGTTTGGGACTCGCGGGACACGGGCGCAAAGCTCCCGCGCATCCTCCAATCTGTGATCAGGGCATGGGATGTGAGCGAGCTCAGACGCTCTGCCCAATACACGCCGGCGCTCGACTATGCGGCTCTAGAGGTTTTCACCGAAGATGAGAAACAGAAGGCGGAAGGCAAAAAGGAAAGCCCGCTCGCCCAGCGTGGCTTCGTTCACGTTCCTGCATCCGACCAGCTCGGCGGCGTGGTCGCGCGCGGCGCCATCGAGCGCGATGTCACGGTCAATCTCGTGGCGCTGCGGCGTCTCGAGGGTGAGAACACGCAGTTGCTGCGGCGCTATATCCTCGGCCTTGCGCTTGTTGCGGCGGCCGAGCCCTTGGACGGCTTCTTGCGCCAGGGGTGCTTGTTGGTTCCCGACGCGGATGCATCGCCGCGCTGGACGCTCGTGCAGAGAACCGGTCAGCGCATCTCCATTGATCTGAACGCCGCGCTGACGCTGGAATACGCGAAGGCAGCAGCGCAGAAGTTTGGCGTCGGCCAGAACAGGGAAGTCCGTTTCGACAAAAAGCTGGCCAAAGAGGATGTAAAGCGGGCCGCAAAGGGCTGAGCCATGTATCGCAGTCTGGTCATACACGTTCGCTTTGCGGACGATCGCTATCACGGCCGCCCTGAATGGCCGCCTGGCCCTGCCCGGCTGTTCCAGGCTCTTGTAGCGGGCGCCGCGTGCGGCGCTTTGCCCGAAAAGTTCCGAAACGCGCTGCGGTGGCTTGAGTCGCTCGAAGCGCCGGTGATTGCGAGCGCCCCTGTGCGCGACGGCGCAGCGCTCAAGACTTTCGTCCCCAACAACGATCTCGATGCGGTCGACGGCGACCCAGCGCGCGCAAGTGAAATACGTGTGCCAAAGCAAATCAAGCCACGGCTTTTGGAATCACAGGCCCCTCTCCTCTACGCCTGGACATACGAAGCCGGCGTAGAGAACGACCGCAACGCGCAGATCGTCTGCGCGATCGCCGATCGCCTATACCAGCTCGGTCGCGGCGTCGATATGGCGTGGGCCGATGGCGAAGTGATCGATGTCGACGAAGTCGAAGCGCGGTTTGCCGAGCATGGCGGCATTGTTTATCGGCCGAGCGCCGGCGTCGACGGCGTCGTGCTCGCTTGTCCGCAACGCGGCTCGCTCGACAGCCTAGAAACGCGACATGCGGCGCAGTCCCGCCGCTTCGCGGTGGCCGGCAGCGGCCGCAGCGCGCAAACCCTGTTCGCACAGCCACCGAAGCCCAGCTTTTCTCGCTTCGCTTACGCGAGTCTGCCGTGTCGCCGGCTATTCGTACTGCGCCGCAATGCGTCGGACGCATCACCCGCGTCCTGGCCGCTGGCGGCCGCAAGCAGCCTGGTCACCATCGTTCGCGACGGCGCGTTGATGAAGTTGCGGCGCGTATTGCCCGCGGAGGCCGCCAAGATCGAGCGTGTGCTGGTTGGACATGGTGCGAGCGAAGCTGACAAGGCCACTCGCGTGCGCATCATTGCGCTGCCCTCGATCGGACACGAGCACGCCGATCAGGCCGTTCGACGTTTGCTGGTCGAGATCCCACCGAACTGTCCGGTGCGCGCCGATGATCTCCTCTGGGCGTTCTCGGGTCTCGACCTCGCAGACGCGACGACGGGCGAAGTGATTGGCCTGCTTGTCGAAGCCGATGAGCGCAAGATGCTGGCGCACTACGGTGTCGATGACGGCGCATATTTCCGCTGGCGCACGGTGACGCCAATGGTTTTGCCCACGCAGCCGTCTATCGTGCCACGCGCGAACGGCGCGGTTCGCGCAAGGCGTGAGGCGGACCTCGTGCACTCGGTTCATGACGCGCTACGGCACGCCGGCGTTTCGACCGCGGTGCAGTCCGTGCGGCTCCAGCGCGAGCCCTTCACCCGCGGCGGCAAGCGCGCAGACGCGTTCGCCGATGGAACGCGCTTTGCCCCAAACCGACTCATGCATGTTGAAATCGCGTTCAAGGACCCGGTGAAGGGACCGCTGATCGTCGGCGACGGGCGATATCTCGGCATCGGACTGATGGCGCCGGTGAAAGACGAATTCGCGAGCGCGCTGGCGCTGACGATAAGCAAGCAAACCCAACCGTCGCTTGCCCAGCGTGACGAGCTACTGCACGCCGTTCGCCGCGCGCTGATGAGCCGCGACGCCGAAGTGGATGGCAAACCATCCACCCTGTTCTCGGGACATGAGGACGGTGCCGGACCCGCGCGCTCTGGCGTCCACCGGCACGTCTATCTCATCGCCGACAGCAGCGACGGCGAAAAGATCGATCGCATCGCCATCGTTGCGCCTTGGTCTGTCGACAGAAGCTGGCGTCCGCTGCGAGCCGAGCGCGAGCGTTTCGACAAAGTCGCACGCTCTCTTTCGGTCGTGAAAGCCGGTCCCGCGGGCGTGATCCACTTCGCTGACGCCGTGGAGGCCGATGAGCGCGATCCACTGTTCGCCCGCGCGACGGCGTGGGTCTCGCGCACGTCTCACCTGCCGACGCGTCATGCCAAGAAGCATGAGGATGCGAAATCCGTGGTCGCCGATGATCTCGCGGCCGAGTGCGTGCGCCGCGGCTTGCCGAGACCCGAAGTCGAAATCCTGCGCCTCCACATCGGTCCACGTGGGGGATTGGAGGCGGACGCGCGACTCCGCTTCCGCGTAGCGGTTGCCGGGCCCATCATCCTCGGCCGCAGCGCCCACCGTGGCGGCGGCGTGTTTGGAGCAGAAGAGGACAAACGGTTCTGATAGGGCCGAGGCAAATAGGTCCTTCGCTGCTGAAGCCAGGAAAGTGATTGCGAATTGGGGTCAAGCAACGCCGATCGGGGTCAAACGCCGATGCCGATTCACAGTCAGGGCGATGCTCACGGGCAAAACGTCGGCAGAAAACTGGCACCCGAAAGGGTTCGAACCTCTGCCCCCCAGATTCGTAGTCAGTCGGACAGCCTTCGAACCTGCAAACGCGCTGCAAACGCAGCACCGAAGATCAAACCCACCGCCCAACAGACGCGCCTCTGTAACGGCGGCATTCGCGGTCTTCGAGGTGGTGCCGCCTGCGTGACTCGAACACGCGACCCCCGCATTACGAATGCGATGCTCTACCGGCTGAGCTAAGGCGGCTGGCGCTCGACAAAGAGGCGCGGACGATAGTCGCGCGCCGCAGCCGCCGCAACACGCAACTCGCGGGCATGCGCGGGCACGCGAGGGCGCAGATTTCGCTTGCACGCGCCCGTTTTTTGTTCTACATTTGTTCAGGTCCGCGGCTTTGAGCAAAATCCGCCGCGTTTCACGGGTGGGCCGCCTGGCTATGGTCAAGCCAAGCGCGGTCATTTCCGCGCCGGCTCTCGCGCCCCGTGCTGCACCTTGACAAGTGAAGACTGTTTTTCCGGAGCGTGCCGGCCTCGCATGTGGGCTCTCTCGGTGTGCGCGCGAAGCGCCAAGCGGCATCGCTTTGCGGGCCACGGCAAGCGGCAAGCCAAGCGGCACAGAGGGGGGCGATGTGGCACACGATGTGGCACAGGCAAATGGCACACACGATCCCTGTGCCAGTTGTGCCATTTGAGACGGGGCCTTTAAGGCGGCGGCGGGCCGCCGGCCGGCGCCGCCTCCTCGGTCACCTCCGGCGCAACCGGCGTCGGGGCCAGGAACTCGCGCAGGGCGCGGGCGCTTTGCGCGGGCGCCTCCTCCATCGGCAGGTGGCCCACGTTCTTGTAGATCACGAGCTTTGCGCCCTTGATCGCCTGCGCGTAGGCCTCGCCCATGTCGCGCGGCGTCAAAGTGTCGAGATCGCCCCAGAGGATCAAGGTGGGGGTCGCGATCTTGTCGGCGTTGGCTTCGAGGAATCCGACTTGGGCGATTTGGAAGCGCTTCAAAAGCGCTTGGCGCGTGCCGACGCGGCGGTTGAGCTGCCAATAGCGGTCGACCATTTCGGGCGTGACCAAGGCGTCATCGACGACGGCCTTCTTCAGGCCTTCCTCGAACAGATAGCGCGGCGTCACATAGAGCAGCGCGTATTGCAGCACGGGGATGCGGGCAAGACGAAAGCCCAAGCCCGGATCGGTCGGCGTCTTGGTGGGCATGCCGCCGGCATCGATCAGGATGAGATGGGTCAGGCGATCGGGCGCGGTGAGCGCAAAGCGGGCAGCAACGGCTCCGCCCATGGAGTTGCCGGCAAGCGCGAAGCGCTCGAGCCCGAGGGCGCTGGCGAAGGCGGCGACGAAGGTCACCATGCCTTCCTGGCTGTAGTCGTCGCCGGGCACCGCGCCGGTCAGGCCGTGGCCCGGCAGGTCGACGCTGATGAGGCGGAATTGGTCGCCGAGCTCGGCCACCCAGGGCTCCCAGGTGTGGAGCGAGGCGTTCGAGCCGTGCAGCAGAATAAGGGGAAGCCCTTGGGCCTGCCCCTGGTCGCGATAATGCGCGCGCGCACCGGTGGGCAAGTCGGCGAAGCGCGAGGGCGGCTGGGGGCCGTACTTGGCCAGAAGATCGGCCGCCGGCACGTCGGGATCGGCGAAAAAGGCGACGGCGCCTACGGCCAAAATGGCAAGAAGGAAAAGGAGCGTCAGAAGCCCGCGAAAAAACCCAACCATGATCCACCCCCTTGGCGTTCGGTTGAGGTCATTATAGCGCGGGTGGGGCGTCGAGGTCCGCCTCAGATTCCCAATGCCTCACCAGGAACCGCTGCGCCTTCGGCGGGCGGCGTCGTCTCCGCTCAAGGCGTAGTCGTCGGCGTCGGGGCCGGGGTCGTCGGGCGCGCGCGGCGTGTAGGGGGCATCGTCTGCGCGAACAGGCGCGACTTCGCGCGCCGTGTCGTGACTTGGCGCATAGGGGTGACGAGCCTCGCGCGTCACTTCGGTTGCGGGCGGGCGCATGTCCTCGGCCTTCACGGCGTCGCGGTAGAGCGCGCTTGCGTCGGTCGACTCGGCGTAGGCCTTGGCCGACTCGGCGGGCGACATCGTCTCAACGGATACCGGGCGCGGCCCGCTCTGCCAGGCCAGGGTGTCGAAGGCGCCGCAAGCGCTGCAGCTCGCCTGCCATTCGTTGTGGGCGCGGGCGCAGGCCGTACACAGCCATTGCGCGTCACGCGGCGCACGCATGGCGCGGCTCGCCCACTCGCGGGCGATCAATCCGTCGCCGCCGTAACTACGCTCGATGTCGGCCATGAGCAGGCACACGCGCGCGACAGGAAAACGCTCGGCGAGCGGGCGCAGCGTCTCGCGCGCCTCCTCGAGGCGGCCGCGCGAGATCGAGACGGCGGCACTCAGGATCTGGCTTTCCGGATGCTCGGGATTCATTCCGGCGAGGTCGGACAAACGCTTGGCGCGCGCATGCGGCGGCTCTTCGGGCTTCAAGTTTGCGTAGGCTCGCGCAAGGTCGGGGTGCGGCTCGAGCGACCAGGCGGTTTCGATCAGGCTTGCGGCTTTCCAGTGGCGCCCCTGCGCGGCCGAATGTTTGGCGGCGATGAGGGCGGCGGGGGCAAATCCCGGCGCAAAGGCCAGCGCTTCCTGCGCGTGTTTCAGCGCGGTCTCGGCCTGGCCCGCGTTCTCGGCATCCTTGGCAGCAGCGGCGGCAAGCACCGCGCGACGGCGCTTGGCGATGCTCGAGTCGATGAGCTTGACTTTCGCCTGAGCCTCGACGGCGTCGGCGGCTTGCGTCCAGGCGCGTTTGGAGATCTGCAAATCGAAAAGCGCGTTCAACGCCCACGGCGTTTTGGGTCTCAGGACCCGGGCGCGCTCGGCGATCGAAATTGCCTGGTCGATGTCGCTGCGGCGGACGGAGGCCATGTAGAGGCCGCGCAGCCCCAAGAACTCCGTCTCCTTCGATTGCAGCATTTGCGTGTAGTAGCGCTGCGCCTGTTCGTCGTCGCCGTCGAGCTGGGCGGCTTGCGCGGCGAGGAGAAGCGCAAGCGGCGGCTCGCCGACAAGCGCAATCGCTTTGCGGGACTGACGGCGGGCTTCTTCATCGTCGCCGGCCGCTACCGCCACTAGACCGCGCGTCAAGGCGGCAAAGCCTCTGCGGCGGCGGCCCATCTGACGCCAGCGAAACAACTCCGCCGGCGCGTCGACGAAGGCCGAGACGATGCGATAGACCGTGATGGTGAGAACCGAGAGGCCGACGACCAGAGCGGCTGCGACCGCGAGGTACATGCGAATCTCGTAGTTCGCCAGCGTGATCGTCACAGTGCCGCCGAGATCGGCGACCGCCACCGCCGCAAAGGCGATGAGCGCGATCAGGACGAACAGCATCAAAGCGCGAAGCATGCCGTCCTAGCCCCTCACGGCGTCGGCAGTTGCGGCACCGGTTCGGTGCTCGCGGGAGCCGAGAGCGCGGCGACAGCCTGCGTGTTGAGCTTGGCCAGCGCCGATTCCAGATGTACGCGCGCCGAGGCTTGCGCGAGCCAGGGCGCAAGCGGCGCACGCGCAGCACCTTGGATCGCGTTCAGCTCCCTGACTGCGGCCGCAAGGTCGCCGGCCTTCATGCGCGTTTCGGCGCGCGCGATGCGGCCGGCGGTCGAGTTGACTGGCGTCTCGCCAAGCGGGCGCGCGCTGATCGTCGCCATGAAGTTTGCCCAAAGGGCAGACCACATGCTGCCGCCGCCCTTGGCCAAGGTCTCTGCGTCGAGGGCCGCGTCAGCCGCCCTGCCAAAGGTGGCAATCAAGGTGCCGGTCGTGGGCAAGCCTTTGACGGCGAGCGGCTCGATCACCGCCAGTACCGGATCGTTCGGTACGATGGCGGCGACGACGTCGTACTCGGTTTTGAACGGGGCTGACCCTTGGGCGGCGCGCATCAGGTTTGCAATTGCGGTCGCAAGCGAAGCGCGGCGCGCGAGCACGAGGAGATCGGAGTTTTCGAGCTTGGCAATGCGATCGGCGAAGGCGTCGACGCGTGTGCTCATATCGGCAATACCGGTCGTGAGGCTCGCGATACCGTCCTTGGCGCTTTGGATATCGGCCGGCGTCTTGGTCTCGAGCGCGGTCAAACGCGCGCTCAAATCATCGATGAGGTTGCGGTCGGTCGCAGGCGCACCCAAAGCGGCATTGGCGCCAGCAGCGGCAGCCTCGCTCGCGAGCCGTCCGGCGCTGACAGCGGCCTCAGCGGTCGCGAGTCGCTTGTCGAGCTTGGCTATGCGATCATTCACTGCGTCAAGTTCGCTCGCGGGCTTTTGTGCGCGGGATTCGAGGGCGGTGACGCGCGCCTCGAGCTCGATCTCACGTGCGTCCTCGCCACCGGGCAGAAAGCGGGCGAGCAGCGCGCCGAACACGGCTGCCACGAGCAAGAGAAACAGGATCCCGACAGCGTCGCGCCAGTCTTCGATCAACCCATGGCGAACACGCCGCTCAGGCGGCGGCTTTGCCGCGCCGTTTCCGGGGAGGGCGGTCAACTCGCTCATGCGCGTGGAACTCGTGCTTCGTTGCGGGAAAGCTACTCAAGGGGGGGCCGACGCCACAAGCGGCGTCAGGCGCGCCCAATCATCTCAACCATGGCGTCCAGCGCCGGCCGCCGGGCGACAAAGATTCCGCGAAATTTCAGGGCGCTGAGCGGCTTGGCGACCGATTCGCTCAAGACATAGGCCGTCATTTTTGCGCAGGCTGAGGTAAGCCCGCCCTCCTCGAGCAGCGCCGCGAAGATGCCGGCAGTTCGTTGTGAGAAGAACGTCGCAGCGTCGATGAGTCCTGCGCTCAATTCGGCGGAAGCGGCGCCCGACAAAGCATCGCTTGCGTGGGCATCGTAAATTACTTCCGTGCGCACGGAATATCCGAACGGACGGAGTATCGCCCGCAAGTCACCGGCGGTTGCCGTGCCGGTCGGATGCAACAGAACGCCTGCTTCAGCTTTGAGAATCGCGCGCACGTGGGCTGCCAAGCCTTCGACGCCGTCGCCCGCGCTCTCTTTGACGGTCTTGAAGCCGAGCGCGGCTGCTTCGCCGGCCGTGGCAGCGCCAACGGCCAAGACCGGGATGTCGCGCGCGCGAGTGCGGCGAGCAGCGGCGCGGGCGCCGTTCGCACTAGTGAACAAGAGTGCCTGCACTTGGTCGAGGTCGAGATCGTCGCCGTCGCGAAAGGCAATGTCGATCAACGGTTCGAGAATCGTGCTGTGTCCCTCCGCGTGCAGACGGTCTGCAAAAGCTTCGGCATCGATGCGCGGGCGGGTGATCAGAATGCGCATTTCAACGGGCCAAGAAATCGGAACCGGCGCGTGCGAGCAGTTCGCGTCCCGCATCAAGCCCGATCGCTTGGGCCTCGTTAGTAGTGGCGACTTGCGCCGTTCGCGCTACATCGAATCGCGAACGCCCATCGGGCGAAAGCACACAACCTTGGAAAGTGATGCTGCGCTCGCCACGGAAGCGCGCGAGACCTGCGATCGGCGTCTTGCACGAGCCGTCGAGCGCGGCAAGAAAGGCACGCTCCAGCGTGATGGCGAGATCGGTGGTGTGATCGTTGACGGGGGCGAAAAGATCACGCGTCTTGGCATCGCCTTCGCCCAATTCAACGCCTATGGCGCCTTGCGCCAGAGCGGGAAGCATCTCCTCCGGCGAGAAAATGTGGCGGACATGAGCTTCGGCGCCGAGGCGCTTGAGGCCGGCGAGAGCTAGCACCGTTGCGGCCGCTCCCCCCGATTCGAGCTTCTTTAGACGCGTGCCGACATTGCCGCGGAGGTTG
>Ga0187892_10005214_pt1 | contig 20696 bp, 24 predicted proteins | sample MA1701073metaG_FD_139345 | JGI IMG/M metagenome (GOLD analysis project Ga0187892, IMG submission 139345) | Bio-ooze microbial communities from a basaltic lava cave in the Kipuka Kanohina Cave System on the Island of Hawaii, USA - MA170107-3 metaG ... | reverse complement strand
GCTTCACAAAGCTCAAGGCGCCCCCGCTCAAGTGGCGGAGGAACGGTCATTGAATGAATCAGTCAATTGTAGAAAACCAAGCTCTTGAGCAATTTTGAAACTGTAGGGCATTCAACGTTGAGCGGGGGCGCCTTGAACATAGCAAACCCTCAATTTAGCGACTGCCCCCTTCCCGACTGCAATTTTCTTAAGTTGAACTGCCCCCTTCCCAACACACAAGCTTATGTAGCTCTTCGTGTCCGTTCGTGTCTCTTCGTGGATCGTTTTCCTTTTTTGTTCCTATCCGCGTTCATCCGCGTAAATCCGCGGCAAATTTCCTGCTCTCGCAATCTCGAATTTCTTTCCTTGTCTCGGTAATAACCACCATGCTAGTCTCCGCTCGCTCCCACAGATTCCCAGCGTAAAACCTTGAGCAATGCCCAGTCATTGTTCTTTAAATTCGAATTTCGAAATTCGCAATCCGAAATTCGTAAGAGGAGCTCCCATGAACAAGAGTCGGCGCAATCGACAACTTGGTACGCACCGGCACGAAACCCACCGCAGCAACCTTCCCTGCGTCCTTAGGCTTCGTCCCCGGTTTCGTGCCACCGCCGTTCCCGCAGCCTTGAGGTGTGGGGTGTTTGCTGATGCTCAATTAACAAGGTAATGAAGTCAGTACCACCTCGCGGTAGCGGGTGGGTCCAACTGGCGCATAACACGATCCACGAATCAACACGAAACCTCACTAAACTTCTTTTCGTGTTGGTTTGTGTAACTTCGTGGATCGTCTCCTTTTCTTATTTCCTATCCGCGTTCATCCGCGCAAATCCGCGGCTGGTTTTCTTAAATTCGAAATTCCGATATTCGAGATTCCTATTTCGATTCCCCAATCTTCTTCCTCAGATCATTGACACTCACCTTACCAGGCGATATAAGCCGAGACACTTGCATCTGTAGCTCTTCACTTGAGGCGCTAACTCCTTCGCCAAAATCCGCGCCCTTTGATCAGTCCTCATTGCAAGCCAACCAAAGCTGCAAACCGGAGGCCCACTCATGCCTTACGAAAAATCTCCTGAACAACTTCGAAAACTCGTTGAGAAAGTGCTCCAGGACCCAGCCAACTCGGAGATCAGCGAAGGCCTGAAAAGATCGCGAATAGACGAGGCTGCCCTCTACCGCGCTATCGATAAGAACGCGAACGACATCTGGGCCGGGGTTTCATCGGAAATCGCTGACTACGACGCCACCGACTCCCGACTTCACTTAGAAGCTAAACTCGCAACCATGGTCGACCCCGAACCAGATCCCAACAGTGCTAGAGCAGGCTTTGCCTCAAAAGTCATGGAGCAGCTGCTCTCAGTGTTCTCCGTGTCTCTGTGGTGAGTTATTGGTAACGCTTTATTCACCACTGAGACACAGAGAGCACTGAGAAAAGCATCTTGAAGTGAGATTAGCCAAATTAGGACACTATTCTTAGGTTCACCTCCTGGCAAATACCAGGCAATCCGATTATGATCCGCGCCGCGTATATATCGGTCCGACTAGAGAACTCAGCTATGCTCAAACTTTCCGCAATTTTATTGATTCTGATGGTAACAACTATGTTTCTTAACGCTTGCAGTATGGCGAACGCTTCCGCAGTCGCTATTCCCAATCCCAAACTCGACGCCGCACTCGCTAAGACAAAAGGCGAGCAAACGGCAGTTTTTGCTGGAGGCTGCTTTTGGGGTGTTGAAGCAGTTTTCGATCACGTGAAGGGAGTTTTGAAAGCGGAGTCGGGCTACTCGGGTGGTTCAGCCGAGGGTGCCCAGTACTACGCCGTCGCCTCAGGTTCTACTGGTCACGCAGAAGCGGTCCGCATCACTTACGATCCGTCGCAAATCACCTATGGCCAACTGCTGAAAGTGTTTTTTGCGGTGGCCCATGATCCGACTGAGTTGAATCGTCAAGGACCTGATGTTGGTTCTCAGTATCGCTCGGCGATCTTCTACGGCAATGAAGAGCAGAAGCGCATCGCCGCAAGCTATATCGAACAACTGAATCAGGCGAGGGTGTTCCGAGACAAGATCGTTACGCAGGTTGTTCCAATCAAAGCCTTCTATGAAGCGGAGGCCTATCATCAGAACTACCTGGTGAATCACCCCAACCAGCCATACATCGTCAACTACGACCTGCCAAAGCTCGCGAACCTTCGCAAATTGCTGCCCGAGTTGTGTAAGGAGTAGCAGTTACACCTCGCGCATTGGCCGCGATCGAGATAGCACCCAGCATGATGAGGCTCGACGTTCAACACCTCCTCAGCGCCAACGGCGCGAAATGTAAAAGCCAGGGGCAAGCGCGGAGCGAAGCGGAGCGCGTCGCCCCTGGACGAGGTACGTTAAAGGACTGGAGCCCTGAAGGGGCGTAATAGAGTTTCGCGATCTTGAATGAAGAGGACCTTCCAAATCTTGAACGAGATGGTTACAGATGGAGCCATCGAGAACTATGCTATCGCTGGAGCCGTTGGCGCCACATTTTATGTTGAAGCGTTCGCAACCCAGGACATCGACGTTCTTGTGATCATGCCCGACACCAAAGGCGGGCTCATCACGCAGATACCCGGATGGGACTACCTGCAAAAGCGTGGCTACCAGGAGATTCGCGGTGAAACGATTGTGGTGGAAGGGTGGCCCTTGCAGTTTATTCCCATTTCCGATGCCTTGGAGGAAGAGGCCTATCTAAACGCGGAGGTCTTCCTGGTTGATGAAGCACCAGTGCGGGTTGTGTTGGCTGAACATTTGGTTGCTATCATGCTTAAGACCGGCAGAACCAAGGATCTTGCTCGGATAGAGATGTTTCTGTCACAGGACGCGGTAGACCGCGAAGTCCTTTTGGAGATAATTAAGAGACACGGCTTGAAACAACAATGGGCAACGATTTGAGAGTAAGTTTCGGTGAATAAAAAATACTCTGAAGTAAAAGACCTACATCAACGCAAAGAAGCCGACCGCAAAACAGCAGCGAAGCGACCGGTTGCGGAAAAACTAGCAACTTTGGAGAGACTGCGCGACGTTGAAAGGAGTCTGGCCCCAATTCGGGCCGCAAACAAAGCGCGGCGCGCCGCAAAACAGGTCAAGATCCGCATCAAGACGGCGTGATGAGCACCACCGAGGACGGGGTGACGCGGGGACGGGGTGACACGGGGACGCGAAGACGGGGGAACCAGTCGGTGGCATCCTTCATACTTTTTGTGCAGCGCGCTGCCCACCGCCGTCTCGGTGTCCTCGCGTCACGCCTTCCCCGCGTCCCCGAGTCTCCGTGTCACCGCGTCCCGACCAATTCGGTAATCCGCTAGTTCGAGATTCTTGCGCCGCCAACCTCTTACGATCTACCATCCACGCACCGTGCCGACCAACGTCTCTCGTTTTATACAGTTGCTGGCTATGGGCCTGTACACCGGAATCCTGTTCGGTGATCGCCTCGGCATTTCTCCTGTTCGTCCGAAGTTGCCGGCGAGTTCCTTTGTTCTGTTTCAACAGGACTTACACACCAGATTTGGTAAGTTAATGCCGGTCTTGCTAATCGGCAGCTTAGTTGCAGGAATTCTCTGGTTGATTCTGAGGCGCCGTGATTTCCGAACCAGCGAATATTTACTGACTGCGATTGCCACCTTCTGCAATGCAATCGTCATGATCGTGACGATTCTGATCAACGTTCCCGTCAATGAAACCATGATGTCGTGGCAGGCATCGGTCCCACCCGATAACGTGATGCAACTTTGGGCGCCTTGGGAAGGCGGTCACACAATCCGCACCGTCGTCGCGCTGCTGGGCTTCAGTTGCCTGGCCTACTCAGTCGCCGGCCGACCGAAAACCGACTTCCCGTTGGTGTGACTGGTTCAACCGAAAGGGCCGATCTCAAGCGTCACCCCGTCCCCGCGTCCCGCCTCAGGACCCACGTCGTCATCGCCCGATTGCTCCTACCGTGGCTTTCTTTGGTAGTGTAATGTTTTCAGAATTACAGAACTCATATCGAGGCTTCGGGCAACGATCCACGAATTCACACGAAATATCACTAAGCTTGTTAGTGTTGGTTCGTGCAATTTCGTGGATCGTTTTCTGGAAGATGCGAGAGTATTTACTACCCTTTCTTTTATCTTCGCTTTTAAATTCAAAATCCGAAATTCTTCTTTGGACTTCGGTGTTGACAAGTGTTTCAATAGTGCAGATTCGTTCTTCATCGCGCTGTACCCCAGAACAAAACGTTGCCTTGAACGAACCCGGGGGAAGCAATGTCGTTTCAAGTCACTTGCCGGCGCGCCCTTTTTCTAAAGAGACCCACGCATCGACGCTTCGTTTTTTCCATCCTGTTGATTCTCTTCTGCAGTATCCCGAACGCGCTGGCAAGTCGAATTTGCACCAACTCATCTTCGATGGCGAGTCAATCGGGAAGTATCAAAGGTAAAGTAGTTGCTGACATCCCCGATCAACGACGAACCATTGCCGATGTAACCGTCACGCTTAGCGGCAACACCATCGCGGACAAGAAACTTGAAACGATCAGTAACGAAGAGGGCGCCTACAATTTCACTGGGTTACCAGCCGGCGATTATGTCATCACTGTCGACCTCCGCGGCTTCAACAAATACGAACAAAAGGTCAACGTTTTAATTGAGGCAACGGTTGAGATGGACATCCTTTTGCAACCGAGCCCGATCACCGGAACAGTCACAGTCACGGAGGACCCAACCAACGCCAGCAAGACTGACTCAAGCGTGCCCGGAGTGATCACAACTTCGACGTTACGTGATGCGCCGCTCATTGATCAGAGATTTCAGGATGCGCTGCCTTTATTGCCCGGAATAGTTCGCGGAGCAGACGGCACGCTGAACATCAAAGGTACTCGGCCGACGCAGAGTGGCATCCTGGTTTCAAGCTTGAACGTCACTGATCCAGTAACTGGAAGTCCCGCAATCACATTACCTATCGAAGCTGTCGACACGATTCACGTCTATTCAAATCCCTACTCTGCCGAGTTTGGAAAATTCACCGGAGCCGTAACCACGATCGAGACCCGCTCAGGCAGTAATCGGTTTCGTTATCTGCTGACCGGCGTACTGCCGCGGCCTCGTATACGCGACGGAAGCATTTTCGGCATTGGCGCAGTGTCGCCGCGTGTGGCCGTTGGTGGACCAATCAAGAAAGACAAGCTGTTTTTCTTTCAGAGTCTCGAATACCGTTTTACCCGCACTGAAGTTCCCAGCCTGGAGGATCTAAACGAAGCGCAGCGCGACATCCGTCGTGAGAGCTTCGACTCGTTTTCCCGAATTGATTGGGTAGTTAATTCGATTCATCGGTTGACTGCAAGCTTTTCACTCTTTCCGCAAAAGCTCGACTTCGCCAACCTGAATACCTTCAATCCTGCTGAAACCACCGCCAACATACATCAGCGTGGTTGGTTTGTGGCGTTGAACGCGCAATCTGCGTTTCGGTCGGGCGCGTTGTTGCAATCGGCCTTGAGTGCCAAACAATTTGATACGGATGTGTTTGGCAATACAGGCGCTCCGTATTTGATCACACCGGAGCGGCGGTTTGGTGGTTGGTTTAATCGTCTCAATCGCGCCAGCCGTCGCTATGAATGGCTCGAGGTCTTCAACTTTGCGCCCAGGAAGTGGCGCGGTAACCATGCACTGAAGGTTGGTTTCCAGTTTCTCCACGCTTCGTTTCATGGCAGCGACAACTCTAAGCCGGTCCGTGTTGTTCGAGCTGATGGTACAACGAGTCAATTAATTGAATTTTTTGGTCCGGGAAGTTTGAAGCAGACTCAGAACGAGTTTTCGGCTTTCGCCCAGGACAAATGGTCACTGCGGAGATGGCTCACGCTCGACTTCGGGGTGCGTTACGATCGCGATGGTACGGGGCAGCAGAATAACTGCGCACCGCGGTTCGGCTTTGCACTATTGCCCGCCGGGACAGATCAGACCGTCGTCCGCGGTGGGGTGGGACTTTTTTACGACAAGATCCCGCTCAATATCGGGACGTTTGAGCAGTTCCAAAACTTTCAAGTGACTACCTTTAACAGTGACGGAACTACTATCGCTGATGGTCCACGTTTGTACACAAACACGACCGCGGCTGGCGACTTAGAGAATCCCTACAGCGTCGGCTGGAGCCTCCAAGTCGATCATCAGTTTACTTCGCGTTTCCTGCTGCGGCTGGGCTATGAAGAGCGGCATACGCATAACGACTTCATTATCGAGCCTCTGAAGCAAGGAACGGCAGGACTTTTGCTGTTAAGAAACTCGGGGCGATCGCTCTACCGGGAATTCCAGGTGGTGGCGCGTACACGCGTACAAGAGAAACGAAATATCTCTGTGGCGTATGTGAAGTCGCAGTCGCGCGGCGACCTGAATGATTTCGATTTATTTTTTGGCAATCTCAGGAATCCGATCATTCGCGCGAACGAGTATGGGCCACAAAACTTCGACGCGCCTCATCGCCTGCTCGTGTGGGGTGACCTTGGCCTGCCGTGGGAAGTGGTGGCTACACCTGTCATTGAATGGCGGACCGGCTTTCCGTTTTCGCAGATAGATGAAGATCAGAATTTCGTTGGATCACGGAACGAGGGCGGGCGCTTCCCGGCGCTGGTAACATTCGACATACTCGTGACCAAGGGTGTGACCATTCCCATTCCCTTTCGCGGCAAGCGGTTTAAGGGGCGTGTGGGGATAACGGTCTTCAACATTACGAACCACTGGAATCCCCGTGACGTGCAGAACAATATTGACAGCAGACAGTTTGGGACCTTCTTCAATAGTGCGGATCGAAGCTTCCGCACCAAATTCGAGCTAGTGAAGTATTGAAACACGAGAGAGAATTTCGGATTTCGGATTTCGGATTTCGTGTTGGTGATGATTCGTGTTGATTCGTGGATCGTGTCTGCCGATACAAATAATAGGCCGCGGATGAACGCAGATGAACGCGGATCTAAAAAAGGCAGAACTCAATCTTCGCCTTATGCAGTTAGGAAGGTGGATTCTGTCCCCGCTCCCCTTCGCATCGAGTCATCACCAACACGAAATCCGAAATCCGAAATTCCCTCGCGGCTCTGCCGCCTCCCGTGCGGTAAGGCTCTGCCTTACCGACCAGCACACAAAAAAACAAGCAGCCGAGGCTACGCCTCGCCGTCCGCGGCCTCCGGTTCCCGGCTGAGTAGCAGCAGGCCAGTGAGGTAAAGCACGAGAGTGAAGAAAGAGATGTAACCGGTGGCGGCGGCAAATGTCGGAGCGTCGAGGGTGCCGAGTGAGACTCCCTGCAGCAGCGCCCCCGCCAGGCTTTTCAGCCATCCACCATCCGTAGCATAAAGGCTGGCCAGCAGCATGTGCTTCAAGACAAACGCGGTTCCGAACAGCACCACCAGGCTGCGTAACAATCGACGCGCGTCAAACGATGAGAACTGATTATTCCAGAGCGTCCAAAGGAAAAAGAATGAAAAGAGCCAGTGCAATAAGCCACGCTCCGGCAACACTGAATTGAACGCCTGCGCGGAAGCGAAAAAGAGCGCCACGAGCGTCCAGACGTGCGCCACATTTGTGAGCGGTGAATAGTGATGGGCCACCCACGCTCGCAATTCAATCAGACGGCCGCGAACAAAAAGCAGCATCAGCAAAACAGCGAGAACCAGAGTTATAAGTGGAGGCGGAACAAAAACAAACGCGCGGTCTGGGGCGTTAACCCGCAAACCACCCAGCAGCGTGACGGTCAGGAATATCATCGGCAGCAACACAAAACTCACCAACGCCCGATTCCGCGACCTGTTACGAACGGCCACCAACTCCCTCTGATCATTGACCTCCACCAATTCATCTCGGTTGTTGACCGTAACCAACTCGCCTTCGTTAGTCACGTCGACCAACTCGCCCTGGTCAGCAGCCATTAGGTCGTCACTGCTTGTAGTTCTTAATTCCTCACTCATCACTTCACTGCTTCAAAAGTCATGTTTGCCGCGTACCTCGGCTTTGCCGCCTGACTTGCGGCAGTGGCTTTGCCCTGCCGTTAGCGTTTTGTTTTAGTTTGGGGGCTGTGCCCCGAGGGTTTTTGGCCCATTAAGACTCAGTAGACTTGAAGAAGGGGCGTAGCCCCAACAATAAGTTTGGGCGATCAACGGCAGGGCAGAGCCACTGCCGCACGTCAGGCGGCAAAGCCGATCACATGTTTGCTCCTTCTTCCTGCCACCTTCCCCCTTCCCCTTTCCCCCTTTCCCCCTTGTTACTTCCTCTTCCTCATCACCTTCAACGGATTAACATCCCCCCAACTCCGCTCCGTCCCTTGTTCCAGCTCAGCCTTTAACTCCGCAGCCGTATGCAACTGCAGGTTGTCATCCGGAACGGTAAGCGGTCCGGACGCGAGCGCAATAGCCCGATTAACGGCTTCAACACCCTCTTTGAACAACTCCTGATCGTAGTAAACGCGGCCCCACCCTTCACGATAGAAGGAGTAGGCGACATAGAACTGAGTTCGAGCATCGCCCTGGGCCGGGTCGGCGCGATTCCATTCATCGCGCGCCGCGCGAAACTGATCGCGCCGAAAGAGTTCGAGGGCAGCATTAAACTTCTGCTCGTCTACCTGGTAAGTGCCCGCGGCAACCTGAGCTCCCGTCGACACCTCTTTGAAACTGCGCGGCTCCGTTGCATACAGCCAGACGATCACCACCGCATAAACCGCAGTCACCACCAACCCAGTAATTTGAATAAGCCTCTGCTGCATGTCTAATTCCTCGCTACCCGGGACCCCGATTCCTCGCTAGCCGAAACGCCAAGCCCGTCCTCCGATTCCGCCAAACCATTTCCGAAGATCAATCGGTGTCTGCATAACGTAGATGATACGCGAAAGCCAGAATATTGCTCCTATCAATGGACACCGGTTTTCTTTTCGATGGACACCGTCGGTTTCTTTGTCTTTGCTCTCAAATTCGAAATCCGAAATCCGAAATTCTCCGCGCGATTGCTACCGTAAGACATTACAGCTGACCGACAATTACTGCTAACGACAATTACTGCTAAAGACCCTTGCGTTCCTCGGTTGCGTGGGTATATAAGGCGGCCTTATCAGGCTTGATCGTAGGAGGCTTAGGCCATGAATCTAAAAATTGAAGAGTTGACAAGGGCGAAAGATTTCAAGGATTTGATCGAGATGCTGTGGTCCCGAGATTGTCGTGACGCCGCCAGCGCTTTGGAGAGAATAGATGATCCGGGCGTCGTCGACCCATTGATCGACTTCCTTCGACGCAGAAGTGAGTTTATGCAGTGGGACATGAAACGTTACGAAGATTTATGGTCAGACAATCCCGGGATGATTGATTACCGGGATGCCGCTCTGGCCGATTTTCAGTCGGTTCAGTTCCCGGCTATCAGGATATTCGAGAAGTTTGGTGGCGAGGCTGCGGAGAAGTGCCTTGAACACATGGCTGACTCCGACCCTGACTCTGATGTCTGCAACGATGCCGGAAACGCCTTGAGGCGTTTGCAGGAGAAACAGGCTAGCAGCTAGTTAGTTACAGGACGGTCGCAAGTCTAAAGCAAGCGCCGGGTTATATTGTGAGGGCCGAAAAGGCAATAGGAGCACAACGATAATGTCTAAGTGCGAAATTTGTGGTAGTGAACGAGGTTGGATGCCCTTAAGGCACGACGACCTTAAAGATGCCATAAGCAAGGGATTCGACTTTGAGGGGCGTGGTGGTGACTTAGGAAGAATTGAAAGTCGTTCCGGGATACCTGGCCAATTTTGGCACCTTTGCCTTAAGTGCAGCGATGCCGTCGCGCTTGCAATTCAAAGTTGATTTCGATCCTCTTAACTCCATTGAGGAAGGCATGCCCTGAAATGAGCACTGAACACTTAGTCTTCATGAAGCAGTTGCTGGAAAATGTCGACTACGCCAATGAGAACGGCGTGCTAAATGTCATTAAGCTGCTTAAGCATGAGGATTCAGACGTCACGAAAGGAACCAGCTTCGCAGCCGGCGCATTTGAGACCCTGAGGAAGTTACTAGACCTGAGGCCAGATCTGTTGACACCTCGCGTCTCTCAAGAACTTGAGGCACTGTCCCAGGACCACGATGAGCACGTGCGTTCTGTTGCCCAAGCCGTTCTTGCGAGACTTTAGTGTCCTTTCATCGAAGGCTTTCCAGTCGCCTGATGTCAATGCAGGTTGAAAGGAGACGCGTCATGCTTTGGTGGGATTTACGGCAACTAAAATCAAATGATGAGTCAAAGCGGATCAAGGCGATAAAGAATTTGGGCGGATCGAAAGACGCGCGCGCCGTCGAGCATTTGATTCCATGGCTACAGTATGAATCGGACCAGGTTAGAGCGATGGCTGCCCATTCTCTGGGAGAAATAGGAGACAAACGGGCTAGAGAGCCGCTGCGGAAACTGCTCAAAGAATATGAAAACAATGTTCCGGTAGAGAGCCCACAGTCGCGCGCCGCAGAAGTACGGGCAAATGTCAACGAGGCTCTTGCTAAGATCACAGCTCTGGCACGAGCCCGCCGTGATGATGAACAGAAACAACTAATACGAGGGGCCGTGGCGAAACGCCTATCTTTACCAGAGGCGCTTGTTTTTGTTGAACGTCGCATCAATCAGGCCGGAACTAACCTGACGCCTACCCAGAATATTTCTGTCATGGAACTTTTGAGGAAGAGGCATGAAGGAAAGGTAACAATAACGGCCGGCGACGAAATACCAGTTGTTACAGTCTCCACGTTGATCCTGTCGATGGTGTTCTATGGAGATCGCAGCCTCATTGTAACTGACTCTTCCGAGTTGACGAATGGCTTTTTCGATCGATTCGTCAGTGGTGCCAGCGGCTTTAGCGCAGTTGATGCGGCTCGGAACTGTGGCAAGTCTCTTGTTGATGGCGATTTTATTTTTAAAAAACGGGACTTTCAAACGCTGGAAGATCGTGTATTTGATCTAGACAAAATCGTTGTCATGACACACAAAACATATGGCGTACTATGTGAACGGCAGGACGAGATTTGCGACGCTCTCAAGTCGGCGGGGGATGCAATCAAGGTTTCGCAGGGAGAATTAAGAAGCACTAGTGGTTATTACCTCCGTTAGCATTCGTTTCTCGATAGTAAGCCGAGAGGATGACCGAACTGATCATTGAATGGTTTAGTACGTTTGTTGTGTCAGGCATAACTAATCTTTAGAACCTCGGCTGTTCAAACACGAACAGCCCACGTCTCGTGCCGCGAAGAATGGAAGACCTCTTTTTAAGGCAGATCGCATTGTTATGGCCAACCACGACAAGTCCCAGGCTGACAATGAAGCGACCCTGCCGTTGAATCAGAATCGCGGACCTGCACTAGCTTCGACTCTGCCGGCAACCACAAGGGAAGCGGTCCCCGGAAAATCCCACTCACCGACAGATCCGAACGTGCTCGCGATCCCCAAGCGCGAGCGGTTCGAAGCTGGCTCAATCCTTGCGGGCCAATATCAAATCTTCGATATCAAGGCTGGGGGCATGGGATGTGTCTACCTGGCTGAGGATCTTTCCGCACGGAAAAGCGGACGAATGCTAAAGGTTGCAATCAAGTCAGTCATGAACTTTGATGAGTGGCAGTCTATCCAACAAGCCAGAGGCAGAACTGCGGAGCAGGTCCAGTATAACAGTCTGCTTGTCCGCTTCCGGCGTGAGGCAATGAATTGGGTACGCCTTGGCAAGCACCCCAATATCATTCTCGCATTTCTCGTAATCGAGGTCGGACAGAAGCCATATCTGGTAATGGAATACGCTGATGGTGGCGATCTCGCGACTTGGATTAGAGAGCGACGCTTGAGCCTATCCCTGGCAATCAATTTCGCGATTCAGTTCTGCGAAGGGATGAAGCACGCAGTTCGCGTGGCTGGGATGGTGCACCGCGATATCAAGCCGGCGAATGTCCTGATCCAGGGTCGAGGCACTGTGAAGATTGCAGACTTTGGTCTGGCCAAGGCTTATGGTTTTTCCGGCCTCGATCTGATCGGAGAAAAGTCTTCGGAAGATCTATCGCTGAGCCTCGGAGGCGCAGGAACTCCCTCCTACATGGCGCCCGAGCAGTTTGAGAGTCTCGCCAAAGCCGACACGCGCAGCGATATTTTTTCGTTCGGTTCGATGTTCTACGAGATGCTGACCGGTCAGCGACTGTTCGGCAAGCGAAATTCTTATCAGATGAGTCTTTCCGGTGAAGCCGCGCCATCCGCGCATTTAGTTAACCCGCACGTGCCGCTGGACCTTTCTTCAGTTATTGCGCGCTCAGTGGCCTATGACCCTGGCGACCGTTATCCTTCCTTCGACGCGCTGGCCGCAGACGTGTCGCGTTTCTATGAATCGCTACCAGACCGAATTCAGATTCCGGCAGATCCTACGGAACTGCCGCCGGCCTTTTACACTCCTTCGATTCAGATATTGGGTGAAACTTATTCACTCATCTCGCTTGGCCGTTATGGCGACGCAGCGCGACGCGCGGAGGATGGAATTCGTGTTGACCCAACCAACACCGAGCATCGGATCAACAAGGGAAAGGCTCTTGGTGAACTTGGTGATTTCGCCAGCGCCGGTGCGTCGTTCCTGAAAGCAACGGAACTTGACCCGCACGACGGACACGCTTGGGCGAATCTGGGATGGACGTGCTACCAGCTGGGTGATCCGGCCGCCGGAATCGAAGCCGCCGAGAAGGCCATTTCCCTGGACGACGAACTTGGCGACGCATGGATGTGTTTCGGGTGCTGCAAGAGGGCGCAGGGCGCATACGATGAGGCAGTCAGCGCCTTACAGCGATCGACAGGACTCGAGCCACACAATTGGAAGACCTGGGCCAACCTTGGCTTCTGTTTGGCGGATCTCCGTCAGAACGCTGAAGCCCTTGATACTCTGCGACGAGCGACGGAAATCAATCCAAGTGTATCGCTTGTCTGGTATTTCATAGCCTGGCTTCAAGCAGCCGAAGGTCGTTTTCGTGACGCCCGAGTTGCTATCGATCGCTCGCTGGAGGTCAGTTCTGGCGATGCGGACGCCTGGGGTTTGCGGGCGGTCATTCTCCTGCAAGCCGAGGGTGATGTTGCAGGTGCGAGGGCCTCTGCGGACAAATCGCTTTCGATCGATCCTCGGAATGAAAAAGCGAAGACTGTACTTACGGCTCTTGGTTCACAAATGCCATGATCCATCGTTGAAACGGAGCATTAAGGAGAATTGGGGCATCCGTGTGTAACTTGCGAGATCCTCCTGGCTTAAGTGTGTGAGTGGTTGAGCTGTCATCGGAACTAGGCAAGACTTGTAAGCTTGTGTTAGGAAGGGGGCAAGCGTAGTGACGCGTAGCGGCACGAAGCGCGCCCCCGCTCAACGCCCATCACCCATCAAACTCAAGTGGACTATTCAATACTCATCACTCCCTACTCATCAGTTGTCTTGCTTTCTACCGACTGCCCAACTGCCGCCTGCCCAACTGCCGCCTGCCGACTACGGCTTTGCACAACTCTTGTTTCGCCCTGGGCCGGGTCGGCGCGGTTCCATTCATCGCGCGCCGCGCGAAACTGATCGCGCCGAAAGAGTTCGAGGGCAGCATTAAACTTCTGCTCATCTACCTGGTAAGTGCCCGCCGCAACCTGAGCTCCCGTCGTCACCTCTTTGAAACTGCGCGGCTCCGTCGCATACAGCCAAATGATCACCACGGCGTAAACCGCAGTCACCGCCAACCCAATAATTTGAATAAGCCTGTGCTGCATGTCTGATTCCTCGCCAAAAACCCTTCCCTTCAAGAGCTGGTCAAACAAATAGATATCGATCCCACCAACCATTTCTGAAGATCAATCGGACGTCTGCATACGGTAGATGATACGCGAAAGCTAGAGTTTGCCCCTATGACCTCTGGTCGCTTCACTCATTCTCCCTTAGAATTCCAATTGATTTGTAATTGCTTGAAGCCACTGGGAAACAAATGAATAGACGGAAACGAATCGCCAAGATTCAAGTCAGAAGGTCGGAGAAGAAAGAGATAAGGTACTTTTCGGACTATCAACTTGAATGGAATTCCTTAATTCCACAATTGAAAGACTACAAACTGGCGACTGTAGACTTTCTATCAATTCCAGGCGACGCACCTAAGGACTTTACTAAAGACAGCGAGTACCGTCCCGGTCACCGAGTTCGGAAGCAAAGAGTCGAGCGCTACATTGCCAAAGTCGGCTCAAAGTTTTACCCAAACGAATCAATTACAGAACACCTGCTAACTAGAATAGGACAGCTCTTCGGACTGAACATTGCCGATTCGAAGCTCAGAATCATTGACGGGCAAGTGCGGTTCCTGAGTAAGTATTTCCTTGACCGCCACAGTGAACAGCTAATTCATGGCGCTCAGATATTCGAACAATGCTTGGGCAGAGACGAATATGCTGAGCTTGCCGAGAAAAAGAGTGAGAGCGATTACTTTACGTTTCAGATGGTTTGCGAGGCCATCCGAGTTCCATTCCCAGAATCTGAGAAACAGATAGTTAGGGGATTGGTTGAAATGCTCGCTTTTGATTGCCTCATCGGACACAACGATCGCCATCCGTACAATTGGGGCGTAATCGTGCCGATATATAAAGTCCAGAGGCCGCGCTTTTCGCCAGTCTTTGATACGGCCAGGGCGCTCTTCTGGAATGTACCTGAGACCAGAGTGAAACAGATGCTGAGTGACAAAAAGCAGTTGGAAACGTACGTCTCCAAATGCGCTCCACCCTTTTCATGGGACAAACAGCCAGATGTTGATTTCTTTAGACTAATGGCCTTAATCTGGAATCAGGTTGACAGTTACAAGCCCCATGTTGAAAAATTCCTGAACGAAGCCACGTTAAAGCGAACACATCGAATCCTCGACAGGGAATTTGGCAGGCTAATGAGCAGCGACCGCCGACAACTGATCGCGGAGTGCCTTCATCTTCGATTTCGTAAACTAAACGAGACAATTAGAAGCTAGACGGGAAGTATGCCGATCAAATCAATCATAGACTGGCTGGGGTTTCATAAGGTTGTTCAGGCGCCACCTCAAGTTAAAGCTGAGTTTAAGCTTTTCTATGAGGACTTATTGGTTGGAACTTTGTCAGTTGCCGACGCGACATGGAGATTCGAGTACTCGGAAGACTTCCGGAAACAGGATGAACTAAGGCCGCTAGTAGAATTTCCCGATGTACAGCAGAGTTACGAAAGCAAAGAACTATGGCAGTTCTTCGTCATGCGAATACCAAGCCCTGAACAAGCCGAAGTAGAAGAAATCCTTAAGCGCGAGCACATCGAAGAAGATGATGCTGTGTCTCTTCTGAAACGCTTCGGTGAGCGCACCATCGCCAACCCATTTAGACTTAAGGCCGCCTAGTAGCGGTTCTTTTCCGAAGCTACTCCACACCTCTCGAAGTTTGCAGCAAACCGCTCGCACATATGCGATACCGGCCAATGAGACAGAGCGTTGGCCGCATACTCAACCATCTGTCGGACTACTTCGCGTCGAATGGGTCTATCAGAGCTTCGTTTGACTTCTTACAATTGTCGCACGGCATCCTGATCCAAGAACATGTGATCGATCTTCCATCGATCGGCAAGCCCTTCTTCTGACGACACCCCACACTCCTGCTGAATCAACAAAAACCTCCGCGGCTCCTTAGCATCAATCTGATTCCCCACCAACAAAGCGGGATACTTCGTCAGCCAACTCTGCAACAGCTTCTCAGAGTCGTACGCCTGCTCGTTCATTTCAACGAGCTCTTCGTTGTCTTGGATGAGGAAGATACTGGGGTTCATACGTTTTGTTGGAAATGGACTGTTGTTTAAAGGATTCGATTAAATGATTCGCTCGCCACTTAAAAACCTGTCGATCTTCAGCCAATCTTCTTTTTGATCGCATAGGTAATGGTTTTGTTTCCAGTATTCCCTTCTCTTACGCCTCATTTTTATAACTGCTTCTACGTACTTATTCCATAACGGCCCGCTTTCGCATCTGCGGGTGTGAAGCTGAATAATGCTTGCCAGAGCGAATGAATTGTCGGCAGGTTCGCAGAAATACAGTTCAACCTTTTGCGAGGTTATATCCAAGATTACGATCGTGCGAGGATTTTGATAATAGAAGCCTCCAGGGTTGAGAAGGACGGTTCGACAAGGGTCGGATGGAAATTTTAAATTGAAGTAATGAACATGCCCATACAACACATAGTCAAATTCGCCCGACGAACACCAACGAGCGATCAGCGTAGGGTCACTTCCGTGAGCGCCACCCCTTTCGTAGGTTGAGTGACAGAAGCCGAACTTGCAACCATCAATCGTAGTCGTCCCATACGCACGTCCCAAACACACGGCGCCTATCTCTCAGATATAGAAAGCCACTCCGAATCAACATCTTCGTTGCCAAGGATCCAAAATAAGTCAGTGTTAGGCGGTCTCGTTCTTAGATATCGAAATGTCTCAGGAGTGCAAATGTCACCTAAGTGAACAAGAGCTGAACATTGATTCTGGGCGAAACATTTTAACGCTACGTCTAGCAGCGCAACGTTGTCGTGGGTATCGCTCAGGAGTCCAATTCGATGAGACATATACGGGTTCGGATCAAAAGAGCTTTTTATCCGCGCCAAGTCCGGCGGCTCTTTGGGCATCAATCTGATTCCCCACCAACAGCGCCGGACACTTCGCCAACCCAACTCTGCAACAACTTCTCAGAGTCGTACGAATGCTCGTTCACCTCAACAAGCTCTTCGTTGTTGTGGATGGGGAAGATACCGGAATTCATCATCAACTTCTTTCGAAGATTAGCCTCTTTTGCTTCAAATTCTCGCGACTCTTGCCGACGCTATTCTTGGCCAGCGAGACGTTATGATTACCCCTGACGTCGACGCAGCCCTCGTGTTAGAGCTCTCCTGGCTCCGTGGGGGCCGCACACACGCGAGGTCGCACTCCGCCACTTATTTCTTTTCGGACTGCCCACCTTGCGGCGTCGGTTGTGATGGCTGGGCTGTTACCCTTTTAAGTATATCGGCAATTCGAGGATCGTCAGACTTGATGGTTATGCTGATTTCCTCGTCTTTATTCGCTGGCAGGGCCAACGACAAAAATGCAAAGGTAGCGAAAAAGCCTATTCCCACAAGAAAGCTGTATTGGGAGAGGCGGCCGAACGTTCGCCCTATTCCTCTGCTCCATTCTTCATCCGAGTCCAGTCGACTTTTCACGATCGTTGAGATCGTCTTGAGCCCAAAAATCAATGAAAGAATCAAGGCAACCCACGATACAAAGAGAAATGAAAGGAAATACCCTGGAGTTTTGGGCAGCTTATCGACAAACGCGGCGCCAAGCGCCAAAACCCCAGACGAGAGAGTGATCAGCTGTTTCATTAATTCAAGAGCGGCCTCATCCGCCTTTGATTTAGACACCTCGCTGGTCAATTCATCATCACTCAGATCCACGTAGCGCCTCCTTTTGCGTATAGATAGATTTGGTCGGTACCTCTCTCAGCCAGGGATTTCACACGCCTAAGGCGGAAAGTGTCCATGAAGGTATGAGTTTCTTCGGTCGTGAACTCCCGGTAAAACGAATGATGCTCACGCTCAGGCCATTTGTAGAAACCGTCGCTGACGCGGTGGGAGCCCGAAGTTCCTTCCAATTGATTGAACCTCGACATATATAGCAAGTAAGAATCCTCTTTGAGTTTTTTGTAAAGGTATTTTAGAACCGTCTTTCGTTCCTCTGGAATAGGCATGGTCTGAAGCACGTAGCACAGAAGCGCAGCGTCAAATCTTCGGGTGTCCCGAATGAAGTCGCTCGGATAAATCAAAGTCGAAAAGTTGGGATGAGCCTTAGCTTGAGCGAGCGCTTTAGAACACGTGGGTCTCGCAAAGCACTCCTCAAACTCAACAGCACAAACTTGAAACCCCGCGGCCAAAAGTGGAAACGTGTGGCGAAGCGCACCCGCACCAAAGTCCAAAATTCGCTCAACCCTTTTCTGCTTGAGAAAGCTTGTCAGGTCTGTAACTGCCTTATTAGGTGGAAGTCCGGGGGCCACGGACGAGGTTACATCAATAATCACTTTCTTTCCGCCTCTTGACGTGAGTTGGTAGAAAGGCTTCAGCCAAATCTTAGGCATAAAGGACTCGCTTATTTGCTCGCAACCCACTTGGCTGTAAAAAATGGGTTAAAACCTTCCAAGCGTCGAGATGTACTCGGCGACCAGCAAGACGTCCTCTTCGGATTCTGTTGTTAAGATTATTGGCTGAAAATCCGAATTCAGAGGTTCAAGAGTTATTTGGGCATGCGTCCATTGATCATTCTCGTCGACGATCTTCTTAGAACGATATCGTTTTAATGTGAACGATCCACCAGTGTCAGGATCTGCAGATCCGCGATACTGAACCAGTACAATCTTTCCTTGCCGCGTTCCCTTTGGCTTTGCGCGGAACGCACAATAGTCGCCATCGTGAATCCGAGGTTCCATTGATCGGCCCATCGCTCTCGCGACGAACATTTGATCGTCGAGCCGACCAACGCCTGACGCGTCAACCCAGCCTTCCGGTTCAACCGCTTCTCCATTGCCGAAATAGCCGGCTGCAGCTTTAAGACTATAAAGCGGAAGCAAGGTCTTGAACTTCTCTTTTGCAACGCGGGCATCGTCGAACGAAATCAATTCAAGTTGACGTGAGGCTGGCTCAACTGCCACGGCCGAGTTCAGGTCTGCCATTGTGTTGACGCCGGCTCGCATGGCTTTCTCAAACTTTGGTTGGGGAACAAAGAGATAACGCCAGGAACCATGACGAGATCCACTCATCTTTCCGCACCATAAAACCGCCGCTTCCGACTTCAATGCAGTGTTCGGCCGTATTTCACCCTTAGTCTCTGCGATCCACATCACCTCGCGGTCACCATCACGGACGACAATGATGAAGTCTGGATAGTACTGCCTGGGGCGATTGTTTTCGTAATAGGTGATCGAAAAACCGAAAAATTCATTTTTGATGTACTTCACGACATCCGAAGCAGCATCGAGGAACTTCGAAAAGGACGCTTCAAGGTCAGTGTGGCAGGGGACCTTAGATAAGTGACACTTCTTGCCTTCTGCGATCACGCCCGTCCACGTCTTGCGACGATACTCCTTCGAGTTCAAGTATTCAGGCTCGCCGAGGATCGGCACGGTTGAGGTTCCAACCGGGGATTGACGGATGGCGTTATCGAGAATGTTCAGCGCGCGGCGAGTCGAATAGTAAATGCCAATATCACGGAGATCGCTTCCTCCCTTTGCTGTAACCCGCTGATCGACGTATTCAGAGGCCACTTCGAGCAGCTCTTCAAACGTGGGTCCAATTCCGAGATCGGTGGCAACATTTGGATTCGTTGCTTCGAACAACTCACTGGCGAAAATGAACTTTGAGCGCAAGAGTGGGTACTCAGCACGAAATCGGTCTAAGTTCATCACTACTTCTGGTTTTCCACCAACTACAGGACGAACGGTGATCTCGTTTGGTGTCTCTTTCTCTGTGATGACAAGCTCAGGCAGTGCATTTATGTTGATCGTATCTCTTAAAGGTTCAGTTATGCCTACAGCCCAGGAACGGACGTTCGGAACGCGGACGGCGTATTTCGCCTTCTTCGAGTCAGGCTCGATCGGCACCGGCTTCTGCCCCCAGCTGCCGCTCTTTGGTCGCTTTCTTTTCTTCTCAACCGGGAAACCAATGAACGGTATGCCAAAGGCATCGACCGTTTCTTCATCGGGTCGATTCTCGTTGTCGAGCCGCTCTTCAATCGGGGTCAGCAGACCGTCGTAGCTGGTGCGCCGTAAGCCTCTACCGATGATCTGTTCGGTGAGAAGCGGCGAACCAAACGCTCTGATGCCAAGGATGTGCGTGACGCTCTTCACATCCCAACCTTCCGACAGCATATTGACGCTGACAATGCACCGTATACCCTCTCCGGCTTTGCCCTTCTTCCCGACCGTGTTCACGATCTCACGTAAGATAGCCTCGTTGCCTTTCTCCGCATCGAATACCTTTGAGTCAATTCGAACGGTTGGCCATTTGAGGAGATCGTCTGACGTTGGATTCTGAAGGAGAGGATAGTCACGACTCAGATGTTCGAACAGCCACTGAGCTCGCTCGGCCTTATCTGCGACGACGAGTATCATGGGCGATGGTTCCGCTCTTAACTCCGGTAGCGTACGCGCCCAGTAGTCGAAATCCTCACTCCAAGAAGAATAGATACTAGCGATCGCGCCTTTGCACTGGGACAAGTATTCTTCCTTGCTCCTGGCACCCTGAACCATACTCCAAAGATCGAGGTATTGAGATCCCTGTTCGTCGGGATCTGGTAGTCGCACTACCTTAACGAGGCCCGATTCGAAAGCGTCATAAACTGAGAAATCACAGACGAGCCACTCAAAGAGGGTTCCTTCAGCTTTTGGCGAACCCGATCCGTACCACGGTGTAGCTGACAAATCTACGACAACGCTGATCCGAGCTGCTTGCCGTATTCGCTCGATGATGCGACTCCATTTGAGATACTCTGCTTCCTCACCCTTCTTCGTTTTCTTCTCGCCGTAAACGTGATGCGCTTCATCATTGAGGATTACTAGCAGGCTGCTGAAAAAGTAACTTTAGCGCATGGTCCAACGTAATAGTAGCGAGTAGTACAACCTCGCAACCAGGAGAAAGAAAACCAATGCGCGGAGACGATCTTCAGCAAGCGGGAATG
>Ga0187892_10005213_pt1 | contig 20701 bp, 21 predicted proteins | sample MA1701073metaG_FD_139345 | JGI IMG/M metagenome (GOLD analysis project Ga0187892, IMG submission 139345) | Bio-ooze microbial communities from a basaltic lava cave in the Kipuka Kanohina Cave System on the Island of Hawaii, USA - MA170107-3 metaG ... | reverse complement strand
GAGGAAGGGTTGTGCTCAATCTCAGCGTTTCATAGCATCGAAAAAATCAGTGTTATTTTTTGTATGCTTCAAGCGCTCGAGGATAAATTCCATCGCCGCGATCTCATCCATCGGCTGTAAGAGCTTACGCAGGATCCAAATTTTTTGCAGCTCTTCGGGCTGGGTGAGTAACTCTTCTCGGCGCGTCCCCGAGCGGTTTATATTGATCGAGGGATAAACGCGCTTCTCTGCGATCTTACGTTCCAAGTGAATTTCATTGTTGCCGGTGCCCTTGAATTCCTCATAGATCACATCGTCCATACGAGAGCCTGTGTCAACGAGAGCGGTGGCGATAATCGTTAGGCTGCCTCCCTCTTCAATGTTGCGCGCCGCGCCGAAGAAACGCTTTGGCCGCTGCAAAGCGTTGGCGTCAACCCCGCCCGTCAATACCTTACCCGATGAGGGCACCACGGTATTGTAAGCACGTGCGAGCCGAGTGATGGAATCCAGCAAGATCACGACATCCTGCTTGTGCTCCACTAGGCGTTTGGCCTTATCAATCACCATTTCAGCCACTTGCACGTGACGGGTCGCCGGTTCATCGAAGGTGCTGGAGACTACCTCGCCTTTGACCGAACGTTGCATCTCGGTCACTTCTTCAGGTCGCTCATCGATCAACAGCACGATCAGATAACATTCCGGGTGATTGCCGGTCAAGGACTGGGCAATGCTCTGCAGCATCATGGTCTTACCTGCTTTAGGCGGGGAGACGATGAGACTGCGTTGACCTTTGCCGATCGGAGCAATGAGATCGATCACCCTCGGGGTGAGATCCTCGGTGCTCCCATTTCCGCGCTCGAGGTTAGCCGCTCGTGGGGAAAAAGCGGTGTGAGATTCTCAAATAAGACCTTGTTCTTGGCGTTCTCCGGAGGTTCAAAGTTGATCTCCCCAACTTTAAGCAGGGCAAAATAGCGTTCACCATCTTTGGGAGGACGTATTTTGCCGGTAATGGTATCACCGGTGCGCAGATTGAAGCGTCGGATCTGGCTTGGCGAAACGTAAATATCGTCGGGCCCCGCGAGATAGGAACAATCGGCAGAACGAAGAAAACCGAAACCGTCTTGGAGGATTTCCAGCACGCCATCTCCTGAGATATCTTCGCCTTTTTTGGCGTGAGCCTTGAGGATGCTAAAAATGACGTCTTGCTTGCGGGAGCGGGCAACGCCTTCGACGCTCATATCGTCCGCGATTCGTACCAGTTCGGCGGCGGATTTTTGCTTTAGCTCGGTAAGATTCATTTAACCTAGTTGGGAATGTACGGTTTAAACGCGGTGTCCGCTCGCCGCGCTAAGAAAGTGAGTCAGGTTGGGTTCGGGAGAACTTGAGAAGGTAATACTTAATTTAACATGTGATCCTTCGTTCGTCTAGCCCTTTAGATATGGCTATCGATGAATGCGCTGAGCTGGGACTTGGATAACGCACCAACCTTGATTGCCTCCACGTTTCCCTCTCTAAAGATCATGAGCGTTGGGATCCCCCTTATTCCATATTTCGGTGGGGTCAAGGGATTTTCGTCGATATTGAGTTTCGCGACTTTTAACGCGTCTGCGTAGTCATCCGCGATATCCTCCAATAGGGGTGCGATCATCTTGCATGGTCCACACCACTCGGCCCAGTAGTCTAGCAACACCGGTTTATCTGACTTCAACACGTCTACCTCGAAGCTATCATCGGTGACGTGAACGATTTTCTCGCTCATATAGGACCTCCTTTTTTAGACAACGCCCCGTAGATTGTCTGTCGAATCGCAGGCGGATTTCAAGCGGTTTTGAGTGTGACCGCACGATAGCGCCTTCAAAGGTCCTGCGCCGTTACGCCCTTGCGGCGAGGTGTGCGTATGGCGCGGGCGGGTGCGGCTAGTCGCGCCGCAACATCGCGTGTTATTCTGCCCTCTCTCGTCCAGTGAGAGAAATGCACATGACTTTTTGCCGCCTAGTGTGTTTAATGACTGCGCTCGCTTTAGGCTGCACCGCTTGTGGACAAAAAGGTAAGCTCTATTTGCCCAATGACAAAACGAGCATGGGGACGGCACCTCTGTCTTGAAGCGGTGTGATGAGCGAGTTTCGCTACCGTGGCTCGGAGCTTTATTGCGAGGAAGTGCCCCTGTCGCTCATAGCGCAAGGGTATGGCACGCCCTGCTACGTATACTCCCGCAGGACGATAGAGTCTCACTGGAGAGTGTACGATGAGGCGTTCATGGGACATCCTCACCTCCTCTGCTATGCGGTAAAGGCGAATGCGAATCTTGGGGTGCTTAACCTCTTGTCCAGATTGGGTTCCGGATTCGATATCGTCTCGGTTGGCGCGTTAGAGCGTGTTTTGCACTCGGGCGGGGACCCCACTAAGACCGTGTTCTCTGGGGTGGGAAAGCGAGAAGACGAAATGCAGCGCGCTCTGGAGGTAGGGGTCCGTTGCTTTAATGTCGAATCCGAGCCAGAGCTGCAGCGGCTGGATCGCGTAGCGCGTTCGCTGGGCGAAACAGCACCCGTGGCGTTGCGGATAAATCCAGACGTCGATGCGAATACACACCCTTATATAGCGACGGGTTTAAGGGAGAACAAATTCGGTGTCGCTATGGATGCCGCTCAGGAGTTGTATCATACGGCCTCCCGCATGCCGGCCTTATCTATCGTCGGAGTGGCTTGTCATATCGGATCGCAGTTGCTAAACATCTCTCCGCTGCTCGAAGCCTTCGGGCACTTACTTAAGATGGCTCGGGCGCTAAAAAAGGAGGGGATCCCGATCCGACACCTGGACCTAGGGGGTGGGCTAGGTATTCAGTACCAGGACGAACAGCCTCCTTCGCCTCGCGAATACGTCGAGGCGATTTTGCGCCTCATCCCGGAACACGATTTCGAGATCGTTCTAGAACCCGGCCGTTCCATCGTAGGGCCGGCTGGGATGCTGCTTACCCGTGTGGAGTTCATCAAGGGATCGGTTGCAAAGTCCTTTGCGATCGTCGATGCCGCGATGACGGAATTACTGCGCCCCGCATTATATGACGCCTGGCAAGCGATCGTTCCGGTGTTTAAGCGTCAAGAAGGGACCGCAAGCTGTTACGATGTGGTGGGCCCAGTGTGCGAGAGTGGAGATTTTTTGGGTAAGGATCGTTGGCTGAATATCCAGTCTGGTGATCTGCTCGCGGTGAAGGGCGCTGGCGCCTACGGTTTTTGTTTGAGCTCCAACTACAATGCGCGGCCTAGACCTCCGGAGGTGATAATCGATGGCAAGACGGTGCATAGGGTCCGAGCGCGCGAGCGTCTAGTCGACCTTTGGCGAGAAGAAGCACTTGTGCCAAGCCCATAAAAACTTAGCAGGTAAAGCGGAGCGAAGCACGAGTCTCGGAAAGACGTTTATACTTTGAGCGGATGGAATCCTTGGCCCATAAACCCCAACAGTTGCACTATAATTGTGCGTAAGGGAATACTGAGCACTAGGGAGGGGCGACATTCGTTCGGTCAATGGACATAATCCCTTGATTATCCATAGTATGTGTGTGGCATATCATATGCGTTGACTGCACCACTATGGGATTAAACGCTTTTTTCTAACCCAATCGATACTTGACGGTCCGGAGAGAAGGTATGTCAGCAGACAAAATTTTGAAAATGATGAACGAACAAGATGTAAAGTTCGTTGACCTGCGGTTTACGGATACGAGGGGAAAGGAACAGCACGTCTCCATACCGTCGCATCGGATAAACGAGGAGTTCTTTGAAGACGGGAAGATGTTCGATGGTTCATCCATCGCGGGATGGAAGGGGATCAACGAGTCCGACATGGTGCTGATGCCGGACCCGGAAACCGCTGTTATGGACCCCTTCTTCGAGGAAGCAACCTTGATCATTCGCTGTGATGTGCTAGAACCTTTGACGGGCCAGGGTTACGAGCGTGACCCTCGCTCCTTGGCGAAGCGTGCGGAGGCGTATTTGAAGTCCACGGGGGTCGCCGATAGCGCGTATTTCGGACCGGAACCGGAGTTCTTCATCTTCGATGAGGTGCGTTGGGGCGACGAGATGGACGGCGCCTTCTACAAGATCGAATCGGGTGAGGCCGCGTGGAGCTCCTCCGAAGTGTTGGAAGAGGGAAATATCGGCCACCGACCGGCGGTAAAGGGCGGTTACTTTCCCGTGCCTCCGGTGGACTCCCAGCAGGATATCCGCTCTGCGATGTGCTTGATGATGGAAAAAATGGGAGTGAAGACGGAGGTGCACCATCATGAGGTGGGTACGGCGGGGCAAGCCGAGATCGGAACCCTATTTGACACGCTGGTCAAACGCGCGGACGCACTTCAGATCTTAAAATACTGCGTCCATAATGTCGCCCATGGTTATGGAAAAACCGCGACCTTCATGCCGAAACCACTGGTCGGGGATAACGGCAATGGGATGCACGTGCATCAATCCTTGGGTAAGCAAGGGGTAAATCTATTTACCGGTAATGGCTATGGGGGCCTGTCCGAGCTTGCGATGCATTATATGGGTGGTATTCTCAGACATGCACGGGCGCTGAATGGGCTCACCAACGCCACCACCAACAGTTACAAGCGTCTGGTGCCCGGATTCGAAGCACCCACCATCTTGGTGTATTCGGCCCGTAACCGCTCCGCGTCGATTCGTGTACCGTGGGTACAGAGCCCCAAAGCGCGACGCATCGAAGTGCGTTTCCCGGATTCGGCCGGTAACCCGTACTTCATGTTTGTCGGGATGATGATGGCCGGGCTGGACGGGATCTTTAATAAAATCGATCCCGGCAGTCCCTTGGACAAGGATCTCTACGACTTGGAGCCAGAGGAAGAAAAAGGGTTGCCGACGGTGTGCGCGTCCCTGGACCAGGCCCTAGAGGCTCTCGGTCAAGACCGGGAGTTTCTCAAGGCCGGTGGCGTATTCACCGACGATGTGATCGATGCCTACATAAGGTTAAAAATGGAAGAGGTCACTCGCATACGCATGGCAACCCACCCGGTGGAATTCGACATGTATTACAGCCTATAGGCAAAGCAAGAGCAGGCCTCCGTTAGGCGATGAGGCCCGCTCATAGGTCAACGCGGCATGAGCTTAGGAAATTCGGCAGTGAAATCGACGCGAGGGGTTTTGCTCGGTGTGTTGGTTATTGGATCTCCGTGCTTCGGGCAGGCGGAGGTTTACAAATGGGTCGACGACAAAGGCGCGGTGAACTATTCCGACCGTCAGCATCCTGGCGCTAAGGAAATGAAAGACCTCGATGTACCGACCTATTTAAGCCCTCCTCCTCTCAGCCTTCCTGCGGCACCGCCATTAGCAAAGAGCGAACCTCAAGCACACACACCGAAGGTCTATGAATCGGTAGCCATCACGAGCCCGGGCAACAACGAGGGCATTCGCAGCAACAACGGCGATCTATCCGTGAGTGTCGCTGTTTTGCCCGAGTTGCGTACCAACCTCGGTCACCGCTTAGGTGTGTTGCTCGATGGCGCCCTGATCGGCGAGCCTGGCAAGTCGACCGAGTTTCAGCTTAACAATATTGAGCGCGGCTCACATACCGTGCAAGCGGTGGTGTTTGCGGCCAGCGGCAATGCGGTTGCCGAGTCGCCCCCGATCACGATTCACCTGCACCGGCAAACGTTGCAAAGACCGGATAGTGGCCCAGCGAAGTTTAACCCGGCCCCAAACTTCCCGGCACCGAATTTTCCGGCCCCAAACTACCCGTTCAAGGGTCCAGGGGTGACGCCGCCGCAGTAGGTCGCCTTTTCCTTTTAGGCGTGGTCCAAGCGTCTGGGGTAGGTCGAGTAGTCGAGGGGAGTTAGAGTTCCTGCCACGGAGCGGACTGCCAAAACAGCCAAAGTGGGTTAGGGATGCCGAACGCGCAACGTATGGCCTGGTTTGATGATCAAGTCTAAAGAAGCGCGCCGTCTCATCGACAATCTCAACACAGCCGTGTTGATGTTCGATGCCGATTTGAAGCTATGCACCATCAACGCTTCGGGTGAAAGCTTGTTGTCGTCTAGTTCCCGCATGGTCTGTGGTCATTCGGCGGAGTTCTTGTTTCCAGGAACGGCCTTGGAGCGTGGAATGCGGGGGGCTCTCGAGACGGGCCAGCCGTTTACCGAAAGAGACTTGAGGGTCAGGGTATCGGGATGCGTGTTGAAAGTCGACTGCACGGTTACCCCTCTTGCCGATGCGCAAAAAAACGCATGTCTCCTCGTTGAGATAACGGTTGTCGATCGCCACAGCCGCATCGTGCGGGAGGAACACATCCTCTCGCAGCACCATGCGACAAACGCCCTGATCCAGGGGCTTGCGCACGAGATCAAGAATCCCCTGGGTGGGATCCGCGGTGCGGCCCAGCTGTTACAGAAGCGGCTCGTCGATGATAAGCACAGGGAATACCTGCGAGTGATCATCGAGGAGGCCGATCGCTTGCGTAAATTAGTCGACCGCATGTGGGGGCCGATAAACATGCCGCAGAAATCCAAAGTGAACATTCACGAGGTGATCGAACATGTGCGCCGCCTGGTGGAGGCGGAAGTGCCGGAAACGGTACAGATTGTTCGCGATTATGATCCCAGCCTGCCAGAGACCGTCGCGGACCGCGATCAGCTTATCCAGGCCCAATTAAATATCGTCAGAAACGCAGTTCAGGCGGTCGGCAACCACGGGCGGATCACGCTACGCACCCGTTCGGAGCGCCAGTTTACCCTCGGCCCTAGACGGTACCGTCTGGTCTTGCGCTTGGATGTCATCGATGATGGGCCAGGGATCCCAAGCGATCTTCAAGAGCATGTCTTCTATCCTCTGGTCACGGGTCGTTCTACGGGCACGGGATTAGGCTTGTCTATCGCCCAATCGTTGGTGCACCTCCATAGCGGTTTGATCGAGTTTTCGTCCAAACCGGGAGAAACCATTTTCACTACCTGGCTGCCTCTCATGAGGGACTTGAATTGAAGAAGCACGAAGTGTGGGTGGTGGATGACGATCGCGCCATCCGCTGGGTACTGGAGACGGCGTTAAGTCAAGCCGATATGCACATCACCAGTTTTGAGGCGGCGGACGCCGCCATTAAGCGCTTAGGTCAAGAGAAGCCTAACGCTATCATCTCCGATATCCGAATGCCCGGGATCGACGGCCTGTCTTTGCTCGATCACGTCAATCAGTTGCACCCGGAAGTGCCGGTCATCATCATGACCGCGCACGCCGATCTCGACCGAGCGGTGGCGGCGTTCCAAGGGGGTGCCTTCGAGTATTTGCCCAAGCCTTTCGACGTGGACGAGGTGGTGGCGATCGTGCGCCGTGCGGTAAAGCACAAGCCGCACGTTTCTCAATTGGAACCCGCCCCCGCGAGCGTGCCGGGGATCATCGGCGAAGCGCCATCCATGCAGGAGGTGTTTCGCGCCATAGGACGGCTGTCGCGTTGTAGTTTGACCGTGTTGATCACGGGAGAATCGGGTGCGGGGAAGGAATTGGTCGCTCGCGCCCTGCACCGCCACAGCCCCCGTTCGGAGAAGGTTTTTATCGCACTGAACACCGCGGCCATCCCAAAAGAGTTGCTGGAGTCGGAGCTGTTTGGCCATGAACGGGGCGCATTTACCGGGGCCACCAGCCAGCGCATAGGTCGCTTCGAGCAGGCCGATGGGGGAACCTTGTTTCTGGATGAAATAGGCGACATGCCGGCGGAGTTGCAAACGCGCTTGCTGCGGGTGCTAGCCGATGGGGAGTTCTATCGCGTTGGAGGCCACATGCCGATGAAAGCCGATGTGCGGGTGATCGCCGCTACCCACCAGAGTCTTCAGGATCAAGTGGCGTGCGGAAAGTTCCGGGAAGATTTATTTCACCGCTTGAACGTGATCCGTTTGCGCATTCCACCGTTGCGCGAGCGCAAAGAGGACATCGGGTTGCTGGTGGAGCATTTTCTTGCAAGAGCCGCGAAGGAGCTGGAGGTGGCGCCGAAGATCTTGTTGCCAGAAGCCACGGTGAGACTTCGGGCCTTCGACTGGCCAGGCAACGTGCGACAGCTGGAGAATGTTTGCCGCTGGCTCACCGTCATGGCGTCAGCGCAGGAAGTGCATCTTGAAGATCTGCCCCCAGAGCTTCGGGTGCCCAGACCCGTGTTGGGAAATGAGTGGGAGACTAATCTTAAGCATTGGGTTGATGACAAACTGGCGGAGGGAGAAAGCGATCTCTTGAACAAGATCGTGCCTGATCTGGAGCGCGTATTAATCAGGGCCGCGCTGGCGAAAACGGGCGGCCGCCGACAGCAAGCGGCGCAGCTCTTGGGTTGGGGAAGAAACACCCTGACCCGTAAGATTAAGGAACTTGGAATAGAAAACGCCTAAGAGCCTGTCTGACGTAGGCTGAATCTACTACGGCGGTGGGAAATCGGTCCATCTTCCCGATCATTTTCGTTAAATAGAACGCGCTATTCGCCTCCAATGATCGAGAAACTGTCCTCGATTTCCCACTCGCCTCGCTACGATCCCCTAAGTCCGACAGGCTCCCAGCCGTTCACGAAACTCGGCGTAGGGAATATTCCCGCTCCTGCTGATAGACGAGGAAACGGGTGGCTTGCGCTCTCCCCATATAACGTTCAAGGGCCCGTGGCGGGGCGCGCAGCAGATCCACCATCATGAGGCCGTCCAGCGTCGGGCTCGCTGCCTTGTTATTTAATTCGCGCGGGAGCATCGCGGTGCGTAATCGCGGATGGATGAGCCCAAAGAGCTGAAAGAGCACGCTATTGCTGCCAAAAATGTAAGCGGGCAGAACCAAAGACCGGGTTTTCTCCGCCAGTCGGGCCACCGTTGGGCTCCAGCGAGGATCGGTAATAGCCCGCAGGCGCCAACGCAGGTGGGAAACCTCACCCGCTGGGAATACCAACAACAATCCTCCCTCGCTTAACCAGCGAATGGCTGTTCGCAGGGGCCGCCTATTTGTCGTCGTGGAATGCTCTCCTGCGAACGGATCGACCGCGATAAAAGGCCCCCTCAGCTCCGGTATGCTCGATAGCAGGTGATTCGCCATCACCTTCACATCGGGGCGGATCTCAAGCAACAGCTTAGCCAAGATGATGCCCTCGATGGCCCCGAATGGATGATTCGCGACCACCAGCGCCGGACCGTGTCGCGGTATTTTGGCCAACTCGCTGTGATCCGCGAAGTAACGGACTTCGAAGACCTCTAGGACTCGTTGCAGAAACACCCGCATCGACGGGGAATGGGGTAGCGATCGGTAAATCGCTTGCAGCCGAGACAACCCAGACGCTTTGTCGATAAAGGCCGCCACGACCGCGTTTAGCCGAGTCACACGGCCTTGGTCTGAAATGCCGCTCACACTGAACGGGCGCACCTGAGCACGACGCATAGATCACCCCCCCGCGGTTGGAAACCCCGCTCAACCTAGCCTAGGAGAAATTGATTGCGAGCCGATGAAAATCCGATGACTGTTACGTTACGCAATAGCGCCCCGCTCGAGCGTCTCCCCTGGATCGGAGAGGGTGATCGAGATGTTCAGCCGATCGACTCGACCCCACATGGTCCCGAGGCCTGCACCTTCTGGCATTATAGGCATTCTTGATTCGCCGAGCATCGGGTCGCTTGATTCGGCAAAGGCCTTTGGAGTAGATTCTCTTCCTCTCACGCGGAAGTAGCTGGCGCCAAGGGGTGTGTCATTCAGTTGGATGAATACTATACTGTGAGATGGATACTATCCTGACTGACTGCCATCATGAGTTCGCGGCGACTCTCGCGATCGCAGTGGTGGGCGAGCAGCAACGCTTGAAGCCCGACCCAGACCACCCGGAACGCCTCTCTACGGTAAACGAGAACGGCGAGCTGGTATCCCTCAATCTGGTGCCGTTTCGCGCGGCCCCCTCGGAGCCAACCGCCGCCGCCTTCTTCGCCGGTGTGTGCTCGCTGGAGCGATTGTTCAGCGCCTACCGCGAGGCGGCACTTGCGCTTCCTCTGGAGTTAAGCCTTCCGGGGGCGAGGCAACGCGTGCATCCCTTTGCGCAGCGGTTCCTGGACAGGCTTTTCGAGCAGGCGAGGGGATCGCTGCAAGACAGCGACGCCATCCGCATCGCTCAGTGGGTGCAGCACTTTGATGTCTACGTGGCCGTGAAAGTGATCGAATCGCTGCTCAACAGCAAGGCCGATCTCGCGTTGCTCGAGCTGACCCAAGAACGCGCCTGGTTCGCACATTTCGATCATCTGGCTATTCGCTGTGGCTCAGCCGAAACGCGAGCGGCCGAGAGCGTTGCAGAGTTGCTGAGCAAGGAGCACGGCTATGTGAGATCGCAGGTTGAGGAAGAGGTCTATTACCAGTTTGCCGATGGCTGGAGCGCCTACCTCTTGTATAAGATGCTGGATAACGGGCAGGTGTTGCGCTTATTCATCGATCAATCCGATGTCGGTCATCCCAACCAGATCATTCAACACTGGAACCACGTGTATGGATACACGGCCCATCATCTGGCGATACGGGTCACGCGCTCTGAGGGGGGAATGAGAGTGGCGGTGACGCTAGATGATCTGATACAAGCACTCGCGCAACGCGGGATCGGGATCATGGAGCCCACCGGCTATTACACCGACGGCTTGCTGCTGCAGGTCTTTACCCAGCCGGAGCGCACCACCCGTATTCCAGAGGACATAACAACCCGTCTTCTGGCCTCTGGTGTCGGGATGGAGAAAAAGATAGTCAACGGCAAGCTACTGGAGCTGGTCTCGCGTCGAGAGATGCGCCCGGAGTTCGCACAAGGCTACTACCGCTTATACGGGCTAGACTATCAGCCCGATAATCCCCTGCATTCGGCGCCGATATATGCTTATTTCTTGCCCGAGCAAGCCGCGCACGTCATTCGCACCTCCTTGCTTACCTAGCCCGCGGCTGCGCTGGCGCTCCCGTCCACCCCTGAGCCTCCGAAAGGCATCCTCGGATGAGGCTCGCCCGCGGGCGTTCACCCCCTTGTATCCCAAGAGAGGTTGGCTCCTTGCTCCGGCCGCCACCGGCGGCCTGGACCAAGCACTCGGCTTAGGTCCCTCCTTCCGAGGCTTGCTGTATTGCCGTGTATTCGCCCTGGTTCAGCCAGCCGTCGCTGTTGAAGTCCGCCTGCGCGAACACCTCGACTAGGCCGTGCACCGCCTGCGCCTCGGTCGTGGAGATGCCGCCGTTTTGGTCCGCATCCACCTGGCTGAAGCTAGGCATGGTCTCTATCCATTCTTCCTGCGCCATCGCCCCGCCCGAACCGGACAGGAGGATCAGCGCGGGGAGTAGGGTCTTCTTGCTGAATGTCATTGGTTTACCTCCATAGTTTCATCGGACTTTCGGATACCCGCGGGCCCTCGTCGCAGCGGCGATAGCACATAACGAAAACTCAATTCGTCTACGCCGGTTCCTCTGGTTCGTCAATCTTGGGATCACCATCGGGTGGGTGCTCCGACTCGTCGGGCTCTTCCACCGGCGGTTCCTTGGGCGGCGGCTCCTTGACGGGAAGATGCTTAGGCGGCAACGCCTGCGCTGATCTCATCAGGCGTTCGTCTGCTCTGCATCCGGAGACATTGGAGTTGGCAACTGCGACCCGGTAGCGGATCCTCGTGGCATCTCGACATTGGGAAAGTCGCGTCCCCAGACGCAACCCGACCGGGGACGACAACTAATTGCCACAACTCATGGGTTCTCGGTTCTTCTGCTGGGCGATCACTTAACCGCCGAGTTTGAGTCCGTTTTCGACGCCCTTAACGCCTTCCACCCCGCGAGCAATGGATTCTGCTTTCGTCTTCTCATCTGCGCTCTCCACAGATCCGCTTAGCTGCACCATGCCTTTGGTGGTTTCCACCTCGATCGCCAAGGCACTCGCTCCAGGGTCTTTTGCCAAAGCCGCTTTTACTTTCGCGGTTATCATCGCATCGTCGATGTAACTGGCCGCGCCGCTCTTCTCGGATCCTTGTCCCTGGGTTTGCTGCGTTTCCTTACCTTGGCCGCTTGTTCCCCGAACATTGTCCTGAGCCGCGCTACCTTGTTCCGTAGGATCTATCGTCTCACTCGACTTGAACGGTTTGCTTGAGGTTTCCCCGGTTTCGCCCGCCCAAACGGCGCCCGAGGTTATTAGAGCTAATACAGCCATCGATGACATGAAACATTTCATTTTTACACTCCTCATTTTAAATAAACACTTATAGGATCGCGCGGCATCCGTGCCGCGCAGGCTTGAAGGTCAGTGGCCATTTAAGACCACTCGCCCACTGGCCTACTAGCTAAGGCCGCTAGCCCAGTCGTCTGCTTTGCGCTCGGCATCCTCCTTGGTGTAGCCGTATTTGGCCTGCAGCCGGCCGACCAACTCCTCGCGCTTCCCTGCGATGACATCGAGCTCATCGTCCGTGATGTCACCCCACATCTGCCTGGCCTTGCCTTTGACCTGGTTCCAGTTACCCTTGACTTGTTCCCAGTTCATGTATAGTCCTCCTTATCGGAAAAAACATTGCTTGTTACGCCACCCGGCGCAGCGGCACCGAGGGTAAATCAATTCCAGTCACGTTGTGTGCCAGGACCACTATTTACTTATTTTTCATGTCCCTGAGGCAGCATGCCTGAGTTTCTGGGCGGGCTCATAGGTAAGAATTGCAATGCGTGATGTAAATCTTACACGGGTGGATGAGCCCCGGGTTGGCGATCGACACGGACCCTATGAGCTTGTGCGGTTTACAATAGCCGAGTCGGACTAGACAATCTGCGCGCTAGCACCAAGGCGGGCGGCTATTAAATTCCCCGATTGGAGAGTTCGGCTCGTTGACACCTCGGGGGTGGATGGTTATCGCTCCTCGCGAATACCCCTGTAATATAGACCCATGGCATTGAAGAAGGAGGCGATACTTCTCGCGATAACGGCCGCACCGCTGATGGCCCACTGCGCCGAAACCACCATCCGGCTGACCGTGGGTTTTGAGCTGATCGGCCAAAAACTGGCCGAACAGGTTTATACCGAGGCCGGAAACGCGCAGATCTGGCGTGAAAGCGATTGCCGATACCTATCGCTGGATAGCCCGGCGTTTACCCACCAGGACGGCCGATTGCGCTTCACCACCCATGGCGCTGGGAGTTTCGGTGCCGAAGTGCTGCAGACTTGCGTCGCTCCCGTTGCCTGGAAAGGCTACATAGAATCACTCATTGAGCCCTACATCGGGTCCGACTGGCAGCTGCGCTTGCGCGTGAGGGATTCCGATCTGTATGACGAAGCTTGGAGCAAAGGGCTTGTGAGCGGACTACTCTGGGAGGTCACAGAACGCTTCTTCCTGCCGCGGCTCGGCGCGCTGACAATCGACTTGGCCCCACCACGGGATGAGCTGTTGTCGCTGATCAAAGCCTCGGTACCGGCCGATCAGTCAGAAATAGTCGAGACAGTTTTAAATACCGCTGCTCCGGGCGATGTCACGGTACAAGCCGCCGGGGTCGTGGTCCCCATCGTGCTGAGGGTGCCCGCCGCCTGGGTACGACCGCTGCCCACCCCCACTGCACCGGAAGCGCCACTTATTGGGGCGGAATTAGAGGCTTTTCAACACGCTATGGAACGCTGGGATGCCTTTCTAGTTTTCGTCATCAAAGGATTCGGGGAAGACTTGGTGGACCCCCAGTTCCGCGAGCAGCTGTTCGACCTCCTCATAAGCAGCCGCTACGACCTCATCCCGGTATTAACAGGAGAGATCACCCAAGGCCAGGGGGACCCAGTGCGCCGCGTATTTGTCGAGACTTGGCGGCGCCTTCACCGAATCGTGGAGGAGGGCGGGGAGCGGGGGCTTTTGGGCGAGAAGATGCTGCGCTATGCGGGATTCATCAGTGCTGGGGATATGCTGGTAACGCTGGAACGCTCGGTCCCTGGCTTAGGGATCCAGATCTCCGCCGATGGCCTGAGACGCCTCGCCCGCCTATTGCGCCCCGAAGCGATAGAGGACCCTCTGCTGTATGGTTATGAAGTAGACCCTAAATTGCGAGAGATGTTCGGGCTGCCTCCCGAACTACCCGCCGAGCCGCCCCCGGAGTTTGCACCGCAGAATCTTTTTGAGTGGATCTCAAAGGCGTATGCAGAGCAAGCGCTAAGCTCGATCGCGGCCTTGCAAAAGCGTCTGCACCGGTGGGTACCCCAGGGCTCAGAGCTGGTCGAATATAGCCAGATCATGGAGCGATTGTTGACTCATACCAGAGAGAAGGTGCTAGCGCGTGCTGCGTTAGATGCGCGCCACGCGCCTATCTATGCGCCGCTGCTGTTGGCGACCGCCTTGAAGGAAAGCTGCTGGCGCCAGTACCAGCGCGATCGGCGGGGCATCACCTATCTTAAGTCCACCGCAGGGGCTATCGGGCTTATGCAAGTCAACCCACGGTACTGGCGTGGTTTCTACCAAGTCGAGCAGCTGCAGTGGAATACCGCCTACAATGCTCATGCCGGGGCGGAGATCCTGATGCAGTACTTCCGCCGCTACGGGCTCAAAGAGGGCCGAAAGACGGGTAAGTTGGAAAACGCGGCCCGTGCCGCTTATTCGGTCTATAACGCGGGCCCCAGAGCGACCGCACGCTACCGCGCTAAGGGCCGCTCGCCCCGTGAGCGTAAGGTGGATGCGGCATTTTGGGATCTGTTCCGAGGCTTCGCCGCAGACGGGAAGGTCCATCTGCAACACTGTGGGGTACGGGCTCACGGATCCCCTCATATTCCTTCCGCCTGTTGCTAGGGGGAAGGCTAGGATGGGGGTAGAGACGTGTCATGAGTGATATAGGAACGCGACCTCCTTTCGCTCGCGGCGGTTTTTCACAAACTCTGAGCGCTAGCCCTTAGCAAGCACGCTGGCGCCGTGGCTAGGATAAAGCCGTGGCACGGTGTAAAAGCGTGCCAGCATGCTCCGTCAAGAGCGAGGCGCACGCGGCTATGCTGTGTCTGGATTCGAGCCATTCCACATTCCATTTACAGAATGTCGGCCAGCGCATCAATAACGTGCAAATACCAATGTCGCTGTGTATATTTCGCCGATGCCGCAAACACAAGCCATGGGCAGTCCTAGGGTAAGCCACCGCCCCCAGGCGCGGCGGCGGATTTTGTGCGTCTTTCCGCGCTATGCGCCTTCGTTCGGCACGTTTCAACACGGCTATGCGCTCATCCCGGGCGTACGTGCGTTTATGCCGCCCCAAGGGTTGCTCGTGATCGCCGCCTACCTGCCTAAAGAATGGGAGGTGCGCTTCATCGACGAGAACATTCGGTTGCCGAGTGAAGCCGATTATCGATGGGCGGATGCCGTGCTCATGAGCGGCATGCACATCCAACGCCCGCGCATCCAGCGCATCAACGAGGCCGCCCACCGGCACGGAAAGCTCACCGTGCTCGGCGGCCCCTCCGTATCTGCCTCTCCTGAGTGCTATCCCGATGTCGATGTGTTGCACTTAGGCGAGCTTGGCGATGCGACCGATGCGCTGATCGAGTTTCTGGACCGCGAAACGGCGAGACCGGCCGGACAGCGTGTATTCGCCACTGCAGAGCGCCTGGGACTTGAAGAGTTTCCGATCCCAGCTTACGGGCTCATCGATATGCGCCGCTACATGCTCGCCAGCATCCAGTTCTCCAGCGGCTGTCCGTACCGCTGCGAATTCTGCGATATTCCCGCGCTTTACGGTCGCCGTCCAAGGCTTAAGAGCGCACCGCGAATCCTCGCTGAGCTGGATGCCATTCGTGCCGCCGGAGCACAGGGCGCGGTCTATTTCGTCGATGACAACTTCATCGGCAATCCAAAGGCGACCCGAGAGTTGCTACCCCATATCATCCAGTGGCAACGCGACCGAGGCTATCCGCTGAGCTTCGCCTGCGAGGCCACGCTCAACATCGCCCAGTGGAGCGATATTCTGGAGCAGATGCGGACAGCCAAATTCCACAGCATATTCTGCGGCATCGAAACCCCGGAGCCGGAGGGCCTGCAATTCATGCACAAGGAGCAGAACCTGCGGCAGCCGCTCATCGACGCGGTGCGCAAGATCAACGGCTACGGTATGGAGCTGGTCGCCGGCATCATTCTCGGTTTGGATACGGATACGCGGCAGACCGTCGACCGCGTCCTCGCGTTCATCGATGAATCCAAGATCCCGATGCTGACCATCAACTTGCTCTACGCATTGCCTAAGACGCCTCTCTACGATCGTCTGCGGGCCGAGCATCGCCTGACAGAGGATACTACCCGCGTGTCTAATATCGTCTTTCGCATGCCTTATGCAGAGGTGGTGTCAATGTGGCAGCGCTGCATCGCCGAGGCTTACGACCCGCTTCGGCTATTCGAGCGCTTCGCTCATCAGACCGAAGTGACGTTCCCGCATCGCCTCTCCGCTCCTCTGAATCCGACGCCGGAGCAACTCCTCAGAGGCTTGAACATCCTTTCCCGGGTGATGTGGAGCGTCGGGGTGTGTGCGGATTATCGCGGGACCTTCTGGCGACTGGCCGGGCCGCTGCTGCGCGCGGGCCGCATCGAAGAGATCATCAATATGGGCGTTATCGCTCGACACCTGATCCGGTTCACTCGAGAGGCGCTCGCGGGGCGCGGTGAAGCCTGCTTTTACGCCGAGCAAGGCGCCGATGTGCTTGCGCCTTAGTCCATCTTTATGAACTTATGAACAAGGTGATTTCAGTTGAGCCAAGAGATAAGTACATACTATTTGTCAGACTGTCCAACGGGAAGGCAGGCGAATTTGATGTGTCACGGTATTTAGACAAAGGAATATTTGCAGAATTAAGAGACCTTAGCTACTTCAAACTGGCTAGGCCCGCATTTGGTGGTGTCGTTTGCCCTCATGAACAGGATTTCAGTGCTGACACCATCGAAGTAGAAATGAGGGAGCTTGAAAAAACACATCCATAACAATGCGCTCAAATCGGACGGCCTCAGTGGCTGCGTTCCTTTGGCAGGGCCACTCCCTGGCCCTGGCTTTCCAAGCAAGGCCCATAAGATTGATCCACCTTTGGACTCGAGGCCTGTATATCTGTTAGACAACGCAAGGCCGACCCTAAGTTTTTTTAATCGTTATGGCTCGACCAAGACGCTGCTCGCGGCGCTTCAGAGCAAACCGGAAGGTACGCAGGTTCGATTAGACGCTGTATCATCTCATCATCCGGTCAAGCCGGTGATGAGGCGGTCTCGGTCGAATCTCCCCCGATTCCCGGCGGATGCCTCCATGATGGGAGACTGGATGGAATGGTCAACATGGCGCAGAAGGCTCAGAAACGTGCAAACAATCCCGTGAAAGAAAGCGCCGAGCCGAGCAAAAGCGCAGGCTGCACGACATCGGCGATCAGCCCGGGAGAATTCTCCTCGGCATCCAGGCCGTGACCGAGCGCCAGGAAGCGGAGGAGGCAATGCGCGCGCCGGAAGCCATGCGCGAAGCCGCAGAACGCAAGAACGAGTTCCTGGCGATGCTGATCCATGAGCTGCGTAATCCTCTCGCCCCGATCCGCAACGCCCTGCAGATTCTGTGGCTGACGGGCGGCAACAGTGAGGCCGTCCAATCGGCGTCCGCGATGATTGGAGCGCCAGATCGGTCACGTCGCGGCCAAGCACGGTCTCCGCGGTTTGACCAAGGTCGTGGCCTTAGAGCTTGCCGAATACGGCATCACCTGCAACGCCATCTGTCCGGGATATGTGAGGACACCACTGGTAGACGGCCAGATCAAGGGTACCGCCGACGCGCGCGGAATGTCAGAAGATCAGGTGGTCCGCGAGGTCATGCTCGGCGAGCAGCCCACGAAACGATTCGTCACCGTCCAGGAACTGGCCGCGCTCACTGTGTTTCTCTGCGGTGACGCAGCGGCTTCCATCGCCGGCGCCGCGCTCGCGGTCGATGGCGGTTGGACGGCGCATTAGCATAGGGTAACTTTGGCTGGTCCTTCGTCGAAGGCATGCATCATGAGCTATCGAAGAACGATATCTCGCTGGCTTTTTCGATGAAGACTCCCGGCTGCATCTGTTCCTCGTGGCGACTGTCCCCGGCTCCGTTTCCGGGGTACAATCAAGCCCAAGTTCCAATAAAAACCACGGCTCCGACGTTTGGGCATGGGCTATGCGCTCGACTAACCGACCAGCCGACCCCGCAGCGCTGGAGGTGAACGCCGACGCTACTTCTGTTTTGCACTTCATGGCGGCGACCTGCCCCGCACGTTTGCGCTCCTGACGTTCAGCGAGGAAGTGAGGGACGCATGACGAAAGCCATCAGCACCCGGAGGGCGGCGAACCGCAGCTTGCCCAAGGTTCCCACCGGCATCCAGGGACTCGACGAGATCACCGGCGGCGGTCTGCCGCGCGGCCGCCCGACGCTCATCTGTGGCAGCGCGGGCTGCGGCAAGACCTTGCTGGCGATGGAGTTCTTGGTGCGCGGGGCTATGCAGCACAATGAGCGGGGCGTGTTCATGGCCTTCGAGGAAACGGCCCAGGAACTGGCCCAGAACGTCCGCTCGCTAGGCTTTGACCTGGACGACTTGATCGCGCAGAAGAAACTGGTTGTGGACTTCGTGCGGGTCGAACGCCACGAGATCGAGGAAACCGGTGACTACGATCTCGAAGGGCTGTTCGTCCGTCTGGGCCACGCCATCGACACCATCGGGGCGAAGCGGGTCGTGCTGGACACCATCGAGACGCTGTTCAGCGGCCTGTCGAACCAGGGCATCTTGCGGGCCGAATTGCGCCGCCTGTTTCGCTGGCTCAAGGACAGGGGCGTGACCGCGGTCATCACCGGCGAGCGCGGCGAGGGCACGCTTACCCGGCACGGGCTGGAAGAGTACGTCTCCGACTGCGTGATCCTGCTCGATCATCGGGTGATCGACCAGGTTTCGACCCGGCGGGTGCGCATCGTCAAGTACCGGGGCACGACCCACGGCACCAACGAATACCCGTTTCTGATCGACGAGGACGGCATCAGCGTCTTGCCGATCACCTCGCTGGGCTTGCAGCACGACGTCACGGACGAACGCATCTCGACCGGCATCGCCCGGCTGGACGCCATGCTGGGCGGCGAGGGTTACTTCCGGGGCAGCACCGTCCTCGTGTCGGGCACGGCGGGCAGTGGCAAGACGAGCCTGGCCGCGCACTTCGCCCACGCCGCCTGCGGTCGCGGCGAGAAGTGCCTGTACTTCGCCTTCGAGGAGTCGCCGGGCCAGATCGTCCGCAACATGCGCTCGATCGGCCTGGACCTGGAGCCGTGGGTCAAGAAAGACGTGCTCCGCTTCCACGCCCTGCGGTCCACGCTGCACGGGCTCGAGATGCACCTGGCGTCGTTTCAGAAGCTCATCCAGGAGTTCCAGCCCGAGGTCGTCATTGTCGATCCCGTCGGCAGCCTGATTCAGGCGGGCAGCCGCAAGGACGCAACCGCCATGCTGACCCGCCTGACCGACTTCCTGAAGGCGCAGCGGATCACAGCGTTCTTCACGAACTTGACCTCCGGCGATGCATCCCCGGAAAAGACCGAGGTGGACATTTCCTCGCTGGTGGATACCTGGCTGCTCCTGCGGGACATCGAGCTGGGCGGCGAGCGCACCCGGGCCATGTACGTCCTCAAGTCGCGCGGCATGGCCCATTCCAACCAGATTCGGGAGTTCCTGCTGACCGACCGGGGCATCGACTTGAAGGACGTGTACCTGGGGCCGGAAGGCGTCCTCGCCGGGTCGGCCCGGGAGTCTCAGGAAGCCCGTGAGAAGGCCGCCGCCGTGCTGCGGCAGCAGAAGGTCGATGAGAAGCAGCGCGAGCTGGAGCGGAAGCGCGAGGCGCTGGAGGCCCGGATCGCCGCCCTGCGGAAGGAGCTCGAGGCGGAAGAAGAAGAGTCGAAGCGGATCATCGGCCAGGAACAGCTCCGCGAAGAAACCATTCGGCAGGATCGGGAGCGCATGGGCGCCAGCCGCCGGGCCGACAACGGGCCGGAAGCCGCCGAGCCGCCCGCCCGTTCCCGTAAGACGCCGGGAGGCCGCAAATGAAAAAGTCTGCCAAGAGCACCAAGCAGGAAAAACCGACCGAGACCACGACAGCGGCGGAAGTGTGGGAACTGCGGCTGTACGTCGCCGGGCAGACGCCGAAATCCCTCGCCGCCTTCGCCAACCTCAAGAGGCTGTGCGAGGAGCACCTGCCCGGCCACTACCGGATCGAAGTGGTAGACCTGCTGGAGAACCCGCAGCTCGCGGCGGGCGACCAGATCGTGGCGCTCCCGACGCTGGTGTGGAAGCTGCCGGAGCCGCTGCGCAAGATCGTGGGCGACCTGTCGAACACCGAGCGCGCCCTGGTCGGGTTGCAGTTGCGGCCCGCAGGATCGGGCGAATGAGAGAGGCGATTATCCTAATGACGAAAAAGAAAACCGGCACCACGGAAGCATTTGAAAAGTCGCTGGCCGAGCCGCCGCAGGAGGATCGCTACGTCCTGCGCCTGTACGTCACCGGCATGACGCCGCGCTCCACCGAGGCGTTCGCCGCTATCAAGGCCCTCTGCGAGGAGCACCTGCAAGGACGCTACGACCTGGAAGTGATCGACATCTACCAGCACCCGCAACTGGCGAAAGAAGAGCAGATCATCGCCCTTCCTAATGGGATGGACTCCACCCTCTCCTAAACGGCATCGTGATGTGCCAAAGTGGAGATTTGAAAAACCACTTAGACGAAGAGAGAGGAGTCCATGATGAATGTTACGACGATTGGGTTG
>Ga0187892_10005211_pt1 | contig 20708 bp, 17 predicted proteins | sample MA1701073metaG_FD_139345 | JGI IMG/M metagenome (GOLD analysis project Ga0187892, IMG submission 139345) | Bio-ooze microbial communities from a basaltic lava cave in the Kipuka Kanohina Cave System on the Island of Hawaii, USA - MA170107-3 metaG ... | reverse complement strand
TCTGGCGAACCCGCGCGTAGAGGCGGCGCTCCGCCGGACTCAGTGACCCCAGCGAGAGATGCATGTCTGCCCTCCTCTCTGATACTCATACAGTATCAGAACAAGGGCCGCATCGCAAGAGAACAACGAATGCGAAAATGCTCTCGCCGACCCTGGCCGCGTAACTGTCCGGACCGTCGCGGTTTACGCGCGCTGCCTATCCCCGGTTACGGAACCGCTGGGGCCGGAAGGCTACGCGCGCCGCTTGCTGAAGCAGTCGCTGCAGTAGACCGGCTTGTCGCCCCGCGGCTTGAACGGGACCTGCGCTTCCTTCCCGCACTCGGCGCAGACCGCGGTGAAGTACTGGCGGAATCCGCCGCCGCCCCCGCCCCCGCCTCCGCCTCCGCCGCCCCCGCGCGGACCGCCCCGGCCGCCGCCCCCCGGACCCCGCGCGCGCTTCGCCTCGCGGCAGGGAGTGCAGCGCTTCGGCTCGTTCTGGTAGCCGAGCGACTGGTGCAGCTCCTGCTCCGTCGCCGCGTAGACGAAGTCGCTCCCGCACTCCATGCACTTCAACGTCCTGTCCGTGAACGGCATAGCCGAACCCCTAAATGAACTGGCGAAACGATGAGCCGGTCCGATGCGAGTGACGCACGGCGTGATGCGGACGTGAACGGGGGCAGCCGCTCCGCAAACCTTTCCCTTCCCTTCCCAGCTCCTACGGGTTTGCGACGGCCGCCCAGAATGGTGCGACTCGGCCGACCCCGCCGGCCTCGCTCACCATAAATCCCCCGGGAATCGCCATCCCACCCTCGGGTACCCTGTTCCAATTATATCCTACCCAGACCCCGGGTCAAGGACTACGGCGCCGCCAGCCCGCGCCACGCCATGAAGCCGCCCGCCGTCACGAGCACCAGCGCCAGCACCCAGCGCAGCGCGCGCGCCTGCACGCGCGGAGCCGCGAGCGTGCCGATCTGCGCGCCGAAGAACGCGCCGACCCCCCCGTAGAGCAGCGCCAGCACGGACGGCTCCTCCAGGCGGTGCGCGTACTGCACCTCCCCCGCCGCCGCCGTCACCACCAGGATGAACGTAGACGTCGCCGTCGCGACGTGCAGCGGCGCCCCGTAGAGAAGCACCAGCATCGGCACGTGCAGGAAGCCGCCGCCGACGCCGAACAGGGCCGCCAGGAAGCCGACCGGGACGCTGGCCAGCGCGCCGACCCAGAGGTTGAGCTCGTAGGCGTGCCGCTCCCCGAACGCGTCGACGATCTCGCGGCGCCGCCCCCGCCGCAGCCACGCCGGCCCGACCGTCGCGCCCGGCCGCATCGCCACGAGGTACACGGCCGCGACCGCGGCGACCGCGGCGAACGCGACCTTGAACGCGCCGCCCGTGATGCGGTCCGCCGCCAGATTGCCCGCCACCGTGCCGGGAATCGTGGCGACGGCGAAGACAGCGCCGACCAGCCAGTCGACGCGCCGCTGGCGGGCATAGCCGAGCGCCGCGGACGCCGCGTTCACGAGCACGATCCCGAGCGACGTCGCCGCCGCCTGCAGGTGGTGCCACCGCAGCACCAGCGCGAAGTACGGCACGAGGAGGAACCCGCCGCCCACGCCGACGAGCGCGCCCACGAACCCGACGAGCGCGCCGAAGGCGGCGAGCGTCGCCGGATGGTCCCAGGGCATCGCACCATCATGCCGCGCGAGAAACGGATTGCAAGCGTTGGGGCGCCCTCCTATAATCCCGCGCCCGTGGCGGAAAAGATTGAACTCGCCGACGACCTCTCCGCGTCCCCGCTCTGGAACGCGGACATTGCGCCGACGCCGCTCGCGAAGCGCACGTGGAACCTCTGGCACATCGCGGCGCTCTGGATCGGCATGGCGGTCTGCATCCCGACGTACATGCTCGGCGCGGGGCTCCTGGCGTCTGGCATGACGTGGTGGCAGGCGGTCGTCACCATCACGCTCGGCAACCTCATCGTGCTCGTGCCGATGGCGCTCAACGCGCACGCGGGCGCGAAGTACGGGATCCCGTTCCCGGTCTTCCTGCGCGCGCCGTTCGGCACCGTCGGATCGAACATCCCGGCCCTCATGCGCGCGACCGTCGCGTGCGGGTGGTTCGGCATCCAGACGTGGATCGGCGGCGCGGCGCTCTACCAGCTCGCGGCGGTCATGGCGCCGTCGATCGCGGGCTCCACGTTCTGGAAGTTCGCGTTCTTCTTCCTCTTCTGGGGCATCAACCTCTTCTTCATCCTCAAGGGGACCGAGTCGATCAAGTGGCTCGAGACGTGGTCGGCGCCGATCCTCCTCGCCGTCGGGGTGGGGCTGCTCGCGTGGAGCATGTCCGCGGGGGGCGGGCTCGGGCGAGTGCTCGCGCACTCGGACAACTTCACGCGGCCGACCGTGACCGCGCACCTCCAGGACGGGAAGGTGGTGCCGCAGCTCTCGCCGGTCACGATCGACGGCGTGCCGCGTGCCACGGCGAAATGGGAGTCGGACGGCAGGACGATCACGGCGGTCTTCGACGACGGCGACGGAGGCGCGAAGCCGCAGACGGTGACGGCGCCCGTCGCGGCGGCGCCGCCGGCACCCCCGACGTTCTGGGCTCTCTTCATCCCCGGCCTCACCGCGATGGTCGGCTTCTGGGCGACGCTCGCGCTGAACATCCCGGACTTCACGCGCTTCGCGCGAAGCCAGCGCGACCAGGCGGTCGGCCAGCTCCTCGGCCTGCCCACGACGATGGGCTTCTACTCGTTCGTCGGCATCGTCTCCACGTGCGCGGCGCTCGTCGTCTTCCCCGACATCCTCGTGACGTCGCAGGCGCCGTGGGACCCGACGAGCCTGCTGGCGCGCTTCAAGAACCCGGCGCTCGTCATCGGCTCGATGTTCTTCCTCGCGATCGCCACGCTCACGACGAACATCGCGGCGAACGTCGTCTCGCCTGCGAACGACCTCGCAAACCTCGCGCCGAAACACATCAGCTTCCAGACGGGCGGGATCATCACGGCCGTGATCGGCATCGTCATGATGCCGTGGAAGCTCCTGGAGAGCACCGACGTCTACATCTTCAACTGGCTGATCAGCTACAGCGCGCTGCTCGGACCGATCGCCGGCATCATGATCGCCGACTACTGGATCGTGCGGCGCCGCGAGCTGTCGCTGCGCGACCTCTACCTGCGCGACGGGCGCTACGGCTTCATCCACTGGGCGACCGTCGCGATCCTGGTCGCTGCGATTCTGCCGAACGTTCCGGGATTCCTGTCGAAGGTGGCGGGAGTGGCCGTGCCCGCGTTCTGGACGGGCCTCTTCAACTACGCGTGGTTCGTCGGATTCGCCGTCGCGTTCGTCCTCTACTGTGCGTATGGGCTATGGAAACGTACCGAAACTACATCAACGGCGAGTGGGTAGAGTCCCGGTCGGCGAAGACCGCGCCGAACCTGAACCCGGCCGATCCGAAGGACGGGATCGGCACGATCCGGCTCTCGACGGCCGATGAGGTCCGCGCCGCGATCGAGGCGGCCGAGCGCGCGCTCCCGAAGTGGCGCTCGACGCCCGCGCCGGAGCGCGGTCGCATCATCGCGCGGGCGCAGCAGGCGCTGGCGCGGCGCAAGGACGAGGTCGCCCAGGCGCTCACGCGCGAGGAGGGGAAGCTCCTCAAGGAGTCGCTCGGCGAGGTCCAGAAGTCGATCAACATCCTCGAGTTCATGGCGGGCGAGGCGATGCGGCTCGCGGGGGAGACGCTCCCGAGCGAGCTGCCGAACACGTTCTGCTACACGCTGCGCCAGCCGATCGGCGTCGTGGCGGCGATCACGCCGTGGAACTTCCCGGTGGCGATCCCGTGCTGGAAGACGTCGCCCGCGCTCGCGGCGGGCTGCACGGTCGTCTTCAAGCCGGCGACGCTCACGCCGGCGTCGGCGAAGCTCGTCGTCGAGTGCTTCGTCGAGGCGGGCGTGCCCGCGGGCGTGCTCAATCTCGTCTACGGGGCGGGCGGCGAAGTGGGGCGCGTGATCGTCGAGCATCCCGCGGTGCGGGCGATCAGCTTCACGGGCTCGAACGACGTCGGGATGAGGCTCGCGCAGGACGGCGTGGCGCAGGGGAAGAAGATGCAGTGCGAGATGGGGGGCAAGAACCCGGTCGTCGTGCTGGAGGACGCGGACCTGGAGCTCGCGGCGGAGGGGATCGCGCAGGGGGCGTTCGGGTCGACCGGCCAGCGTTGCACGGCGACGAGCCGCGTGGTGGTGATGGAGGCGGTGGCGGACCGGCTGGTCGCGATGATCGCCGCGCGGGCGCCGGCGGAGATCGGGCCGGTCGTCGACGAGAGCCAGCTGAAGACGGTGCTCGGCGGCATCGCCGAGGCGAAGCGCGAGGGGGCGAAGCTCGTCGCCGGCGGCGGGCGCGGGCCGGGCGCGGGGTGGTTCGTGCAGCCGACCGTGTTCGACCACGTGAAGCCGTCGATGAAGCTCGCGCAGGAGGAGCTGTTCGGCCCGGTGCTGGCGGTGCTGCGCGTGAGGAGCTTCGAGGAGGCGATGGAGGTCGCCAACGGCGTGAAGTACGGGCTGACGAGCTCGATCTACTCGGGCGACCCGGCGCGGATCTTCCGGTTCGTCGAGGGGATCGAGACCGGCATGACGCACGTGAACTCGCCGACGATCGGCGGCGAGCCGCAGCTGCCGTTCGGGGGCATGAAGGCGACGGGGCTCGGCACGCGGGAGATGGGGCGCACGGCGATCGACTTCTACACCGAGCTCAAGACCGTCTACGTCGACTACACCGGCCGCAAGCGCGAGAGCAACATCTATTAGAGGTGGCGTGATGGCGGATCTCTCGATCGAGGTGAACGGCATCAAGTTCCCGAACCCGTTCCTGCTCGGTTCCGGCCCGCCGGGGACGAACGCGAAGGTCATGCAGAAGTCGTTCGACGCGGGGTGGGGCGGCGCGGTGGCGAAGACGGTGAGCCTCGAGTGCCACAAGGTGCAGAACTGCTCGCCGCGCTACGGGAAGCTGAAGAGCCGCGTCACCGGGGAGGTGATCGGCTTCGAGAACATCGAGCTGATCAGCGACCGGCCGATCGAGACGTGGCTGAAGGACTTCAGGGAGGTCAAGCGCACGCACCCGAAGCACATCCTCATCGCCTCGATCATGGAGGAGAACCGCAAGGACGCGTGGCAGAAGCTCGCGATCATGGTGCAGGACTGCGGCGTGGACGGGCTGGAGCTGAACCTGTCGTGCCCGCACGGGATGACCGAGCGCAAGATGGGGCAGGAGGTGGGCGTGCACCCGGATCTGGTCGAGCAGGTGACGCGCTGGGTGACGGAGGTCGCGCGCGTGCCGGTCTGGGCGAAGATGACCCCGAACATCACCAACATCGTCGAGCCGTCGATGGGCGCGGTGCGCGGCGGCGCGCACGGCATCAGCGCGATCAACACGATCCTGTCGGTGATCGGGGTGGACCTCGCGACGCTCCGCCCGATGCCGACGGTCGAGGGGCATACGGTGGCGGGCGGCTACTCGTCGCAGGCGGTGCGACCGATCGCGCTGCGGCAGGTGATGGAGCTGGGGCGCGCGATGCCGAAGCACGTGTCGATCAGCGGCATCGGCGGGATCGAGCGCGCGCCGGACGCGATCCAGTTCTTCCTGCTCGGCGCGCACACGGTGCAGGTCTGCACGGCGGTGATGCTTTACGGCATCGAGATCATCAGGGAGATGTGCGACGGGACGGCGGCGTGGATGAAGGAGCGCGGCTTCGCGGCGCTGAAGGAGGCGGTCGGGAAGAGCCTGCCGTATTTCACGACGCACGCGGATCTGGTGCGGCGCCAGAAGGAGGCGAAGCGCGCGAAGGCGGGGGAGAGCGGCCGCGACAACGAGTGGGCGGAGAAGCGCATTGAGGACAAGACGGCGGAGTTGACGGCGAACTGAAGATCGAAGATCAACGATCAAAGATCAGAGGGGCATGAACAAGCACGACGTCGATAGCGACGGCCTCATTGCGGATCCGCTCGCGAGCTATCCCGCCTACGTCAAGGCGATGGAGCTGTACGACCGCGTGGTGGACGACACCGACCTGCTCATCAAGGACTTCCGCTGTCGTGAGATCATCTGCCAGATCATCGCGTCGGCCGGGTCGATCCGCGCGTGCTTCGAAGAGGGTTACGGACGCGGCACCACGCCGGAGTTCATCCATCGCCTGCGCTTGTCCATGGGTGAGGCGCGCGAGACGCGGGGATGGTACCGCCGGTCCAGGAAGTTCCTGCCGGCACCGTTGATGGCGCAACGGATGCGTCAGGTCGATGAGGTGATCGCACTACTGGCGTCGACCGTCAAGGGGTTGGGGCGCCGCCGAGGCGGCAGCTCCGGCTTTGATCTTTGATCTGTGATCTGTGATCTTTCCGGAGGTGACATGCCGAGGATTGTGAAGGGTGGACTGATCCAGGCCGGAGTGGGCGCTGACGCAAGCAAGCTCCCCCCGGAGAAGATCAAGGAGCACATGATCGAGAAGCACCTCGCGCTCATCGCCGAGGCGGCGAAGAAGGGCGCGCAGATCGTGTGCCTGCAGGAACTCTTCTACGGGCCGTACTTCTGCGCGGAGCAGGAGAAGCGCTGGTACTCGATCGTCGAGCGCATCCCCGACGGGCCGACGATCAAGCTGATGCAGGAGACGGCCAGGAAGCACAAGGTCGCGCTCGTCGTGCCGATCTACGAAGAGGAGATCACCGGCGTCTACTACAACTCGGCCGCCGTGATCGACGCGGACGGCACGTATCTCGGCAAGTACCGCAAGAACCACATCCCGCACTGCGCGCCCGGCTTCTGGGAGAAGTTCTACTTCAAGCCCGGGAACCTCGGCTATCCGGTCTTCCGGCTGAAGAGCGGCCTCACGGTCGGCGTCTACATCTGCTACGACCGGCACTTCCCGGAGGGGGCGCGCGCGCTGGGACTCGCCGGCGCGGAGATCGTCTTCAACCCGTCCGCGACCGTCGCGGGCCTGTCGGAGTACCTCTGGAAGCTGGAGCAGCCCGCGCACGCCGTCGCCAACGGCTACTTCATCGGCGCGATCAACCGCGTCGGCAAGGAGCAGCCGTGGAACATCGGCGAGTTCTACGGGCAGAGCTACTTCTGCGACCCGCGCGGCCAGTTCCTCGCCACCGGGTCGCGCGACAAGGACGACGTGGTGGTGGCCGACCTGGACCTGGACAGGATCCAGGAGGTCCGGCAGGTGTGGCAGTTCTTCCGCGACCGTCGTCCGGACAGCTATCAGGAGCTCGTCAGGCCATGAATCCCGTCAGACTCTCCCATCGCTTCGACGGCGAGGGACGCTCTGACGGACTGCCGCTGCATTCCGGAAACGCTTTAGGAGTCTAACGGGATGAAATTCGACACCGTCGTCAGGGGCGGCACGATCGTCACGGCGAGCGACAGCACGGTCGCCGACGTCGGCATCACGAAGGGGAAGATCGCGGCGATCGCGGTCGATCTCGAGGGGGCCGAGACGGTCGACGCGAAGGGCAAGTACGTTCTGCCGGGCGGCATCGACGTGCACACGCACCTCGACATGCCGTTCATGGGCGCGACGACGGCGGACGACTTCGTTTCCGGCACGACGGCGGCGGCGGTCGGCGGCACGACGTCGATCGTCGACTTCGCGATCCAGAAGCGCGGCGAGGCGCTGCAGGCGGGGCTCGACACGTGGCACGGCAAGGCGGAGGGCAAGTCGGCGATCGACTACGCCTTCCACATGATCTGCGTCGACCTGAACGAGCAGCGCCTGAAGGAGATGGACAAGCTCGTCGACGGGGGCGTGACGAGCTTCAAGCTCTTCATGGCGTATCCCGGCATCTTCATGGTGGACGACGCGACGATCTTCAACGCGATGCTGCGGACGCGCGAGAACGGCGGCCGGATCTGCATGCACTGCGAGAACGGCGGCGTGATCGACGTGCTCGTCAAGCGGGCGATCGCGGAGGGGCACAAGGAGCCGAAGTGGCACGCGCTGACGCGGCCGATGAGCGCGGAGGCGGAGGCGACGCGCCGGGCGATCGCGCTCGCGGAGATGGCGGGCGTGCCGATGTACGTCGTGCATCTCTCGGCGGGCGACGCGATGGAGGAGATCCGCCGCGCGCGCGATCGGGGGCTGCCGATGTACGCGGAGACGTGCCCGCAATACCTGTTCCTGTCGTACGAGGACTACGAGCGGCCGGGCTTCGAGGGGGCGAAGTACGTGATGTCGCCGCCGCTGCGGCCGAAGGGGAACGAGGAGCGGCTGTGGAACGGGCTGGCGACGAACGCGCTGCAGGTGGTGTCGACGGACCACTGCTCGTTCTGCATGAAGGTGTCGAAGGAGATGCCGATCGGCAAGGAGCTGGGGAAGGACGACTTCTCGAAGATCCCGAACGGCGCGCCGGGGATCGAGACGCGGCTGCTGCTGCTGTGGGACGGCGGCGTGAATGGCGGGCGGATCACGATGAACCGGTTCGTGGACCTGGTGTCGACGACGCCGGCGAAGATCTTCGGGCTCTATCCGCGCAAGGGGAGCGTGACGGTGGGCGCGGACGCGGATCTCGTCGTGTGGGACCCGAAGAAGAAGCACACGATCCGCGCGAAGGAGCACCACATGAAGGCGGACTACAACCCGTACGAGGGGCGCACGGTGACGGGCGCTCCGGAGACGGTGCTGCTGCGCGGGAAGGCGCTGGTGAAGGCCGGGAAGTTCGTGGGCAAGTACGACGGGAAGTTCGTGAAGAGATCGCCGCGAGTCCAGTAAGCGGCGTCCGGCCAAAAAACGAAGCGCGCCGCGCGTGCCCAATCTTGGGTTCTCCCCATTACCCCAACGGGGGTTCGTCTGACACTCGCGGCGCGCCAACCGATCGATCTATGCAAAACCTACCACATTATCGCGCGGGCGGGCGTCATTTCGCTTCCGCGTCGGCGAGCGCCAGCGCCGCGTCGAGCGCCGCCACGCCCTGGTCGATCTCCGCCTCGCTGACGATGAGCGGCGGCGCGATGATGAGGTGGCTGATCCATCCCACCACGAAGACGCCGCGCTGCATGAGTTCGGCGCACACCTTGTCCACGATCATCGGCTTGCGCTCAAGCTTGTCGGACGGGACGCTGAACGGCTCCTTCGTGCCGCGGTCGCGCACGAGGTCGAGCGCCCAGAAGAGCCCGCGACCCCGGACATCGCCGATCGAAGGGTGCTTCTCCGCGAGCTTGCGGAGCTTCGCGCCGAGGACGTCGCCGAGCTTCGCGGAGCGCTCGACGAGCTTCCGGTCGCGCAGTTCCCGGATCGCGGCCACCGCCGGCCCGAGCGTCATCGGATGCGCTTCGTACGTATGGCCGAGCGGGAAGTAGTGGTCGTCGAAGTAGTCCGCGATCTTCTGGCTCGTCGCCGCCAGTCCGAGCGGCACGACCGCGGCGGTGATCCCCTTGGCGGTCGTCAGGATGTCCGGCTGGAGCTTCCAGTGGTCGACCGCGAACCACGCGCCGGTGCGCCCCCAGCCGCTCATCACCTCGTCGGCGATCACCAGCACGCCGTGGCGGCGCGCGATGTCGAAGAGGCGCGGCAGGTAGTCGTCCGGCGGGACGAGCACGCCGTTCGTGCCGACGATCGGCTCGATCACCACCGCGGCGACGTTCGCCTCGTTCTTGATCATGTACTCGATGTAGTCGGCGCACGCGACCTCGCACTGCGGGTACTCGCGCCCGAGCGGGCACCGGTAGCAGTTGCACTCCGGCCCGAAGACGACGCCGTCGATCTTGCCGGTCGGCTCGACGAGCCAGCGCCGCAAGTCACCGGTGGCGGCGATGGAGCCGGCGGTCGATCCGTGATAGCTCGTGTAGCGCGAGATGATCTTGTGCTTTCCCGTGACGAGGCGCGCGATGCGGAAGGCCGCCTCGTTCGCCTCGGTACCGCTGGTGGTGAAGAAGAACTTCGTCAGACCCTTCGGCAGGACCTCGAGGAGGAGCGACGAGAGTTCCGCGCGCGCGGTGGTGGCGAACTGCGGGCCGATGTACGCGAGCTCGCGCGCCTGTTTGCAGACGGCGTCGACGACCGCCGCATTCTTGTGCCCGAGCGTCGAGCACATGAGCTGCGAACTGAAGTCGAGGTAGCGCTTTCCCGACGCGTCGGTGAACGTGCACCCCTCCGCGTCGACGATGTGCAGCGGCTTCCAGCCGCGCTGGTGCCGCCACGTGCCGTACGTGTTGCGCTGGGTGATCCCGACGACGTCAAGCGCCATAGAGCTCCTTCGCTTTCTTCCGGTCCAGCTTCTGCATCGCGTTGCGCGGCAGCGGCGCGTCGACGATCCGGACGTCGCGCGGCCGCTTGAACTTCGCCAGGTGCCGCTCGCACCAGGCCGCCACGTCCTCGCGCGTGAGGGTTCCGCGCGGCACGACGACGGCGCGCACGACCTCGCCGAGCGCGGGGTCGGGCACCGGCAGGGCGAGCGCCTCCGCGACGTTCGGGTGCTTCAGCAGCACCTCCTCGATCTCGACGGGCGCGATGTTCGTGCCGCCGGAGATGATGATGTCCTTCGCGCGGCCGGTGATGAAAAGATACCCGTCCGCGTCGATCCGCCCGAGGTCGCCCGTGCGGAAGAAGCCGTCCTCGTGGCGCGTCGCCTCGTCGGTCTCGCCGCCCCAGTAGCCTCCGGCGACGTTCGGGCCGCGAACGACGATCTCCCCCGACTGCAGCACGCGCACGTTGACGCCCGGGAGCGGCAGGCCGACGCCGCGGCGGGGGCCGCGCGCGGGGTTCGCCGTGATCATGAGCGTCTCGGTCATGCCGTAGCGGTTGACGACCGGCCCGTAGGCGCGCTCGAAGCGCTCCGCAAGCCCCTCGTCGAGCGGCGCGGAGCCGCTGACCCAGAGGCGCATCGACGGGAGAACGCGCTTCGGCGCCTCGAGCAGCCGGTGATACATCGCCGGCACGCCGAAGAACATCGTCGCGCGATGTCGTTCGATCGCGTCGAGGACGCGCGGCGGGTCGAACTTCTCCAGCAGCACCAGCGTGCAGCCGGTCGCGATCCAGCCGTGGAGGCCGTTGTGCAGGCCGTGGACGTGCATGAGCGGCAGGGAGAGGACCAGCACGTCGCGCTCCGTCCACTCCCAGCGCTCGACGAGCCCGCGGATGTTGTGGACGCACATCGCGTGCGTGATCGGGACGCCCTTCGGCCTGCCGGACGTGCCGCTCGTGTAGCAGATCATCGCGATCTCCGCCGGCTCGACGCAGCGCGGCTCGCCGCGCCCCGTCCCGCCGGCGATCACGACGCGGCAGCGGGCGTGCTCGATCGGGTGAGCCGACTCGCGCGCGGTGTAGGCCGCGTTGACCGGCACGCGCACGCCTCCGGCCATCATGACGCCGAACTGGCAGAAGATGTTCTCAGGGCCGTTCGGCAGCATGATCGCCACGCGGTCGCCGCGCGCGAGGTCGAGGCCGCCCGCGACGCGCATGGCCTCGTCGCGCACCTCGGCCCAGGTCCATGCGCGGTCGCCCCAGACGAGCGCGCGCTCGCCGGCGCGGCGGGCGCAGGTTTCTTCGAACAGCCGGACCAGATGCACGGGGCGCGAGTATAGGCGGCTAGCGATGGTAGGTCAAATCGAACGCGTGATGTCCCGTGATCGGCCAGAGCACCAGGAAATGGTGGGCGAGGTCGGAGAGGACGAGCGCGGCGCCGACGCAGAAGCACGCGGGCTCCGGCACGAGGCAGAGCACGACGCCGACGTAGCCGTGATGGATGCGCAGCCCGCCGGTCCAGCGCGCGAGGCAGCGCGTGTCGCGCGTCGACTGGAGGCCGAAGACGAAGCGCCCGCAGAGTGTCACGGCCTCGAAGAGGGCGGTGAGCAGGACGATCGTCGCCAGCATCGCGTGAGGATTATAACATCACTTCAGCCGTCCGCGCAGATGGTCGATCGAGCCGCGCAGCTCGGCGTCGAGGGCCGCGTCCTTCCGCACGGCCGCCTCGAAGTCCTCCAGGGCGCCCTGAAAGGGGTCACGCGCCGGGCGGCCCTTCGAGTCGAGCCACAGCCCGAAATTCAGGCGCGCGCGGCCGCGCTCGCGCAGGACGGGGGCGGCCGGATTCAGCCGGACCGCCTCCGAGTGCGCCGCGATCGCCTTCTCGTACAGCTCCGTCGGCTCTTCGCCGCGCCCCTGTGCGAGCTGGCCGAGACTGTTGTACGCCGTCGCCAGGTTCGCATGCGCCTCGAAGGCCTCCGGCGCCAGCTCCGTCCACATCCGCGCGTGCCCGGCGGCGCGCGTCAGCTCGTCCGTCGCGTCGCGCCCGGCGACCAGGTCCCGGTTCGCGCAGTTCAGCAGCGCCACCGCGCTCCTCTGGGCGAGCGACAGCTGCAGCGTGCGGTTGCCGCCGGGCGCGCGCGCCCCCACCTCCGCGTAGTCGGCAAGAGCGGCGCGGAACGACACGCACGGGTCGCCTCCGCGCTCCATCAGGAGGGTCGCCTTGTCGTAGCGGATGTCGCCGCGGGCGGCGAGCGCCGTCAGGCGGCTGGCTTCCGGCATGAAGGGCATGCAGTCCGTGAGGTCGGCGACGGCCGAGTCGAGCTGCCCGACGGGGTCGTCGCCGCGCCGCTTGAGGCAGCCGGCGTACTCCTTGCGCATGTCGGCGCGCGACTGGAGCGCGAGCCCGCGTGCCGGGCCCTCCTCAGCGCGCGCGATCCCCTCGGCCATGTCGCGGAGCGACGCGTCGAACTCGTCGCGGGCGTCCCGCCCCTGGCGGGCGTACAGCATGGCGCGCCAGTAGCGCATGTCGCCGCGGTTGAGCCAGTCGAAGGAGCAGGACGGGCGATCGAGGAGTTCGATCGCGCGGTCGAAGGCGGGCAGCGGGTTGCCGCCCGTGTCGTGGAGCCAGCGGCCCTGGTACATGAGCGCGGCCGCCAGGAGCTGCACGTCGTGCGCGGGCGTCCCCTCCAGCGCGTTGACGAGCCGCATCATCTCTTCGACCGCCCCGGCCGTGGCGCGCGCCTGGACGCGATACAGCGCGTGGTGCGCGAGGGCGCGGCGCATCTTCGGCTGGTCGATGCCGAGGCCGATCGCGCGCTGCGCGATCGTGTCGGCGCGCTGGAGCGCGGCGCCGGGGTCCGCGTTGTTGGAGAGCGCCAGGATCGTCTCGGTCTGCGCGGTCAGGAGCGCCGCCTGGTGGGCCTCGACGCTGAGCGCGTTCATGCGCACGGCCAGGTCGAGTTCGCGCGCGGACTCCTCGAGCCTCCCCAGCTCGAGCTGGACCTGTCCGCGCTGGAGGTGCGAATCGAAGTCGTCGAAGCCGCGGAGGCGCACCGCCTCGTCGATCGTGCGGAGCGCTTCCTCGCGGCGCCCCTCCTGCTGCTCGATGAGGGCGCGCGCCAGCAGCGCGTCCGCCCGCTCGCGCGGCGCGGCCGCGGCGGAGTCGGCCGCGCGGCGCAGGGCGTCCAGGGCGGCGGTCCGCAGGGTGGCGACCTCCGGCGTATCGAGGGCGCGCGGCGCCCGCATCTCCCCCGCGCTCACCTGGATGCCGATGACGGGCTGCGCCGCCGCGGCATACCGGCGCAGGAGGATCCGGCCCTTCAGGAGATGCGCCTCGCGCAGGGACGCGTCGGCGCGCAGCGCCGCCTCCGCCTCCGTGAGCGCCGCGGCATCGTCGCCGACCGCGGCGAGGGCCCGCGCGCGCACGGCGCGCAGGCGCGGGTCGGGCGGACCGCCGTCGATCTCGCGCAGCGCCGCGTCGATGTGGATCGCGCGCATCTGCCGGAACAGCTGGTGCGCGTCGCGCCCGCGCGCGTCGAGGTGCTGGATGCGGCGCTCGAACTCCTGGATCGCGGAAAGCGCCGCCGCGAGGCGGGAGCCGACCTCGCGCTCGGTCCGCACGGCGCGCACCGCGCGCCACGCGAAGAGGCCGCCGGTCGCCAGGACGATCGCCGCCGCGACCAGGACACGGTGCCGTCGGAGCACGCGCAGGGCGCGCCGCGCGGCGGTCGGACGTCGCGCGAGGATCGGCTCCCCCGCCAGCCACGCGCGCAGGTCGTCGGCGAACTCCGTCGCGCTCGCGATGCGGTGGCGCGGCTGCTTTTCCATCGCCTTGAGGCAGACGATCTCCAGCTCGACTGGGGCGGCCGGGACGAGGCGGCGGGGCGCCGCCGGCTCGTCAAGGAGCACCGCGCGGTAGATCTGCTCGACCGTGACGCCGGAGAACGGGAGCGCGCCCGTCAGCGTCTCGTAGAGGATCACGCCCAGCGCGTAGACGTCGCTGCGCGCGTCGACGGCGGCGTGCTCGCCCCGGATCTGCTCCGGCGCCATGTAGACGGGGGTGCCGAGCGCGGTGCCCGTGCGCGTGAGGCGGTCGTCCGAGCCGACTGCGCGCGACAGCCCGAAGTCGAGGATGCGCGGCTGCCCCTCGCGGTCGACGATGATGTTGGAGGGCTTGAGGTCGCGGTGGATGACGCCGCGGGAGTGCGCGTGCGCGACACCGCGGGCGGCCGCTTCGAGCAGCCCGACGCGCCGGCGCAGGTCTGCGGACCGGGGGAGCTCGTGGAGCGGCGTCCCGTCGACGTGCTCCATCGCGATGAAGAGCGTGTCGCCGTCGCGGCCCGCCTCGTAGACGGTGACGATGTTGGGGTGGTGGAGGCGCGCGGCGTTGAGCGCCTCGCGGTGGAAGCGTTCGATCATCGTGGCGCTCGAGTCCTGACCGGCGCGCAGCACCTTGAGCGCGACGGTGCGGCCGAGCTCGGCGTCGCGCGCGAGGTGGACGATCCCCATGCCGCCCTGGCCGAGCGTGCCGACGATCTCGTAGCGGCCGATGCGGGCGGGGTCGTCGCTCATATATCGATTCTATCCGTCGGGCGCGCGTTGCTACACTCGCCGCGCATGAAACGCTGGAGGGTGGCTTGCCACCCGAAGCCTTCCCCATGACTGCGTCATCGACGAGACGGCGAAGGGTGGTGTGCCTCGGCGGCGGCACCGGCCAGTCGCAGGTGCTGCGCGGGCTCTCGCGCCATCCGCTGGACATCACCGCGATCGTCGGCGTCACCGACAACGGCGGGCACAGCGGGGTGCTGCGGCGGATCTTCGGCATCCCGCAGGTGGGGGACATCCGCAACTGCCTCGCGTCGCTGGCGAGCGACTCGAGCCTCTTCACGCAGCTGCTGAAGTACCGGTTCGCCGAGGGATCGCTCGACGGGGCGAGCCTCGGCAACCTGATCGTCTGCGCGCTCATCCGGATGCGCGGGTCGCTCTCGGCGGGGATCGACGCGCTGGCGCGGGAGCTCGGGGTGCCGCACCGGATCCTGCCGGTCTCGGACCACAGCGCGCAGGTGTGCGCGGAGCTGGCGGACGGGCGGGAGGTTCGCGGCGAGTGGGAGATCATGCAGCGCGAGCCGAAGACGGCGGTGAAGCGGCTCTTCCTCGAACCGGAGATCCCGTGCCTCCCCGAGTGCGCGCGGGCGATCGCGCACGCGGACCTGATCCTCTTCTGCCCGGGGTCGCTCCTGACGGGGACGGTGTCGGCGCTTCTCACGGAGGGGATCCGCACGGCGATCCGCGTGTCGCCCGCGCTCAAGGTGCAGGTCTGCAACATCATGACGCAGCCGGGGCAGACCGACGGGTTCGCGGCGAGCGACCATCTGGAGATGCTCGCGCGGCACCTCGGGATCACGCCCGACGTCTTCGTCCTCAACACCGCGCGCCCGCCGAAGGGCCTGCTCGATCTCTACCGCAGGGACGGCTCAGCGCTCGTGCGGGCGGACGTGCGCTCCGTGCGGGGCCTGCGCGTGGCCGGGCGGAACCTGCTGGAGCCGCGGGGGCTGGACGTGCTGACGCTCTACGCGCGGCACGGAAAGGGGCTGCTGGCGGGGCCGCACTACATCCGGCACGATCCGGAGAAGCTGGCGAGCATCGTGTGGGGGTTGCTGCGGTAGCGCTGAAATCCCAAATCCCAACTCCCAACTGTCCAGCCCCCACCGGGCTTCTCAAGCCGCAGAGGCGCAGAGAACGAAACGGTCGTCCGTTCCGTCATCTCCATATGCCAACGCGTGGAGGCGTCAACCCCGTCGGCGTCGTGGTGGTGGTGCTGCTTCTCCTTGTCGGCGCGGCGATCTTCGTTCCCGGACTCCTCGCGGCGCGCCGGGCGGAGAACGAGCGCACCGGCCATCGCATGCTGTCGATGATCCGGCAGGCACAGGAGGACTTCCGCAAGAACGACCGGGACGCCAACGGCGTAAACGACTTCTGGACCGCAGACGTGTACGCGCTGTACGGCCTGATCCCGCAGGGCGGGGAACCGATCCGTCTCATCGAGCACGACGTGGCGATGGCGCTGTATCGAAGCGCGGCACCGGCAGCTAAGGGGGCAGTCTCACGTATCAAGTATCAGGTATCACGTCGTCACAGGACGACGGTCGCACGTCGTCGCACGTCGACGGTCGACGACATGATGCGTGATACATGTTACGTGCAACCAGCAGGCCAACGGCCTGCTAGAACTTCACGTCCAGCCCGAAGATGAAGTTCGTGCCGGCTTCGTTGATGCCCGAGCCGTGGACGCGCGCGTCGCGGTCGACGACGTTCTCGACGGCCACATGCGCGCGGATGTTCGTGAGGAGCTCGAGGCCGCCGCGCAGCGAGACGAGCACGTAGCCCGGCGTGCCGCCGGGCGGGATGCGCGTCACGTCGAGCTCGTCGGTCGGCGACAGCCGGTCCTGATGGCGGGCGCCCGCCACGAGGGCCTCGACGAACGCGGTGCTGCCCTTCGGCGCCCAGCGCACGCCGAAGTGCATCGCCGCGGGATTCATGCGCGAGAGCGGCCGTTCGCGCTCGACGCCCGCGACGATCGAGTCGAGCCGGCCGAGCGACCACGTGGCGTCGGCCCAGAAGACCCAGGTCGTCGCCAGGCGGTACTCGGCGAACGCCTCGACGCCGTACACCTCGCCGTCGAAGTTGTCCTTCACGAAGGCGCCCGGGCCGAGCGACGGCTCGGGGCGGCGTTCGATGAGCCCGTCGAGCGACGCCCAGAAGAGGAGCAGCCCGGCGGTCATCTGCTCGTAGTGCGCGCGAGCGCCGAGCTCGAGGGAGATCCACCGCTCCGGGTCGAGGCCGGGGTTCGGAAAGTCGGTCTGTCCCGAGAGGACCGTGCGGATCGCGGTCAGGTCGTCGAGGTTCGGGGGCCGGAAGCCCTGCGACACGCCGGCGATGAGGCGGACGTACTCGTCGGCGCGGAACATGACGCGCGCGTTCCCCGTCACGGCGCCGTACGTTTGCTCGAACTCCTCGAGGGGAGGCGCGCCGACGCCGAGCGGATCGACGTCGATGGAGTGGACGCGCGACCACGTCCATCGCAGGCCGAGCGCGAGATCGACGGAGGAGCCGATCGAGACCTCGTCCTGCACGTAAAGGCCCGCGAGGTCGACGACGGAATCGTCGGCGACTTCGCCGCGGTCGAACGTGGACACGACGCCCGCGGGGCTCATGTCCGCGCCGCGGGAGTTGACGACGTCGGCATAGAACTCGCCGCCGAACGTGAACGTGCCGATCGACGTGCGCTTCGCGGCGTGGGCGAAGAAGCCGCCGGTGCGCACCTCGGCGTCGCGCGACTGGCGGGCGAGCGAGGCGTCGGTGCGGTCGAGGTGCTCGAACTGGCGGTGGTAGGAGACGCTGGCGTGGAGGTCGTCGACGAGGCCGGCGTCGCGCCAGCGGAACTGGAGGTAGATGAGGTCGCGCTCGAAGTCGAGCTCGTGGCGCAGGTCGGTGCCGGCGGGAGCGCCCTCCCACGGCACGGAGCGGGCGGTGCGGTGGATGCGGGAGACGCCGGGCCGGCGGCTGCCTTGGGCGGCGAGGACGACCGAGCGGCCGTCGCCGAGGTTGGCGACGACCTTGGCGTCGACGTCCGTCGCGTTCGAGGAGGTGCCGGGCATCTCGCCGACGTCGCGCCCGCCGACGAGGTCGTCGAAGTCGCGGCGCGTGGCGCCGACGAAGAGGGCGCCGGTGGAGGAGAGGGCGGCGGTTTCGGCGCGGAAGGTGTGCGAGCCCTCGGCGCTGGACCAGCGGTAGAGGGTGCGGGGGCGCAGTTCGAAGGCGTCGGGGAAGGAGTCGGGCTCGCGCGTGCGGCCGAGGACGACGCCGCCGAGGGCATCGCTGCCGTGGGCGACGCCGGGGGGGCCGCGCAGCAGCTCGAGGCGCTCGAAGAGGAAAGAGTCGACGCCGAGCCAGTCCGCCTCTTCGCGCCAGAGGGCGGTGTTGAGGCGGATGCCGTCGACGAGGAAGAGGAGGCGCGATCCGCCGAAACCGCGGACGGCCGGGGCGGCGAGGCCCGCGGAGGCCTTCTGCACGGCGGCGCCGCGCGACTGGTCGAACGCCTGCGGGGTGGAGACGACGAGGCGGCGGTCGAGGTCGGCGCGCTCGATGACGTCGATGGAGTACGGCACGTCGGCGGGGTCGCGGGGGTTGAGGGGGGAGGCGACGCGCGAGGCGGGGCGCGAGAGCGGCTCGGGGGGCGGCTCGTCCTCCTGGAGGATGAGAAAAGACAGGAGAAGAAGCGCCACGGCGCGGTATTATGGATGAGGCCGGGCGGGTTGGCCACATTTCCGAACCCGGCGCGTCCGGACCGCGTCCGATAGGATGGACATGCGCACGATCGTCTGCATGCTGGCGGTGGTCCTCGCGGCATCGGCCCAGGACAAGCAGGACCCGAAGCGCGTCGAGTTGGAGATGACGCCCGCGACGCGGGCGGCGATCGACAAGGGGCTCGACCTGCTGGCGAGGCGGCTGCAGCGCAACGGCTCGTACGAGGGGAGCGCGCCGGTGGCGACGAGCGCGCTGTGCGGGCTGGCGTTCCTGGCGTCGGGGAGCACGTACGACCGCGGGCCCTACTCGGACAAGATCCGGAAGTGCACGGACTTCATCGTGAAGTCGGGCGGGCGGACGGGCTTCATCACGGAGGCGAACAGCGGCGTGATGGGCGGCTCCGGCATGCACGGGCACGGGTTCGCGACGCTCTTCCTCGCGGAGGTGAGCGGCACGATCGGCGACGCGGACGTGCAGGAGCGGGTGAAGGACGCGCTGACGAAGGCGGTGCGCAACATCGAGGGGACGCAGAACCAGTACGGAGGCTGGAACTCGTCGCCCGACAAGAACCAGAACGACGATGGGTCGGGCGCGGTGGCGGTGATGCAGATCACGGCGATGCGGGCGGCGCGGAACGCCGGGATCGAAGTGGACAAGAAGTCGGTCGAGAAGGCGGGGCAGTACATCCTGAAGATCACGTCGAACGACGGGTGGACGCAGTACAACATCCACAACGCGCACGGCGGGCGGGGGTCGAGCGCGCTGACGGGGGCGGGGATGGCGATCATCAACGCGCTGGGGCTGCACGAGAGCCCGAAGTACAAGAAGGGGATCGCCAACGTGATGTCGAGCGCGCCGTTCCTGAGCAAGGGGCAGGCGGACGGCGGGTGGCAGTCGTGGTACCACTACGCGGCGTTCTACTGCACGCTGGCGATTTTCCAGAACGGCGGGAGCGAGTGGCGCACGTGGTGGGCGGGGGTGCGCGACGACATCCTGAAGAAGCAGTCGACGGACGGCTCGTGGGCGGGGAGCTACGGGAGCTACGGGCCGCTCTGGAGCGCGTTCGCGTGCCTGACGCTGGAGATGCCGTACCGGTACCTGCCGATGTACGCGGAAGGCGGCAAGGGGAGGGATGGGAATTGAGCCATTGACGATTGCCCCATTGACGGTCGACGCGAATCGTCAATGAACCCATCGCACAATCGTCAATACCCCACGACTTCGAACGGCACCTCGCGCGTGAAGGCCTTTCCGCCGTCGTTCATGTCGCGGCCGAGGATGCGCAGGACGTACTTGCCGGCTCTGGAGCAGAAGACCGGATAGTTCGCGTTCACGACGCCCAGCGCCTTGCCGCTCTTGTAGTCGAAGAGCTTCTCCTTGAAGTACACGCGCTTGCCGGTGCCGGCGTCGACGATCTCCACGTCCTGCTGGAACCAGACGCCCTTGTCGGTGTTCTTGAGCCCCACCACGTCGTAGAAGAGCATCGTCTGTTCCAGCAGGCCGAACACCGGCGCGCGGTGCACGTCGCCCGCGCGGTCGACCGCGAAATGGGGGGTGACGACAGCCAGCGAGACCGGGAGGATCTCGACCTTCACGGCGTGCAACGCCTTCTTCCCGCCCACCTCATCCGTCACGTTCAGGGTCAGCGTGACGGGCCCTTTCACGTCCTCGCCGACCCGGAACTGGCAGATGACGCAGCCGGTGGACGGCGGGAACGTGTCGATGCCCCCCGCCGTGCCCTTCTGGTCCTTGAGCACCGCCTTGCCCTCGGCGTCGGCGACGGAGAACTCGAACGCGATCTTCCGCTCGCCGTCCGCGTTCTCCTTCATGCCGAGCAGCTCGAACCGCAGGGTGGCCCACTCGAACGGCTGCACCGCCATCTTCGCGCGGGCGGGGCCGCCCTTGCTGTCGACGAGCGAGACCCGCGCGATCTTCAGGTCGTCCTGAAGCAGCAGGGCGGCGAGGAGGGCGAGCGTCATGGCTTGTGCTCCGACATGTGTCCGGGGCGTGATGAGCACCATTCGCTCTCAAGTTTCTGGGGGGTCTTGCCGATGAGTCCTTTGGTGCGGATGCGCCGCGAGAGGGACTCAGATGAGCATGCCAAAGACTCCCGAGGGGAGCGAATGCGTTCAGCACGTCTTCACCGCTCCACAGAAGATGTGCCGTTCGTGCAAGAAGCAGCTCCGCGTGACGCAGCGCCG
>Ga0187892_10005210_pt1 | contig 20710 bp, 22 predicted proteins | sample MA1701073metaG_FD_139345 | JGI IMG/M metagenome (GOLD analysis project Ga0187892, IMG submission 139345) | Bio-ooze microbial communities from a basaltic lava cave in the Kipuka Kanohina Cave System on the Island of Hawaii, USA - MA170107-3 metaG ... | reverse complement strand
GCGGGCCATCGAGTTGACGCTGTCGGTGAGGTCCTTCCAGGTGCCGGACACGCCCTCGACGCGCGCCTGGCCGCCGAGCTTGCCCTCGGTGCCGACCTCGCGGGCGACGCGGGTCACCTCCGAGCCGAACGAGCGGAGCTGGTCCACCATCGTGTTGATCGTGTTCTTGAGCTCGAAGAACTCGCCCTTGACGTCGACGGTGATCTTCTTGGACAGGTCGCCGTTGGCCACGACCGTCGTCACCTCGGCGATGTTCCGGACCTGTCCGGTCAGGTTGCCGGCCATCGAGTTGACGCTGTCGGTCAGGTCCTTCCAGGTCCCGGCGATGTTCATCACGCGGGCTTGCCCGCCGAGCTTGCCTTCCGTGCCCACCTCGCGCACGACGCGCGTCACCTCGGAGGTGAACGAGCTCAGCTGTTCCACCATGCTGTTGACCGTCAAGGCCTTCAAATAAGAATTCGCCCTGGAGCGGCCGGCCATCGACCTCCACGCTCATCGACTGCGACAGGTCGCCCTTGGCCACCGCGCCGATGATGCGGGTCACCTCGCGCGTGGGATTCGCGAGATCGTCGATGAGGTAGTTGACGGAGGTCATGCAGTCCGCCCAGGAGTCGGTCATGTTGCCGACCGCGGCGCGGTGACCGATCTTGCCCTGCTTGCCGACCACCTCGCTGAGATTCGCCAGCTCGGCGGCCATGCGCTCGTTGGTCTGGACGACCTCGTTGAACGTGTCCGCAATCTTGCCCGCGACGCCCACCCACGTCAGCGGCAGGCGCACCGAGAAGTCACCTTTCTTCAGGCTGGTGAGCGCCGAGAGAAGCGCGGTCACGTCCAGCTCGTCAATCGCGGCTGTGGGCATCAAAGGCCATCTCGATTTCCTCCGTCGTGATGGGGCGATCCGCGCCTCGCTGAGGCGAGGGTGGGGTCGAGCGGCGCTCAGAACGTCGCCGGCTGCCCCGGGAAGAATTTTCCGGAACGTATTTCCCGACCGTGTAGCGGATTCCCCACACGGTCGTATGTCGGCGCCACGACGCTTCAGCAAGAAAGCTCCATATTATCGCCGGGTATCACAGCATGGGGGGGGGTGCCGACAGCCCCGGAGCCGGCGGCGAGGCTGCCATTATGACGCACATCGCGTGCCCAGACGGCGGGGCAGAGCCCATGAGCGAACGCGGCGGTAGAAATCGGCAGGGAGCCAACCCATGAGACTCGGATGGGACGCGCGAGATCCCGGGCCCATTCACCGGAGGGAGACGGCCCGGACCATTCATGAGCGGCGCAGTGGGAAGCCGGCCAGGACCCGGCCGCCTCGCGCCTGGTGCCGCTCATACCATGAATAGTCCGGGCTGGGGAATCGACCGGATGCGCCGCGGTATCACCTGGCGGACCGCCTGCCAGACCCGCTCGCTGCTCGCCGGCATGTCGAGCTCGCGTACGCTCAGGGGGGCCAGCGCGTCCATCACGGCGTTCATCACGACCGGCAGCGCGCCCACCGTGCCGGCCTCGCCGGCACCCTTGACGCCCAGCGGGTTCAACGCGGTGGGGTACGGGGTTGTTCTCGACGCGCTTGACCGCCTGCCCGATGCCGAACTGGCCCATCAGCCGGCCGGGCCGGGCGTCAGATGGTGAAGCGCCGCCTGAATACCCGGCGGATCAGGTAGGGATTGGCGCCGAGCTCGTAGAGCCGCGCGAGGTCGCCGGCCTTCAGCGCGCCGCGCTCGGCCTCGCTGAGCCCGTGCCCGGCCATCTCCTCGTCGGTGAAGGCGTCTTTCATCAGATGCTGCCGCGCGATCGAGGTCAGCAGCTTGTTGAGCGGGTAGGAGGTCTTGATCATGCGTGCACCCACACCGTCGCGCAGCCGGTGATCCATTCGGCGACCGGCTCGTAGGCGAGGACCTCGCCCTTCCAGCCGGGCACCGCGCCGAGGAGCGCGATCCAGTTGCGGATCTCCTGGCCCCCGTTGCCGCCGTCCCGCTCGATCTCGTCCCACGTGAGCCGCGTCAGCGGCTCGACATCGCCGCGCGTGACGTGATCGAGCACGGCGTGGTCCCAGTCCGGATTGATCCGCCCCGTCTCCGGCGTGCCCACCCAGTGCGAGAGGCCGCCGGACGCGAGCAGCGCCACGCGCTCCTCCGCCGGACGCGACCGGATGAACTCGCCCACGAAGGCGCCGACCTCGCGACAGCGCCGGGGCGTCGGAAGCGGCGGCGCGGCGCAATTCGTGTACACGGTCGCGACCGGCACCCCACCATCCGGCAGCAGGAAGTGCAGCGGCACCGAGAGCTCGTCCCAGCTCTCGATCTCGTGGGAGTACGCGAAGTCGATCCCGGCGGCGAGGCCGGCCTCGAGCAGCGTCAGGCTCCACTCGGGGCTGCCGCGCACCTGGCGCGGCGGGATCCGCATGAGCTTGGCGCCGCCCTCGCTGGGCGCGTCGTAGGCGGCGGTCAGGCCGATGCAGAAGGCCGGCAGGTTGTCGTAGGCGAAGTTCTGGAGGTGGTCGTTCACGAACATGACGAGCAGATCCGGCCGGGCGGCCGCCAGCCGGCGGCGCAGCTCGTGGAAGCCCGCGTACAACCGCTCGCGCTGCTCCGGCTTCGCGATGTCCGGCCGCCCGGTGATGAGGGGCGCGTGCGCCGTGCATGCCGCCGCCACGATGTCAGCCATGTGCCCAGACCTCCTCTCAGCTGGTGCGGGTGCGAACGATCATAGCGCCACGGATCGACCGCCTCAATCCGAACGCTGAGCGTCGCGCGGCTCACGACACGATCGGGTCACAGGGGTCGCAGTCCGCCTCCCTCAGCTCGTACGCGCGCGCGATCATCTCGGCCTCGGCCTCGGCGAAGGCTTCCTCCATGATCGCGTCCTGCTCCTCCCGGGTCGTCGCATCCCGCAGATCCGGGGCGTGAACGACCATCTCGAAGTCGTCCCCGGTGCTGCTCTTGCCATCGCAGCAGTCGACGAGGAGGGTGCCGCCCACGCGATAGCTCTCGCCGTAGCCGTCGTCGTCCTGATCCTCGCTGTAGATCGGCCCGTCCCCAATTTCCCAGGACCAGCCGTCGCCGACCCGACTCCAGCTCGAGCGTCCGTGCGCGGGAGCGCTCAGGTCGGTATCGTCGTCTTCCGCGTTTTCCTCATCGTCATTCTCGTCGTCCTCGAGGTCATCATCCACCTCGTAGATGATGCACCGGCAGTAGGCATGGGGGCGCGCCGGCTCCGCCTCGTACAGGCCGTCCATCGCGTCGCAGGTCGCGCAGCCGTTGTTCGTCTCGAATCGGAACATGTCGTCGCCTCCGCCGTTCGCGTCAGCGCTCCCGCTGCAGCCGTCCGGAGAAGAAGCCCTTGCGCGCCAAGAAAGCCAGGCGCTCTCGGACCGCCTTGCGTCTGTTGGCAGCGCTGACGTTGCCTTTGATCGTCTGATGCCGGAACTCCGCGCGCATCGACCGGAGCGCGATCTCGCGGCGCATGGTGCGCGCATCGACCTTGACCGGCCGGAACTCCCCGCGCACGAACCGCACGTGGTCACGTTCCGCCAGGGGGTGTGGGAGCTGCTCCTTCGAAACCCGGACCGTGCGCACGATGAATGCGCCGCGCTCGTAGGCCCTCAAGCGACACACCAGCTTCACCTCGCCCCGGCCGGCCGGCACCTGCTGGACCATGAGGATCTCGCGCTCGTGGAGTTGGCTCGGTCGGATCGGTACCACCTTGAACGGTTGCCCCGTCGGCGTGGGCAAGGTATCGCCGTTCAGCTCCGACAGGGACGGCTGCGGCGGCATCGGCTTCCTGCGGCCGCGGAATCGCTCGAGCGTGAACTCTTGAACGGCCACGAGATCGGAGTCCAGCGCCAGACGGGGTTCCTCGACCACGAGCTCGCGGAATCGCGGATGGTCGATGCGTAACGGCACTCGCCGCCCGAGCGGAAGGCGGAGAAGATGGAAGCGCCCGCGCGCGTCGGTCCGCGCCTCGTGGCGCCCGATCGTGACCGAGGCGCCGCGGACGCGCGTGCCCTTGGAATCCCGGACGGTGCCGGCGATCGCCCCGGTGTAGTGGAGCACAGTGGCGTCCTTCAGCATCGCTTCCACCAGCCGCGAGTCGGGAACGGAGCGGATCAGGCGGCGCCGCCGCGCGCCGCGCAGGATCGCCGTGATGTCACGAACCGACTTCCCCTGGAGCTCGTCGATCGATTTCACGCCGGCGCGGACCAGCGCTTCCGCCGCCTGCGCGGTCATGCCGCGCACCTGCATCAGGGAGGCCGCGGCGCGCAGAGCAAAGGCTTGCTGGAACGACAGGTGCGGTGCCGTGCGCCGGATCAGATCCGGGGTGCAGCGAAGCAGATCGTAGACGGTGTGGACCTTGATGCGCGCGAGCGCGCGGCCCATCTCGGGCCCGACGCCCTCGACCTCGGTGACCGGAGTTCGTGAATCGACAGGCACGATATTCCTCCTCTGCAGTAGGGACCCAGGCATGTTTGCACTCGCGCCGCACGCGCGTCAAGCGCCGCCGGCTCACTGTCCGGACTTGACGGCCGAACGACGGCGACGCACGATACTCGACAACTTGCCGATCACCCTCTTCGATGGAGGGACCTCGCCATGGCGACTTCTGGCCGCATCATGGCCAAGGTTCCTCGGCGCGTCATCGTCTGTGGCGCCGGTGTCGTGGGCGCTTCGGTGGCGTACTTCCTGGCCCGCCGCGGCGTGGCGGTCACGGTCGTGGAGCGCTCAGGGGTGGCCTGCGCCGCCTCGGGCAAGTCCGGCGGGTTCCTGGCGCTCGACTGGTGCGACGACACGCCGCTGGGGCCGCTGGCCCGCGCCAGCTTCGCGCTGCACTCCAAGCTCGCGCGCGAGCTCGGTACCGACTACGGCTACCGCCGCATGGACACGTTCATGGTGGCGGCGCGCGAGCGCGGCCGCGTCCCCGGCGAGCATCGTGTCGAAGCGCCGCGGTGGCTCGACGGCGGCGGCGTGGTGACGGCCGCGCTCGGCTCGACGAAAACCACCGCCCAGGTCCACCCAGGGCGCTTCACGGCGGCGCTGCTCGATGCCGCGCGGGCGCATGCGACGACACTGCATCTCGGCATCGTCGAAGACGTCACGCACCCCGACGGCGCAGTACGGGGCGTGAAGGTCGGCGGCCAGGTCGTCGAGGCCGACGCCGTCGTGCTGGCGATGGGCCCCTGGACGGGCCGGCTCGCCGGCCGGGTGGGGCTGCCGAGAATCGACGGACTGAAGGGCTACAGCGTGAGTCTCGCCGCGCCCGACGTCCCCGCGGACGCGGTCTTCCTCGACTACCGCACCGCCGAGGGCCGCCAGCTCGAGCCGGAGATCTTTCCCCGACCCGATGGCGAGGTATACGTCTGCGGGATGTCCGACCCGACGCCGCTCCCCGAGTCGCCGCAGGATGTCGAGGTGAACGAGGCGTCCTGCGCCATCCTCGCCCGCGCCGCCGGCCGCGTGTCGTCCGTGCTGGCCGCTGCGCCGATCACCCGCCGTCAGGCCTGCTATCGTCCGGTCACCGACGACGGGTTGCCGCTGATCGGCCGCGTCCCCGGCCTGGCCGGCGCCTACGTCGCGACCGGGCACGGGCCCTGGGGTATCCTGAACGCGCCCGCCACCGGCCAGGCGCTGGCCGAGCTGATCACCGACGGCACCGCCTCGCTGGTCGATCTCGGCCCCTTCGATCCCGCGCGACGCCGCGCCACCCGCGTCCGTTGATGGCTTCGGGGTGAGCACAAACGTCCCTGACCGGGCGTATCCGTTCGAGCACGTTGACCCTGCGAGCGGGTCCCGATACCGTAGCGTCGTGGTGACAGGGTGGACATGACCCGGATCCCGCTCACGCTCCGGCGCTGGAAGCGATCCGAGTACGATCGACTGGTGGAGTTGGGGGTGTTCGTGGGCGAGCCGATCGAGCTCATCGGTGGCCAGCTCGTTGTCGCCGAGCCGCAGTATCCCTATCACGCGTCCGCCGTCGGCGCTGCTGAGTACGCACTCAGAGCCCTGCTGCCGCCCGGGTGGCTCGTGAGGACCCAGGCGCCGATCTCGCTCGATGACGAATCGGAGCCCGAGCCGGACCTCGTCGTCGTGCCGGGACGACCGTCGGACTATCGCGACGCGCATCCGGCGCGGCCCGTGCTCATCCTGGAAGTCGTGGAATCCAGCCTGGAGTTCGACCGTCGGCACAAGGGTAGCCTGTACGCGCGGGCTCGAATTCAGGAGTACTGGATCGTGAATCTCCCCGAGCGTGTCCTGGAGGTCCATCGCGACCCGGAGCGGGAGCCATCGGCTCCGTACGGATGGCGCTACGGATCCGTCACAGTGCTGCGGTCGCCGGAGCGGGTGGTGCCACTTGCTTTCGCTCCGACTCAGCTCGCCGTCGGCGAGCTGTTTCCTTAGGTGAAGCTCACCGCCAGCGACGGCGCCCGCACTTCCTCAGCGCGCGTGACGATCCGCGTCCGGCAGTAGCGCGGGGTGGTCACCCCTCACACTGCCCTCCCCCCCGGAGGGGAGAGGGAACACCTGTGGGAAACGGAAACGTCGGGCGAGAGGGCGCCCAACACGCGAACGTCGAGGAAACGGCGCGCAACAGGAGAACGTCGGCGGAGCGGGCGCGCAACAGGATCCCTCTCCCCTCCGGGGAGAGGGCAGGGTGAGGGGCCGGTCTCAGCCGCGGCTGCTCAGCTCGGCCGCGCGGCGCGAGCCCGCGCCCTCGGCTTCGCTCGGGCGCTTGTCGCCGCCGCCGCGGGCGCCGCCGCCGGATCGGCCGCGGCGGCCAGCTGGAGCTGGCGGGGGCTCGCGCCGGCCGCTTGCGCGATCTCGGCCATCGTGCGGCCGGAGACCAGCGACAGCGGCTTGGTCACGGTGATGTCCTCGGCGCTGGCGTACTGGTCCCGGTGCTTGATCAGCAGCCATTGCCGGGTGCCGCGCGTGCGCACGAGCACCCACGAGCCGGCGAGCTTCTCGCCGAGCAACACGAACTTGAGCTCGCCCTTCCTGAGCTGGCGGTCGATCTCGTCCTCACCCCCGAGCTGGCCGTCCGGCGTGATGGGTGCCCAGAACCCCTTGTCCCAGATCATGACGGTTCCGCCGCCGTACTCGCCTTCCGGAATGACGCCCTCGAACTGGTTGTAGTCCATCGGATGCGGCTCGGTCTCCATGGCCAGGCGCTTGACCGAGGGATCCGGCGAAGGGGCCTTCGGCACCGCCCAGGACAGCATCACGCCCCGGTGCTCCAGGCGAAAGTCGTAGTGCAGACGGCTGGCCCGGTGCTTCTGGACGACGAACTGCAACGGGCGGCCGGCTTCGCGTCTGCTCGCCTGGCCGGGCGGCTCCGGCGTGACCCCGAAGTGGCGCTTGCGGTTGTACTCCGCGAGCTGGCCATACTGGCTGAGATCGGGAAGCTCCGCGGTCGGTGCCCGGCGTCGCGCGGCCCGGCGCTTCGGCGTATCAGCCGGCTTCGAGCTCTTCCGCGCGGGTCGGGTCGTCGCCATGGGTTTGACTCGAGCATACCGCGCCCGCGCCGGAGCGCTACGAGCTCCGCGGCCCCCCGCCGGCCTCGCACCTCGCGAGCCTCGCCGCGAGGAACGCGCGCTCGCGCGCGTTGTCGGCGAGGCCCAGGGCGCGGCGATACTCGGCGGCCGCCTCCGGCCAGCGGCCGAGCCGGCGCAGGAAGTCGGCGCGCGCGGCGGGAAGCAGATGATAGTGGCGCAGCGCCGCCGTGTCGATGCGATCGAGCGCGGCGAGGCCGGCCGCCGCGCCCTCGGCGAGGCCGATGGCCACCGCGCGGTTCAGGTCGATCACCGGCGAGGGCGCGAGCCCGGCCAGCGTCTCATAGTGCGCGACGATCCGGGGCCAGTCGGTCGCCTCCCAGGATCCGGCGCGGCTGTGACACGCCGCGATCGCGGCCTGGAGCTGGTAGGGGCCGACGCGCTCCATGGGTCCGGCGCGCTCGAGGCAGGCGAGGCCCCGGGCGATCCGCGCCTGGTCCCAGCGCGCGCGATCCTGATCCTCGAGCAGCACTAGATTGCCATCGGCGTCGGTGCGCGTCGCCGCGCGCGAGGCCTGAAGCTCCATCAGCGTGACGAGCCCGAGCACCTCGGGCTCGTCCGGCATCAGCTCGGCGAGCATCTGGCCGAGGCGGAGGGCCTCCTCACACAGGTCGTGGCGGACCAGGGTCTCGCCGCTGCGCGCGGCGTAGCCCTCGTTGAAGATGAGGTACACCACCGCCAGCACGGCCGGCAGGCGCGCGGACAGCTCGGCTCCTTCGGGCACCTCGTACGGCAGGCCACCGTCACGGATCGTGCGCTTGGCGCGCACCAACCGCTGGGCGATGGTCGGCTCCGAGGCGAGGAACGCGCGGGCGATCTCGGCCGTGGTGAGACCGCCCACGAGCTTCAACGTCAGCGCCACGCGGCTGTCGGCCGGCACGGCGGGGTGACAGCACGTGAAGATCAGGCGGAGCCGGTCATCGGGGATCGCGTCGGGATCGCTCACGTCCGGCATCTCGTTGACTGCGCCGAGCACGACGTCGTACGCGAGTGCGGGAGCGCGCTCGCCGGCCCTCCGGGCGCGGCGCAGGCGGTCCAGCGCGCGTCGCCGCGCGGTCGTCAGCAGCCAGGCGCCCGGACGGTCCGGCGTGCCCTCGGCCGGCCAGTGCTCGAGCGCCTGCTGGAATGCGTCCTGCGCGACTTCCTCCGCCGCGTCGATGTCGCGCAGGATCCTGAGCACGGAGGCGACCAGGCGCGCGTACTCGTGACGGAACGCCTCGGCGACGCGCGCGTGCGGGCTGGGGTCGGGTGTCTGCTCGCGGTCCAGCGGGCCCACGGGCAGATGGTACTCGATGGCGCGGAGCATGGAGCGGCCCCCTCACCCTGCCCTCTCCCCCGTCGAGGGGGAGAGGGATCAGGGGCAGGAGACGGACCATGCGCGAGGGCTACATGTGCCAGACGGGGCGGACCTCGATGAAGCTGGCTTCGGTGAGGGGGATCTTCTTGGCCCAGTCGAGGGCTTCCTGCTTGCTGTCGCACTCGATCAGGTAGAAGCCGCCGAGGGCCTCCTTGGTCTCGGTGAACGGGCCGTCCATGATCTGGCGGTGGCCGGCCTTGAAGTGGACGCGGCTGGCCTCGCTGTCCGGGCGCAGCCGTTCCCCGGCCACCATCTTGCCGGTGGCGCCGAGCTCCTCGGCGAAGCGCCGGTGACCCTGGACGATGCCCTGCATCACGCTGTCGGGCGGTGGCGGGGCGGTCTTGTCGGCGGAGCAGACGAGCAGCATGTAGCGCATAGGGCCTCCTCGGGCGCGGATGTGATGTTGGCCGGTGCGCGGGGCGTTTCCCTGACCCCGGCCCTCTCCCCGCGGGCGGTGGAGAGGGCACCTAGTCGCGGGCGCCCCTCATCCGGCACTCATCTAATACGACGCCGAGGGTCCGGCGAAATCGACAAACGAGTGCCGAGAATCCGAGTGCCCGGGCCTGGCGGAAGCCTAATGGTCCTCAGGGAGAGAGATGCGTCGCGGCGTCAACGTCCATCCACCGGGAGATATCCGCTGGTGCGGAGCAGGCTGCGCGCCTCCTCCGACCGCACGAACCTGACGAACGCATGCGCTGCCGGCGAGAGGCCGGCCGTGCGGAACACGAAGCTGAGCGTCTTCGTCAGTCGGTAACGTCCGCTGGCCACGTTGTCGAGCGTCGGCGTGGCGCCGTCGATCGACAGAGGCTTGATCGGCAGTCGCTCAATGGTCATCGTGCCCAGGTCCGTGAGCCCGACCGAGAACGACCCGCTGACGAGCGCCTCGAGCATGGACTCCTCGCTGTAGAAGATGTTCCACCATCCGAGCTGCTCGCCGGTCGCGTACGCCGCGGCGAACCCCGGGACCGTCGCTCGAAGCGCCTCGATCGAGCTGTCGCCTTTCTGGCGCGCCAGCAACGCGATCTCCTGTCCGCCCCGCCAGCGGCGTTTGCCGCCTCGGTAGATGTCCAGCAGTTCAGCGGTCGTCAGCCCGTCCTCGACGACCGTGGGATCCGTCCCCACGACGAGCGCGGTCTTGGCGTAGGGAAGCACGGTCACCCCGAGCGCCCGCTCCTCCTCCCAGAGAGACCGCGAGGTGAGACCGAGATCGGCCATGCCGAAGGCAGCGAGCCAGATCCCGTTCGTCGAGCCGACACTCTCGATCCTGATCGTCAGCTCCGGATGCGTCGCCACGAATGCCCGGGCAAGGAGCCGGGCCAGGGAGGTGTTTTCGGCACACCCGGCGAGGGAGGATCTGACCGTGAACCGGCTCGGTCGCGACGGCCGCCGCCGGCAAGGCGATCAGGGCTACGGTCAAAACGAGCACAGCCGTCGCGACGATCCGGAGCCCTCCGGGCACCGGAGGGCGGGAAGGGACTCCAAGTGCAGACCTACCGAACCTACCAACCCGATCCTGGCGCATGAGCCACTTCCTCGTGGGAGGATCGGACTGGTCATGACGTAGCACACCAGCCCGGCCACGTCAACCGTGAGGCCGCCGGATGCGCTTGCGGTCAGATCTGTGGTTGCGCGCGATCGCCGCCAGGCGATATTCAGGGGGACGTAGCCACGGAGCAACGAGCAACGGATCAGGGTTCGTTCAGCTCCCAGTCATAGCTGTCCTCGAGCCGCCCGTCATAGCGCTTGAGTAGCTCGGCCAGTTCCCCTCGCGCATACTGCCGGAGGTGCTCGAGGACGCCCATCACGCTCCCGCCAAAGTCATCCTGGAACCAATCGTAGATGCTCGAGACGCGGAGCCGCCCGTTCCGGAAGCTGGCGCCACGGGGATGGTTCACATAGGCGATGGCGCCTTCCGTGAGCAGTCGGTCGAGGTTCTCGGCGGTGTACGCCACCTGCGCCAGGTTCGGGCACCCCAGGCTCGCGCAGTTCACCGCATAGTGGAGCCGCGGGTCCTTCCAGATGGGACGGAGGATGCGATGCTCGATGTCGTTCAGGCTGAGCCGGTTGCCCTCCACCGTGACGAGCTTGATGTCCCATGGACCAAGGCTCAGGAAGTTGGGCTTGATGCTCCGGATCGACCTCACCGGGTAGTGATCGAGAATCACCTTCACCGTCAGCGCGTTGTAGAGGTTGATCCAGTAGGCCTGCTGCTCTCGCCGGTTGTAGGCTGAGATGGGCGTCGACTGGAGCCGGCCGAGGTACTCATCGAGGGTCCGCCGGTCGGCGGCCGTCACGGCCTTGTAGTTCATCCGGTGGATGCCGGACGGGTGGTGCGCGTCGAGGTACTTCCGGAGGAGCGCGTCCCAGGCCCCGTGGTCGATGCTCCGCGAGTCGGAGGGGTTATGCTGCTCCCACCGTGGCCAGAGATTGGCCTTCGGGGGTCCCCAGATTTGGGCCTCGGCGAATCCGCTCCACGCCAGCACCAGCCCGGCGATCCATCCAGAGATCACTATCCGTCGTCTCACGAGAGCCTCCTTGCCCACGATCACCGGGCACGGCGTTCAGCAGCCGTGCGACCACGCTACACCGGGAGACGGCCAGTCGTGTCACAAGGGTGTCACGAGGTGATCTCACGTCGCGCGCCGCCTTCGCTTGGCCCAGAGGAAACATTAATGCCAGTTCGCATCATACGGCCCGTGCGGCGGGCGTCAGGACCCCGTTGAAGAAAGACCCCAGCGTCGTCGAGCTGCCGGTGTCGGAGCCGAGACCGCGCGGCTCTGATCCTGATCCCGCGGTGGTTCGGCTCCCGCGCCCGGGGGCGTCGTCAAGGGTTGCAGGATCGGCGGAGACGGCCGCCCTGGCGGCCGTCTCCGTGGATCTGGGAGCACTCTCACAAATGGGAGGTCCGCCTGAGCGCAGGCGCGGGTCAGGTCGTGGCGGACGGATCGGGCAGCGTCTACCACGGGCAAACTGAGACGCCACCCTGGTTAGTGGGAAGTTTGACAGCGGCGCCGCCCCGTGGTATCGGAGAAGTACGTACGCCAACACATGAAACGCTTTACCCTGCTCATCCTGGTGTTCGCCCTCGTCGCGGTGTGGGCGGCCTGCAGCGTTCACGGGGAACGGCCCTTCGGTGAGGAGCCGCTCGGTACCTCGGGCCACGCGTCAGGGTGTACCGTGCTGTCTGGGGTCCTGTGGTTTGCAACGACGCTTCCGATTCTGGCGCTGACAGGGCGCCTCGGGCTCCCAGCGGATGCGCGCCGGCAGCCGGCGCCGCCCCTCTTCGTCTTCCAGCCTCCCGACTGAGCCTCCGCCGTTCCGTTCGCTGACGTCTCGCAGGTGAGGCGGTCAGCGAGTCCATTCGTCTGTTCGCGTTTCCAAGCACAGTCCGCCGACCTCCGCGCAGTCTATTCCGTGGAGCGAGGCCGAGTAGATGAATGCCGGGAGGTTCGCGCGGAGCAGGCCTCGACGAAAAGAAAGCGGGTCGGCGCGCAGCGTGGAGGGCGTGACGTCGGGCCAGATCGCCGCAGCGAATCGTGCTGATCGTGGCGGCCGGCTGGCTCGCGCGGCGGCTGGCGCCGAGGAGCGAAGCCGGAGACCGCTTGAGCTCGGGAGGCACTCGATGATGCCTTGCGTGTGGAGGGTCGCCGCGGCCGTTGTGCTGGCATGGCTGCTCCTTGGGATGCAGGCTGTTCGGGCGGCGGAGGAGGACGTCCGCGCCCTGCTCCAGCCCCTGGCGGTTCAGGTGCCCACGCGCGCGACAGACGCGCCACCCTTCTCGGTGAGCGATCTCTCCGGTGCCCCGGTTCGCCTGGCGGACTACCGCGGCCGGCCGGTGATGCTCTACTTCTGGACGACCTACTGACCGCACTGCACGAGGGAGTTGCCCTCGATGAACGCGCTGTACGAGACCTTCAAGGCCCGCGGGTTCGTCCTCTTCCTGGTGAACATGGGCGAGGACGACGAACTGGTCCGGCGGGCGGTGAAGACCTACGGCTACACCGCCCCCGTGCTCCTGGACAGGGAGCGAAGTGTCTCGCAGGCGTACCTCGTCACCGCGACGCCGACGGCGTACATCCTCGACCGGCAACTGCAGATCCTCGCGCGCGCGATCGGGCGGCGCGACTGGAACGGACCGGCAGGCCGCTCCCTCGTCGAGGCGCTGCTCCGGCCATGAACGTCTCGATCCTCGTGGCGGCTGGCGCGGGGCTCCTGTCCTTCCTCTCGCCGTGCGTCCTGCCGCTGGTCCCCTCGTACCTCGCATTCGTCACCGGCATCTCGCTCGGCGAGCTGCGACGGCGGGGGAGCCCAGGGACGCAGCTCGCCGTGGTCGGAAACGCGCTCGGATTCGTCGCAGGATTCTCGCTGGTGTTCATCGCCATGGGCGCCGCGGTCACCGTGCTGGGACAATGGCTGATCGGCTACCGCACCGTGCTGCAGCAGGTCGGCGGGGCGCTGATCATCCTGCTGGGGCTGTATCTCGTCGGGATCCTCCGGATCCCGTTCCTCATGCGGCAACTGCAGCTTCCCCTGTCTCGGAGGCCGGCCGGCCTGCTCGGGGCCGCCGTGGTGGGTGTCACGTTCGGCGTGGCCTGGACCCCGTGCGTCGGGCCGATCCTGGGCGCGATCCTGACCCTCGCCAGCACCACCCAGACGGCCGGCCAGGGCATCGTGCTGCTCGCCGCGTACGCCGCCGGCCTGGCGGTGCCGTTCCTCGCGGCGGCGCTGGCGCTCGACTGGTTCCTGGCGTTCTTCAGCCGCTTTCGCCCATTCCTGCCCGTGGTGGATCGCGTCGCGGGCGTGCTCCTCGTCGGCGTGGGCCTCCTTCTGATCCTCAACTACATGACGATCCTGAACGCCTACTTCATCAGCCTCACGCCCCAGTGGCTCCTGGAGCGGCTGTGACGAGCGGCGTGGCCCTCACGCGGCCGCTCGGGCCAACCGCGGACCGCCAGGGCGGCGGCGAATCCACCGTCACGGGCGGTACCTGTCGCGGCTCGGCCGGCGGCGCGAGGAGTTCCTCCGCGAGCACTTCGCCGCTTCATGGCAATCGTACGACCGGCTGGCTGCACTCTTCACGCTCGGCTTGATTCATACGTGGCGGGAGCGATGTGCGCGCTATCTAACTACACACGACAGAACGGCAAAGAGGTGGCCCGCAGCATCACGCTGAAGTCGAAGTAAGCTGGGTGGGGGGCTGATCGTCTCGGTCAACCTCCCAAGCTCATAACGCTCCGATGTGGAGGTTCACGGTAATGGTGTTCAAGACGGCAGTCGTGGCAGTCGTGTTGGCTGCCATCTCATCCACGGCTTGGACGGTGACGACCGCGTATCAGCAGCCGGCCCCCGGGCACGGCGCGGGCCACGGCGCTTCCGAGCAGACGCAAATGCAGCAGGGATCGCGCGCGCATCCCGAACCGCGAGGAGGCGGCTTCGGGACTCAGTGGGTTACCCGCGACCGGCGCTGGCAACCGCGTGGTCCCTGGAAGTATGCGATCATGCGTGGCCTGCCGCAGCTGTACCGCGAGTTCAACGGCATCGACTTCGGCCACGCGCACCTCGCCGAGACGTTGCTGAAGACCCAGGACCAGCAGCGGGTCGAGCAGGCGAGGCTCCAGGTCCTGGACTTCATCTTCAGCTCGCCCTCCGTCCCACCCGACGAGGAGCAGGTGGCGCCGACCATGAATCAGATGGCGTGGGAGGTCACGAAGACGTTTGACTGGACGCATTCGTTCCATCGGAGCCTGTACGACCTCTTTGCCAGCGACAGGGTCAAGGACAAGGAGGCGGCGTACCGCAAGCTGCTCGCGGACTATCTGGAGAAGCCCGAGGCGATCACGCCGCACCGCCTCGACCATCATGGGGCGCTCTGGAGCTTCCCAGAGTCGAAGTCGTTCCGCGACAAGTTCAGGACGTTCAACACCCAGATCTGGGCGTACCACTGGTTGCAGGCAGCGGTCTATGATGTACAGCTACTCGGCGACGTGAAGAAGCAGCAGGAGCTGATGCCCAAGGTCATCGCGTTCTATCACGGCTATCTGCGGCGGCCGCCCGTCGAATGGCAGTTCATGCCAATGTTGCCCGAGGCCTCGCCGAACTTCTCGAAGCGATTCCCCGAGGCGGCGGCGATCTTCGATAACCTCCACATGCTGCACGACAACGTGGACGACGTCCTGTCGCGCCCCGATCTGTACCCGACGTTGGAGGCGAAGCGGGCGGCGGTGCTGAAGATCCTGCCGATCTACCTCCATCGAAATCACGGCGCGAACGACCTATATACAGACTTCGATGAAAAGTCGGGTATGGCGATGGGCCAGCACGGCGGGATGCAGATGCACGGGGGCATGCCGATGCACGGCGGGATGTCGATGATGGACATGGGGCCGAAACCGCCATCGGTCCACGACGTGCTCGCGGGCACGGCGGCACCCAGTGATCAACCGCAGCCGGCGCCGAAGGCGCCGAGCCCGACTCAAAAACACTGAGGAGCCGCTGGTGACCAGGCTCATCGTCTTGTTGCTTCTGGCGATGCTCGGCGCCACGGCGGGCGATGCTTTCGCCATCGACCACGCGAACCTCGACGAGAACCGTCCGCTGCGGTTGGAGGACGCCTATCCGATCGCGAGCGGCGAGATCGCAATCGAGATCGGCGGAGGGTTTACCCTTCAGCGCCGGGGCGCCAATCGCGGGTTCTTCCCGATCGAGATCCTGTACGGGGCCGTGCCAAATCTACAGTTGGGGCTCGGGACGATCCTCTCGACCCATCCCCGCGAGATCGATGACCGTCCGAACTCGGGCGATCTTCTTCTGAGCGCGCTATACAACTTCAACCAGGAAACGCTCACGCTGCCCGCATTCGCCGTCAAGCTCAGCCTCGATGCTCCGACCGGTGTCGGCGGGCGAGGGTTTGGCGTCGAGCTGAAGGGCATCGTCACCAAGTCGTTCGACCGCCTGAGCGTTCACTTCAACGGCGCCTACGAGTTTCTGACAGATAGCCGGCGCGACGAGCGAGATGGCCGATACGGGCTGGTGCTCGGGGCGAGCTACCCGATTGGCGCCCCGCAGTTCACGAGGGTCACGCTCTTGGCTGACGTGTTCACCGAGCAGTCGGTCGATCGGGGCGAGCCGAACGTCGTCGGCACGGAGGTCGGGCTCCGCTATCAGTTGACACCGCGACTCGTGTGGGACGTGGGTGTGGGGACAGAGTTCGCAGGCCCGTCGCGCCGCTCCAACTTCTTCCTGACGACCGGATTGTCGTTCGGCTTCTGACGCGAGGCTGTCGGCAAATCAGCGCATGGGCGAGGACGCCAAGCTCCGGCGGCACCCGAGAACCCTGGGACAACTCCGCTGGGACACTACGAGACGCCGAGGCGGCTCGGCTGATCGCCGAGCAACGGTAGTGCACGGCGCCGCCTTCGTTCTCGCGCTTGTGGCTCTACTCTCCGTTCCCAGTGTAGGGACATGGGCGCAGGCCATCGATCCGTCGCCAGAGGTCCACCACATCCATGGGCTTGCCGTGGATCAGCGCGACCCAGACCTCCTCTACGTCGCGACCCACACCGGCCTCGTCCTCCTTCGGACGGGCAGGAAGCCCGAGTGGGTAGGCATGCACCGCTTCGACCTCATGGGGTTCACTGCCCATCCGCACGAGACCGGCTTGATGTACGCGAGCGGTCATCCCGACGTTATCACGTATCGACAGGACGGCGTGGGCCACCTCGGGTTGCTCGCCAGCCGCGACGGCGGACGGACCTGGCAGTCGATCTCGCTGAAGGGGGAGGCGGACTTTCACGCCCTCGCGTTCAGCCCCCGCGACGGCGGGCAGCTCTATGGCTGGAGCGTCGCGGGGCAGAGCGGCCTCTATCGGATCTCGGCTGCGACGGGGAGTGGCGAGCGGCTGCCCGGCCGCGGGTTGTCAGAGGTGCTCGCCCTGTCTGCCAGCCCGGATCCGGACGGACCGCTCCTCGCCGGGACCCGGGCTGGCTTGCTGATGAGCCGGGACGGAGGGGTTGCGTGGACTCGGGTCCCCACAGTTTCAGCGGACGTCGCGGTCACCGCCCTGGCGCATCACGTGACCGATCCGAAGGTGGTTTATGCTTATCTTGCCCGACCCGGCCCCGGGCTCGCGCGGAGCGGCGATGGAGGGAGTACGTGGGAGCCGGCCGGTCCTCTCATGGACCCATCGATGGTCGTGACGGCCCTGGCCGTTGGCCGGGGTAACCACGTGGCGCTGGCGACCATGGGCGGCGATCTCATGCGGTCCAGGGACGAAGGACGCACATGGGAGGTGGTGCTCCGACGTGGCCGGCCTGCCGACCGGAGTCGTTGATCGCAGGCGCCGTGGAACACCGTGCCGGCAGTTGAAGGGCCCGCTTCGGCCATGAGGGTGGGAGTCTGCTGATGCGCGTGCGTCCGGTCAACGTGATAGCGCAGGCGATCGGTGGGATCGCCGAGGCCGTCCGTGCTCGGCCGACGCTATTCTGGATGGTTGCGCTCAGCGTCTTCGTGCTCAGCCTGGTTCTGCCGGTGCTGGTGCTCTCGGTTGCCCGGGGGCCATTCAAACACGCGACGTTCAACCCCTGGCTCTCGAGACTGCCTGCGTGGCTTGCCTCGAGCGACGTCTCATTCACCCGGAAGCTCGCGTTCGTCTCCGATCTGGCCCTCGCCTGGGTTGTCGCGAACAACGCCATGGGGGAAGTGGAATGGGGCTTCATCGTCGACGTCCCATCGCTCGCGCGCATCCTATTCACCTCGTTGCTTTTCGGCGCCTACTTCGCGCTCTGGCTCTACCGGAGGGATCAGGTGCGAGCCTGCGGCTGGGGGTCGGGCCTGGGACGATACGGAGGCGTTGCCGGAGCTGTCACGAATGTCCTGGGCCTCTCCACGGGACCATGTAGCGTCATGGGCTGCGGGGTGCCGGTGTTGCCGGTCGTCGGATTGGCAGTCACGGGCATGTCCAGCGGGACGCTCTCGCTGTTCGCGGAGCTGTCGCGGGTCGCCATCGCAGTCGTGCTCGTCGCTACGACGCTCGGGGTTCTGTGGCTCGGCTGGCTGGTGGGCGCGTTCCGCGACGGCCAACGCCCAGCGGACAACGCCCGGGTGAGGCGCACTGCCGCTGGGTCGCCACCGACAAGCGCCGATTCGGGAGAGGTCTCCATTGTCGACGCGCAGAGCTTGAAGGAAGTGGGGAAGGGCAGCAACCGGTAGTGTTTCAGTTTGACTCCCGCAACTGAGACACTACCGCGACAACGGCTGCGCTCAGTCCATATACGCGGGTAGCACGAAAATCACCCACCCGATCAGCAGTGCCCCGGTCCCCAGTATGAGAGCGCCCAAGACGCTTCGCGCGACCGGCGTCAGCCCTTTGGCGCGCAGGACAGCAAGGGCTCCCCAGATCGCCAGGGTCGCGAAGATGATGAGGACTGTCAATATGGGAACCTCATCCGCCGGGAACCGCGTCCTGCCCTCCGTCAGTCGTGCGAGTGCATGGGCAGACCGTCGTGAGCGTGGCGCTCGATCCGATGATGGCGCTCGCCACCCAGCCCGTAGGGATCGACGTGGACGGAGGCGCTGCCGAGATGCGGGAGATGATGAAGCAGTTGGTGCCGCACATCCCGGGCGACATCATGACCTCCTCCCACGGACAGCCCTGCCGGCACTGTGATGCTCACCTCGGCATGGAGGCGATGGCCGATCCAGCGTGCCCGCACGTCCGAGACCTCCTCGACGCGTGAAACGTGGGAGGCGGCGTGAACGACCTCATCGAGCGTCTCGGAGTCTATTCCATCTAGCATGCGGACCACCACGGACCGTGCCGACTGCCAGACGATGACGAAAATCGCCACGGAGATCAGCAGGCCAACGATGGGATCGGCCAGGGGATATCCCGCCCACACACCGACCGCCCCGAACAGGACGGCAAGGCTGGTCCAGCCGTCCACGCGGGCATGGTAGCCATCGGCGACGAGAGCGGCGCTGCCGATCTGCTTCCCAACCCGAATGCGGAAGAGCGCGACGGCCTCGTTCCCCGCGAACCCTACGACAGAGGCCACCATAACGGCCCACAGGAGTTCAACCGGCTGGGGGTGGCTCAGACGCCGGAGGGCCTCATAGCAGGCGACCAAGGCACTGACCGTGATCGTGGCGACGATCACAAGCCCGGCGAAGTCTTCCACACGACCAAGACCGTAGGTGAATCGATGGGTCGCCTCACGTCGAGCCAGCAGGAACGCGATGCCCAATGGAATCGCCGTGGCAGCATCGGCGAAGTTATGGATGGTATCCGCCAGGAGGGCGACGCTGCCCGACGCCGCCACGACAGCGACCTGAAAGACGGCCGTCGCCATGAGACCCACGAAGGACCACTTCAGTGCCCACAAGCCCCGGCTGGTCGAGGCAATCGACGGGTCTACGAAGCCGTGCGAGTGTCCGTGACCACGATCGTGGTGGGGCTGTTCCTGATGTGCCCCTTTGTCGGGGTGAGGGTGCTCGTCTTCCATCACGTCCAACCCATTGTAACGTCTCGGGGCTGGAAGAGGCGGCATGATCGCCAAACCCGCCGTCGCCGCGGGGCGAGTCCTTCGAGCTCCACGTCGGCCGCCGCGTCGAGCTGGTCTGCTGTGGCGTCACGCCGGCGGGCATGCTCCAGCACTCGCTCTTCCTCCGCTGGCTCGACGCGGTGCCGCTTGCGCTTACCGCCGGCCGGAGCATCTTAGACCCCCTATGATCCACACGCTGGAAGCACGACGTCGCGCGCGTGCAGTACGCCTACCGGCTGTATCGAATCTCGAAATCGCAGGCCCGTGCCCTTAATCGGCTCGCGAAAGGGCAAATCCTCCTGCTCGCCAGCGAGCAGGCGCCGATCGGGAGAGGTCTCCATTGTCGACGCGCAGAGCTTGAAGGAAGAGGGGGCAGCAACCGGTAGTGGGTCCAGTTTGGTGGGGCCGGGCGCGGCTGCCAAATGGGGTAGCGAAGCCGACTGATTTAGGCCTTGACTCTCCTCCAGAGGGGAGGGTTTATCCTTATCCCCGGACATGGATGCTGGCCTGTTGGCCAGAGGGAGGAATGGCGATGAAACTCGATCAGCAGCGACAGAAGACGAGCCGGCCCTTGCCGCTTCTCCGGGAAACGAAGTCGGACTGCGGTGATGGCATCTGTGGTTGCGGCTGTGGGCTCCCGCTCACCAAAGAGGGTAGCTGCACCTGCGGCTGTGGACGCCCGAGCGAGCGCTAGGCCGAATGGCTCGGCAGGTAGCCGGCCGCTCACAATAGGCGAGGTCTCGCGGCGCTCGGAATTCAGCATCAAGACGCTGCGCTTTTACGAGCGTCGGGGGCTTTTGCCGCCATCTGGACGCAGCGCCGGCGGATTCCGCCTCTACACCGAAACGGATCTTGGGCGGCTGGAGTTCATCCGAGAGGCGAAGGCCCTAGGGCTTGCCCTTGATCAAATCCGCGAACTACTCGCGGCCACGCGAGAGAGGAGTTGCCGGATGACACGGCCACTCCTCTTGCGGGTCCTGGGTCAGCGGATCGTGCAGACTTCAGAGCAGATCCAAACACTGCGGCGTCTCAGACAACGGTTGCAACGGCGCCGACGCCAACTCGTCCGGCGCCCCCCGACGGATCATCGCTTGGGTTACTGTGCCTGCTTCGGCGAAGGCCAGGCACTCATCCCGCGATCCGCCGTCTCTAGGAGAAAACGAGACTCGCGAGGCTAGCCAGGAACGCGCGGAGTCTTTGCCATCAAATTGACCCGCTACCCAGCAACCCAGAAAGTTGACAGGCGAGACGAGCCATGGTATCGGGAAAGGC
>Ga0187892_10005209_pt1 | contig 20716 bp, 19 predicted proteins | sample MA1701073metaG_FD_139345 | JGI IMG/M metagenome (GOLD analysis project Ga0187892, IMG submission 139345) | Bio-ooze microbial communities from a basaltic lava cave in the Kipuka Kanohina Cave System on the Island of Hawaii, USA - MA170107-3 metaG ... | reverse complement strand
TTGTGACCGTGCCGGTCGCGGATCGTGGCAATCACTCCGATCACGGTGCTCACCGGACCGGTCTCGTCCTCGCCGATGCGTAAAGACTGTCCGAGCGGGCTCTGATCCGGCCACAGGCGGCGTGCCGCCGCCATATCGACAACGGCGACCGGAGCGCCGCTCTGCAGCTCGGCCGGTGTGAACAGCCGGCCGGCCAGCGCACGTGTGTTGCGCACAGCGAACCATTCACCACCGACGCGCATGGTCTCGTAGGTCCGGTACCGATCCGGGGCGTCGCCGGGAAGCCTCACGCGCGCGCCTGGGATCGATCCGGCTGCTGCAAAGGGCGCGACTGCCACGGCCTCAACGGCTGGCAGCGCCTGCAATCCTTCGACGGCCTGCGCCTGGAAACCTGCGCCTTCCTCACGCGTGTAGCCAAGCAGATCGAGATCCGCGCTCAACGTCAGTATGCGATTCACATTCGCGGGATCTTCCGAGATGTGCGAGCGCTTCGCGCCCCGCACCAGCACACCGGCCAGCGCGAGCAGTGCGACGGATGCAGCCACCTGTGTTACGACGAGGCCGCTGCGAAGGCGCGACCGCCGGTAACCGCCGCCTGATGCGCCCTCCTTGAACGACTCGGCGAGATCGCGGCGCGTGGCGCGCAGCGATGGCACCAGCCCGAACGCGAGCGCCGTGATCAGCGCGAGCGCAACCGTGAAGACGACGACGCGTACGTCCATCCAGATGTGGAACGGGATCACGAGCGCGAACGCAGGCAATGCATCGATGCACCAGCGGGCGAGCAGCACGCCGACGACGCTTGCCGCGAGCGCAAGCAGCGTCGATTCCGCGAGCAGCAGCCGGACCAGCTGCGCCCGGCTCGCGCCCAGTGCCAGCCGGACCGCGACCTCACGCCCGCGATGCACGGCACGCGCAAGCAGCTGGTTTGCGAGGTTGGCACAGGCAACGAGCAGGATGAGGACAGGGATCGACATGGCGAATGCGACACTCGCGTACATCTGCGCCGGACTCACACCGTTCGGGTAACGGACGGCGGCAGCCGCATTGGTGCGTTCATCCGGATACCGGGCCGCGAGTGCGGCGGCGGCCACCTGCGCTTGCGCCTGCACCACGCGCTGCGTCACGCCGCTACGGCGCCGCCCCACCAGCACCAGCCAATCGTCATCGAGCGCGGCAGTCTCCGAAGCGTAACGGGACTGCGGGCGCACGAGCGGCGCTGCCGCGAGCGGCAGATACACATAGGCAGCCCCCCATTCCGGGTCCGCCACCAGCTCCCCCGGGTTGAGGCCGACGAATCCTCGCGGTGCAACGCCCACGATCGTGAACTGCGCATCACCCACCTGCAATGCCTGGCCGATCGCGTCCGGTTGTCCGCCAAAGTCCGTCTGCCACACAGTGTAGCTGATCACGGCTGCGGGCTCCGCACCCGGTGCATCATCGCGGTCCGTCAACAAACGCCCCGCTGCGGGAGCCGTGCCGAGCGTGGCGAAAAACTCGCCGGATACGAAATCGGCGCGCACCGCGACCGGCCCGCTGCGCATGCGGAGCACGACCGATGACGATCCCCAGACGCCGCTGCTCGAGAACGCCTGCACGCGATTGCGGAACACCTCCCAGTCGAGCGCAGACAACTCGCCAGGGCTGGTCCGGCCCCATTGGGTCTCGTGCGACGTAAGGATCGCCGTCAGCTCGTCCTGACGCTGCACACCGGGATAGTCACGCAACAGCAGCGCATTCAGCACGCTGAACGCCGCGACGTTGACCGCAATGCCGACCGCGAGGCAGGCGATGGCGACGATGCTGAAAACCCGTGCGCGCAGGGTCGCACGCAGCGCGTACCGTACATCGTTCATCAGACTGGCCATGGGGCGTCTCCCTCAGCGGATGGGCAACCTGCGATCGGATCTCCAGCCGTCAGCCCGTGGGCGCTCCGCGCGGATCATGCGCACACCGTGCCACCGCACCAACATTGTCGGAACAGGACTTACCCACGCGGGCGAGCCTCCGCGTGGTCGTTTCCGCCACACCATGTCCCGGCCCCGAACACGCCGCGGGCGGTGAAAGGGCGTCGTTGCTCGTCTATCGCAGCGGCGGTACTCTTGACGAATTCAAGGGGTTCGGCTGGTCCGACAACGATCATCGTGCCGATTCGGTGTCCTGAGCGCTGGTACGCCGTCGCCCTCTCCGTCAGGCGAGCTTGAAAACCAGCGTTTCCCGGGCGTTGTTCGGGCACCACGGAAAGGAAGCGCAATGAGAATGCGCATGATCGCCTTGCTGGGACTGATCCTCGTCATCGCCCTTCCGGCGCGCTCGGCGGCGCAGGGTCGCACCGCCGCCGGGTTCATCACGAGGATCGAAGGCGTCCAGCCGGGCGCCGGCGCGAATGAGCTGGCCGGGTTGACCCTCGCACAGCTCATGGATCGCTTCAAGGTACCCGGCGTGAGCATCGCGGTGATCCGCGATTTCGAGATCCACTGGGCGAAGGGCTACGGCACGAGAGATATCGAGACGGGCGAGCCCGTCGATGTCGAGACGATGTTCCAGGCCGCATCGATCAGCAAGCCCGTTGCGGCCATGGGCGTGCTCAAGGCCGTGCAGGATGGACTCTTCACGCTCGACACCGACATCAACACGATCCTCACATCGTGGAAGCTCAATGGCGAAGGCTTCACGACAGAGCGCCCAGTCACGCCGCGCGGGCTCACCAGCCACACCTCGGGACTGGGTGATGGTTTCGGGTTCCCCGGCTACGATCCGGCAGGTCCGATGCCGAGCGTCGTCCAGATTCTCGAAGGCCAGTCTCCATCGAACGTGCGCCGCATCTTCATGGAGCGGGCGCCCATGACGCTGATGGAATATTCGGGTGGCGGTGTGCTCCTCATGCAGCTCGCGCTGAGCGATGCGCGTAAGCGGCCGTTCGCCGACATCCTGCGTGACGATGTGCTGCGGCCGATCGGCATGGTCAATAGCACGTACGAACAGCCGCTGCCGCCGGCGCGCGACCGCAATGCCGCGCGCGCGCATGACGCCGAGGGTCGGTCGCGGGGCGCGAAATGGCACGTCTACCCTGAGCTCGCGGCCGCCGGCCTCTGGACAACACCATCCGACCTCGCACGGTTCGCCATCGAAGTGCAGAAATCGTCGATCGGCAACTCGAACCGCGTGCTCTCACGGACCACCGTGCAGGAGATGCTGTCGCCCGTCGGCGTCGGCAGTTTTGCCGTCGGCTTCTCGATCGAGAGGATGGGCCAGGGCTGGTACTTCAGTCATGGCGGCTCGAACTGGGGATTCCAGTGCGTGCTGCTCGCCCACAAGATCAAAGGTTACGGCCTCGCCATCATGACGAATGCGGATCGAGGCGGTGCGCTGGCTGCCGAGCTGAGCCGGCGCATCCAGAGGGCGTATGAGTGGGACTCGTTCGCGGAACCGGCGCCGCGCGGCTACGCACCGCCCGTCGAGCGCACGGAGATCACACTGCCGCGCGATGTCCTCGAATCGTACGTCGGCGTGTACGAGGCAACACCGCCGATGTCCATTACGGTCACGCTCGAGGAAGGGCAACTCCACATACAACCGACCGGTCAGGCGAAATTGAGGTTCCATGCCGAGAAGCGGGACGCCTTCTTCGCCCGCGCCGTGAACGCACAGATCACGTTCTCGCGGGACGCGAACGGTCAGGTCACCGGGCTCGTCGTCCATCAGGGTGGGTCGGAGCTGACTGCGCGCAAAGTGAAATGATGTTGTCAGGCACCACCACTCGGTCTGTCCACGGAACGCGACCGCGGAACTCTCCATGGTGAGGCGCGTCAGCAGTCTTTTCGTCCTGGCTGTTCTTTGTGCATGCGGCAGGTTCATACCGGCGGCGACATCGGTCTCGCCCGGCGTGCTGGCCGTGGAAACCGCACCGGGCGCGATTCTGGAGGTGCTCGACTGGGGTGGGACGGGCCCGACGCTGGTGTTCCTCGCTGGAGGCGGTCACACCGCTCACGAATTCGATGAATTTGCGCCGCGGCTCACGGACACGTTTCGCGTCATTGGCATCACGCGGCGTGGCGTCGGCGCATCGTCAGGTTCGCGGCACCGCGTCGCGCGCGACGCGATAGACGACATCGCCAGGGTCCTCGACGCGATGGAACTGCGCTCGGTCGTGCTCGTCGGACACTCACAGGGCGGGATCGAGGCCGCGCATTTCGCAGAGCTGCATCCGGATCGCTGCGCCGGCATTGTACACCTGGATTCCGCCTACCTTGGTGGTCCTCCCGGCGCGCTCGAGGAGATCTTGCGGACGACGCCGGCACCGGAGCCACCGCTCAGGACGGCAGCAGATTCCGCATCGATCGTGGCCATGCAGGCGTGGATCGAGCGAACGCAGGGATTTCGCCTGCCGGAATCCGAACTCCGCGCACGGAGCCGGGTTGACCAGAACGGCCGGATCGTGGGCCCGGCGCCACGGAACACGGAGGCGAGCTCCCGCTGGTTTGGCAAGCTGCCGGCGTTGCACTGGGAGTCCGTGAAGTGTCCGGCGCTGGGCCTCTATGCCGTCATCGCTCCTCTGGAGACGTGGCTGCCGCACTACGCCGCGCGATTCGACTCATTGAGTGCCGACGAACGGGCGCGCGCCGATGCATACGTGCGCGCCTTCTCTGCCTGGACAGCGGAGCGCCGTGCCGAGTTTGCGCGCTGGCCGCAAAACAGGCTGGTCGAATTCCACGCTACGGGTCACTACTTCTTCCTCGAGCAGCCGGAGCAGGAGCAGACGCTCGTGGCGATTCGTGAATTCGCAGCTCGGCTCGAGCCAGGTTCACAGAGTGTGCGTTCGCAATGAGTCTACCCGCAGCAGCGTGCCAGCTGCACGGCTTTCGCGGAATCAAGCCGTGAAAGCGGAAAAGCGGGACGTGTCGCTGATCGTCACGGCTGCGCTCGCGGCCTTGACGGTTGTGCCAACGGGAAGCTGCGAGGTCACACCGCATGCGGTCCCGGCGACCGTGCGTGACAGTGCGAGTATCCGAATTGTCGAGCATCAGGCCGAGCCCGGTGCACTCGCCACCTGGCGCCTGAGCGAAACGCCGCAAGCCGTCATTGGTGCGCTGCAGGACGAGGCCGCGCACCAGTTCACCGAAGTTCGAGGTGCAGTTCGCCTCTCCAGCGGCCGCATTGTGGTGGCCGACTGGGGCACCCGAGAGGCGCGCTACTTCGACGCGCAGGGCAACCACGTGCGCACAGTGGGCGGTGGCGGCCAAGGCCCCGGCGAGGTCCGCTTCCTCTACGCGGTCGACCGGGTCCGCGGCGACACACTCGTGGTCGGCGGCTGGCCCATCGGGTCCCGCTACTGGTTCGACGAAAACGGCGAACACGTTCGCGACGAAGCGCTGGGACCATGGTTCCCCGGCATGCTCGGGCGCACGTTGCCCGATGGCCACCTGATCATTGACACGTTCGAGTTCGGATCCTACGGCAATACGATCGAAAGATGGGTCGTCGATGCCGATCTCGCGGACCTGCGTCCCGAAGGTGTGATCGAGCTGGTTGCATCCAGTGGCGACGTCGTCGACACGATCTCGGTCATTCGTGGGCAGCGCCACCACAAGGCAGGCACCTGGCCGCGAGTCGCGGCCCTGGCGCTCCCGTTCTCGCCGGTCAGCCTCGTCGCATGGAGCGCCGACCGCGTGTATGTCGGCCACACCGAAGAGCCTGAAGTGCGGGCGTACGACCTGCACGGACAGTTGCACACGATCATTCGTTGGGCGCCTCGGCCTGTGCCGGTCAGCGCGCAGGACCGGCAGTCGTTTGCAACCAACCTGATCGACAAGTCCCGGCGGCCGGAGATGGTGCCGGTCTACAACCGCTGGCTCTCCGAGATCGAGTTCCCCGAATTCAAGCCGGTGTTCGCCGCGTTGATCGCGGACGACGCGGGCTATCTGTGGATCCGCGACTCCGCACCCGGTGACGCGGCCACCTGGCACTGGACCATCCATGGACCGGATGGTGTCGCCGTGGCAAGGATGGAGACAGTGGCGGGACTCGATCTGCTCGACGTCGACCGCACACATGCCATCGGCAAACTCACCGACACGCTCGGCATCGAACGTGTGCATTCCTATCCGGTGAACCGCTCGCGCGAATAGCCTCGGGCTGCCGCATCCTTTGTTGCGTCAGGAGACGCGTTCGATGATGGCTCTCAGACTTTGGGCCTGCGCTCTACTCGTGTTCGTCGCCGCCTGCGGTGACACCGTCAACCGCGAACGTGTGATCGAGCGTGATAGCGCAGGAATCCGCATCATCGAAAACGCGGATCATGACTGGCCGCCGGAACTCGCCTGGCGGATCGAAGCCGAGCCGTCGCTCCGCATTGGCGTGACGGATGGGGCGCCCGAATATCAGCTGTTCCGCGTGCAGTCGGCGCTCCGGCTCGAGGATGGCACCGTCGTTGTCGCGAACGCCGGGTCCGGCGAGATGCGGTTCTATGATGCGAACGGCGCGCACATCCGCTCCGTCGGCCGCACCGGCACGGGGCCGGGCGAGTTCCGCATCGTCTATCGGATCGCCCGGCGCGGCCGCGATTCGCTCATCGCGTGGGACCCCGCGCTCCGCCGCATCAGTGTCTTCAGCCGCGACGGCAACTTCGGCCGGATGCTGAGCGCGCCCGCCTTCGGAGCGCAGTTCTTCCTGTTTCGCGATGAGTTCGACGACGGTTCCATCCTCGGCCACATCGATGATGGCGTCCAGCCGGACGCAATGCCCGACGGATGGCATCCGGCGATCTCGCTCTGGTTCAGGTTTCACCTCACGGGCCAGCTCGATTCGCTTGCACGTCTCCAGTCCGGTGAGTTCTACATCTCGAGGCGGGATGATGCGCCCGCGCTCGTTCCGCCGCCGTTCAGCCGGCGATCGGTCGCCGCCGCATTGGGCGAGAATGCGGTTCTCGGCACCTCACACGCGTGGGAGCTGCTCACCTTCGACCGATCAGGCAGGCTCGTGCGCATCATCCGCGTCGCCCGCGCGAATCGGACGTTGAGCGATGCCGAGGCCGACTCCGCCATCAATAATCCTGTCGCAAGGGCAACCACGCCCGAGCAGCGGCGCAGGCGCGCGGAAAGGTATGCGGGCATCAGGTTCCCGGAGACCATGCCGGCGTACAGCGCGATCGAAGCGGATCGCGATGGCAACCTGTGGGTCGCGCACTACCAGGCTGGGCCGGACGATCCGTTCCGCTGGTCGGTCTTCGATGGCCTGGGCCGGCTGCTCGGTTCGCTGGATATGCCACCCGGCCTCACCGTATACGAAATCGGACCCGACTATGTGTTGGCGCTGGCTCGCAATGCCATGGATGTCGAGCAGGTCGTCGTGCACCGGCTCGTCAAGCCGGGGGCTGGCTGAGCGCCCCTGCTAACACCGTAGTTTTGTCGAAACTCCGGGCCCGCACCCGGATCCATCGGGGTGGCGCGACCGGACGCCGGGCAAGACACCACGGCGAACGTAACCGGATTCGCGATCGAACAAGTGAAACGGGCTGGAAACCGACCATCGGTCTCCAGCCCGTTTCGTCTACCTGCAGGCCTGTCTATTCGCTGGCGGTGCTCCGCCTCGCCTCCGCCGCTGCCTTGCGCGCCGCCACGAACGCCGTGTGCCGCGTGCGATCGCCCGTCAGCACCGCCTCCGTGTAGCCGTTGCCCGGATCTTCGCCCGCACTGATCAGCGAGTCCACGCGCGCCGGACCACGATTGTATGCCAGCAGCGCGAGATTCGCGTCGCCATACGTATCCATCAGCTGCCGCAGATAACGGAATCCCACGCGCAGGTTGAAGCGCGCGTCCATCAAATGCTCCCGCTTCGTTCCGGGAAACAGCCACCGCGCCGTCGACGGCATCACCTGCGTCAGTCCCAGCGCTCCCACCGGCGACTCCGCGCCCGTCCGGAAGTTCGACTCCACACCCACCAGCCGGAACGCAAGGTGCGGATCGATCCGCTCCTTCCGCGCCGCCCAGTGAATGTCATCCGCCAGACCCACCGAAATATCAAAACGCGCCGCGTACTGCGCCGACTGCCGCAGCCGCTCGCGATCCAGCACGCCCTGGCGCCACGCCGTCGCGACCGCGTCGCGCGCCTGCGCCACTGCACCCGCATCAGCCGTCTCTGCAACACCCGCCCGCAACGCGGGCGTGCTGTAGTTCACGAACACGCACGCAGGCGTGATCAATGCCAATCCTGCCAACAACCTGATGGTCGGTCGCCGCACGCTTCGGCACAGCGCCCAGACCTTTGGGAAGCTCTGCATCGCGCCCCCTCCGGTTCGGGTGTGTGTCACTGGTCCGGCCCACTCACTGCAGGCCCGAAAGCCGCTCGGTAACTACTTGCATGTCAAGCACTTAGGAGAACAAACGGTCTCCGGATGCCTGCCAAACCGAGCGTCTGGTACCCGTGGGTATGCAAGTAGGGTTCCAGCCGGACCCCCTGCGGGCTCAGTTGAGGAGGCGCAGAAAGGCGCGGAAACCGGCCACTTTCGCGAAATGCGAGGGGTCCGGCCCACGCGGTGGGATTGGCGCTGGTGCGCGGGCGCTACAGGTTGTGGCTGGGGTCCTCGCAGCCGGGCCGTAGCGAGTTGACTCGTGCAGGCCGACCGGCAGGCCGCACTGGACGCCGGCGTCCCGAAGGCTACCATGATTCGCGGTCAGCGATCGCGCGAACTTCCGGCTCGATGGTTCACTCGAAACGGGTCTCATCGTGCCGCCGGCAGCTTGCACGCGGTCGACGGCGCACGGCGAGGAGGTCGACGGCATCATGAGCGAAGCGACGCTGCAAGCGCGAGCCGTGGCGAGTCAGCTCGCGCCGGCGATCGAGTGGTGGAGGTTGACTTGACTCGCCGTGGCTGCCGATTTCAGTCCGGACATTGTCGCGCGCTCCTGGTCGCGGTTGCGCTGCTGGCTGACCAGGCGGCGTCCGGCGCTGCAGGCGCGAGGGTCCAGGAGACGCTCGGGACTGTCGATTTCGGCGTGTCCTGTTCCGCGCGTGCTCAGGCGGAGTTCAACCGAGCCGTCGCACTGCTTCACCACATGACGTACCCGTCGGCGCGCGCGGCCTTCGAGAACGTTTCCCGTATCGATCCGGAGTGTGTCATGGCCTACTGGGGCATCGCCATGACGCTGTTCCAACCGCTGTGGCCGACCCGACCGGGGCCGCAGGAGCTTCGCCGCGGTTGGGACGCGTCGCAGACCGCCCTGCGATCGAGCGCGACTACGGAGCGAGAGCGGCTGCTGGCCGGTGCGGTAGCGGCGTTTTTCGAGAACCCCGACGCCACCGATTACTGGCAGCGCATTCGCCGGTGGGAATCGGCGATGGCGGCGGCCCACCGCGCATATCCCCGGGATCACGAGATCGCGGCGTTCTATGCGTTGTCCCATCTCGCCGCGGCAGCCTCCGATGAGAAATCAGTCAACGAGCATTCCGAGCGTGCGGCAGCGTTGCTGGGTGCGGTGTACGCGGAGAACCCGGATCATCCCGGTGCGATGCACTACCTGGTCCATGCGAGTGACGCGCCCGGTCGCGAGCGGATGACGCTCGAGGTGACGCGCAAGTACGAGACTGCCGCGCCGCGCAATCCTCACGCGCTCCATATGCCGACGCATATCCACACGCGGCTGGGCAACTGGAATGCGGTGATCCATGGGAATCTGCTGGCTGCTGACGCCGCGCTGGAGAACCCTGCGGGTGACCGTGGTCAATTCGTCTGGGATGAGTTTCCACACGCGATCGAGTATCTGGTCTACGCCTGGCTGCAGCAGGGTGCGGATGAGAATGCGGACGTACAGCTGCGCCGGCTGCACGGGACCGCGTCTCTGGAACCGACGTTCAAGACAGCGTTTCATCTTGCCTCGACACGCGCGCGGTACGCGCTGGAGCGGAAAGCCTGGAGGGAGGCCACTGCGCTCGTTCCACGCGAATCGCCAGCACTGAATTGGGACAGGTTCCCCTGGCCTGAGGCCGTCACGTGGTTCGCACGTGGACTGGGATCGGCCCGGGAGCAGAATGTGCCCGGCACACAGTCAGCGCTGCAGAGGCTCGAGCACCTGGAATCCGTGATGCGCGCTGCGGCCGAGGATCTGTTCGCGCGGAACATTCGGGTCCTGCTGCTCGAACTGAGAGCGTGGCTCGCACATGTGCAGGGCGATGCGGCGGCCAGCCAGGCGTTGATGCGCGAGGCAACGGATCTCGAGCTGGCGACGCCAAAGCATGCCGTGACACCCGCACCGACGCTGCCGGCGCTCGAGCTCTGGGGTGACCTGTTGATGGACCAGCGGGACGCGCAACGGGCGCTTCAGATGTATCGACAGTCGCTGGAGCTCTACCCGAATCGCTTCAACAGCATCCTGGGCGCGGCTCGGGCTGCACGCGCATCCGGCGACTCGGCTGCGGCGAGCGTGTACTACGAAGACCTGCTGAAGTTGGCGGTACCCGGTTCGAAGCGTGCCGGAATCACGGAAGCGCAGGCGTTCGTCGCGAGGATCGAGCTTCGAGCCGCGCGTGACCTGTCGAAATGAGCAATGGAGTTGAACAGCAAGGAGCCCGCATGACACGCGCAGAAATCGCCGCCATCTCACCCTTCTTCATCGTGAGCAACGTGCCGTCATCGCTTTCCTTCTACCGGGACCGGCTCGGGTTCGAGATCACGTTCCAGGGTCCGGCGCCCGAGGATATCTTCTTCGGCATCGTCAGCAGGGGCGGTGCGCAGATCCTGCTTAAGGACGTGGGTGTGGCCCCACAGCCGAACTGCACGCGAGACGTCAAGCAGGGTATCGCGCGCTGGGATGCGTTCGTCTACGTCCCGGATCCTGATGCGCTGGCGGCCGAGTTTGCTTCGCGCAATGTCGAGTTTTCCGAACCGCTGCAGGACACAGAAGACGGTTTGCGTGGATTCGAGCTCAAGGACACCGACGGCTACGTCCTGTTCTTCGGTCGTGTCCAGTGATGCGGGTCACCGGCCTTTGCGGGTCTTCTTTGCGGCCGTCTTCCTGGCGTTCTTCTTCGCTGCAGGCTTGGCCTTCGTGACCCTGGCGGACGTTTTCTTCGGCGCAGCGGTCTTCGCGGCGATCCGCTTCGCGGCCCGCTTCCGAGTGGCGGCCTTCCGGGCCGCGACTTTCCTGACCGCCGCTTTCTCCTGCGGAGCTTGCTCCGGCGCGGACCGCTGCGGCTGAGTCCGTTCTGCCGGCTCCGTCTTGGCCGGCTCCGTCCTTGCCGGCCGGGCTTTGTGCGACGGTGCGGGTGCCTTGGCGACTGGCTTGACCGGACGTGGTGCCGGAGCGGACGCGGCAACAGGAATGGCCACCGGCGTCCGCGGCGCCGCGGGTGGCGCTACGAGGCCGAGTTTCTTCAGTTGCTTTGCCGCTGCCCGTCGCTCGGCGCGATTTCCGTCGCGCGCCAGCCTGCGCAGCTCCTCGACATCGGCATCCGTCGGTTGGTAGGCGCTGCCGCGGGCCATACGCCCGAGAACGCTGTCACCCGGGAACTGTGAGGGATGGAGCGGCCCACCCGGCTGAGGATGCGTTCCTCCGAGAATGCTCATCGAAGCTCCTTGGAATGCTGCGGCCCACCGACCTCTCTGATGTTTCGGCCGACAATTCTTCGTACTTTAGGCGGCGTGCGGAGGCATTCATTCGACCGCAGCGCGTGCGGCGCGGCGAGTGCGCGGTGTGCCCATACCCGAGGCCAGAAAGCGAATCGCGCTGGATGATTGACGCGGGCAATTCAGCAGTGGATCCGGTCGCGCGTGCAGTGCGGCTTCACATTCTCGAGCATGCGGCTGCGACCGGCGAGGTCCTGCAGGCCCGCCAGGTTGCTGAACGCATGGGCACGCCGGTCGAGGAAGTGGCTTCGGCGATCCAGCGCCTGGCTGCGGGCAAAGCGCTCATTCTTGCGCCGAATGGCGGCGAGATCTGGGCGGCGCCGCCGTTCTGCGCGGTCCCGTCGGGGATGCGCGTTGCAGTCGGGGACAAGCGTTACTGGGGCATCTGCATCTGGGAGGCGATGGGTGTGGTTGCCGCTGTTGGCGCCTCCGATGCAACGGTACGAGCGCCCTGCGGTTGCTGTGGGGATCCGCTGCACATCGAGTTCAGCAACGGCGAACTCTCTCGCGCTGACGGCGTGATCCATTTCGGCGTGCCGGCACGCCGGTGGTGGGAGAACATCGCGTTTGCCTGAAGCACCATGCTGATCTTCCGGTCGGAAGAACATGTGGATCGATGGTGCGCGGCTCGCGAGCTTTCGCGTGGTGCCGTGCTGTCCGCGGCGCTCGCGTGGGTGCTCGCCCGGGAGTGGTACGGGGACAGACTACATCCGCACTGGCGGCGGCATACGGTCGATGAGACGGAGGCGCTGTTCACACGACTCGGTCTCACGGACCCGTTCTGGAGCCTTCGCTGATCGTGCGGAACATGGCGGTCGAGATCGGGCGCGTGGAGGCGATCTTCCGGTATCCGGTCAAGTCGATGCGCGGCGAACCGCTCGAAGTCGCGACGCTGGGCTGGCACGGCATCGAGGGTGACCGGCGCCTGGCTTTCCGCCGCATGGACGACCGGAGCGGGTTCCCCTGGCTGTCAGCGAGCAGGCTTCCCGAGCTCCTGCGCTATGCGCCGCAACGGCGGGACCACGCTGAGAACGGTCTGCCCACACATGTCCTGTCACCGGATGGCGTCGAGCTGCCCATCTTTGGCGATGAGCTGGCGGCGGAAGTCGGACGCCGTCTCGGCGCGCGTGTCGAGATGATTCGCCTGGATCGTGGCATCTTCGATGAAGCGAGCATCTCCGTGATCACGTTCGCTACCGTGGTTGAGATCTCGAGCCTGGCCGGCGTCACGGTGGACCCTCGGCGATTTCGCCCGAATCTCGTGGTTCGCACGTTGCGCGACGTGCCGTACGAAGAGGACGATTGGCTGGGCGGCATGCTCTCCTTCGGCGGCGCCGGCGGCCCCGCCGTCAGCGTTACGTTGCGTGATGCGCGGTGCGCCATCGTGAATCTGGATCCGGACGTTGCCACGCCGGCACCAGAAGTGTTGAAGACCGTCGTTCGCACGCGTGACAACCATGCGGGAGTCTACGGCACCGTAACCCGAACCGGTGAGCTGGACGTTGGCCAGACCGTCACGCTGCAGATTGCGGCGGAAGCGGAGAAACCATGATCCGTGAATTCCTCCAGCGCCTGTTGCAGCGGCCGGACGATGCCCGCAGGCCATCGCTCGGTTCCGACTGCGTATGGATCTCCGCGGCGGCGAAGCTGGCGGGCATCCGCGCCGAGCTGGATAAGCTGCCCGGTCAGGGCGTGTCCATCGTTGCGCTGGTCGCCCACTTCCCGGATGTGCTGCGTGCGCTCGAGGAGATCGCCGCGGAGTACCGCGGCCCGAGCTCCGTCCGGGCGGTGCTCGCGCGACAGCTGTCCGCAGAGGCCGGCGCCAGACTGCCGCTCGGCCCGGACGCGAAGCTGGCGCTGGTCGTTGCCGAACGGCACCCGCTGGCAGAGGAGGATGCGAACCTCGTTCGGTTCGCCGAAGCGCTCCCCTGCGACGCTCGCATCCTCTACCACGTTTCGCTTGATGACCCGCTCCTGCAGTGGTTTGGAGGTGAGTCCATTCGCGCGCTGCTCCGCCAGCTCGGGGCCGCAGCCCACGAGCCGATCCATCATCCGCTGATCGCGAAGAGCATCAAGCGGGCTCAGGAGAAGATTTCCGCAGAAGCGCATGGCCGTGATGACGCCGATTCGGCGGCGCAGTGGCTGGAGAGAAATCTGCGGCGTTGAGCCGCCCACTTCACTTGCAGGTTTGAGGTTTGCCGAACGTCCTGCCTTGTCAGCGCAGCGTGACCGGGCGCGTCTCTCCGGCACGCAGCTCGACTGCGACGGGCCCGGCGGTGCGCGTGCCGGGCGGGTTCCTGCCGGACACGGAGATCGTCGCGCGGGCGGGTGAAGCGATGACAAAGCGCTCGGTGCCCCCGGCGCGAATCGAGCCCAACGCCTTGGCACCACTCCCATCGTCATAAGAGACAATGAGTTCGGCGTTCGTGGCATTGGTCACGGAAATGGCGAATACCGGGGATGGCGTCGAGACGCTGACGGCGCGGCGGCAGGCTGGAACCGCGATCAATACAAGAACCAGAAGCATGCCGGCCCGGCGCGGAACGTTGGCCATGGCGGCCGGGGTCCGTCGGCTGAGCCGCTCAGTCCTCGAAGGCGAAGCGGCGGGCGGCATCGTCGGTATGGGGCCGGCCGGTCATCAGCTCGGCCAGGGCCCGCATTTCGTCGCCCATGTGGCGGAGCCGGTCGAGCACGGTAAGCATATGGGCGTACTCGAAATACGAGCGGATGGCAGATTCCGAGGACGGGTGTTCGTCGAGAATGAAGGTGTCGGTTCGGCCGCGCGCGTCGCCCAGCAGGAATTCGACAGCCCGCTGAACGCTGGCCTGCTCTTCCAGCGTGTCGATCGAGATATCGCCGGTCAGCCGTGGCGCAAGCGCCTCGATATCCGGGAGCACCTCGGCAACTGCGGCAACGCCGCCGCTGCCAGTGCCCTCGAGCACTCGCTCGGATGCGGCGTCCAGCGCCGTCAACTCCTCGTACGAGCAGTGCAGAATCATCCTCCCAGCCTCTCGCGGAAAACGCCTCTACTCAATGTAATCTGACAACCGGGCCGAACGTTCCGCGCGGCAGGATCTTCCGCTTGGCCCGGGCATCCGCCGACACAATAGGGTTGCGGCAGGGATGCGCAACGGCTTGAGGGGCAAAGTTCATTCCACAGGTGCCAGCCGCTTCTGCAGCAGGATCCCGCCCACAATGTCGATTGCAGTGTGCGCAATCATGGACGGTACGACGGATCCAAACAGGACAACGGGCAGGGCGAGGAGCACGCCGAGCAGTGCGGCGCGAGCGGCGCCGGCCACGTCCTGATAGGCGTGCATCCAGCCGAAAGCCACGCTGCTGAGCGCAACCGCAAGGATGGCGGAGCCCCATGCGTCGAGCATGACCGCGATCAGGAAACCGCGGAACACCAGCTCCTCGCAAAAACCGGCCGTCAGACTGAGCCCGGAGAACGCGAGCTTTTCGCGTCGCGTTGCCGGCAGCAGCCGGCGCAGGATCGGCGACTCGCGAATTCCGAGCGAGCGAGCCAGCCCGAGCAACGCTACACCCGCTGCCGTGATCCCCACCGACCAGGCGGCCGTCGGACCCAGGGGTCCGCGAACGAAGCGGAGCGCCGACCAGTCGAGTGGCGAAACCCACACCACGCCGGCCGTGACGAGCGCAAGCAGCCAGAGCGACACGGCAGACGACACGTAGAGTGGCATCCGCGGCAGACTCTCCGGATTCTCCACCAGGCGCAGCTGGTATGCGGCAGCGACGGGCAGCGGCACGAGCAGAAGTGTGGCCCATATCCGTGGAGCCCACGGCTGTGCGTCCAGCGCAACCCACACCAGAACGGCCAGCACCGCGACCGCCTGAAGTGTGCGCCGTTCAGCGCCCGCGCGTGAGGACACGCTGGACTCCCGGTGCGGCCACGGCCGCAAGCACGCCGAGCACGGCTCCGGCTATCGCGTCAATGGCGTAGTGGAATCCGCCGTACACGGCGCCGGCGGCCAGCCCCACGGCCAGCATCGCGATCACAGGTGTGAGCCGTCGTGCATGGCGCCAGCACACGAAGATCTGGGTGAATGCGACGCCCACGTGCGACGAGGGAAACGCGGCGCCCTGGCTCGAGCCCGCTTCGAGAACGCGGTGCACGAGCTGGTAGACCGCGCCTTCGCCAATCGCACCGCCGGGCGCCGGAAAGATGTAACGCGGACCCTGCACCGGCAGGTAGATGCAGAACACGTAATGCAGGACGAACGAGAGCAGCAGCGCAAAGACCGCATCACGGAACGCGTCGCGGCCGCGTCGCGCGAGAATCACCAGCGGCGGTACGAAGATGATGAAGTAGTACGAGAGGTAGAATGCGTGCAGCAGCTCGGACAGCGGAAGGACGGGCATGGCCTGCGCCCAGGCCTGGCTGGGCTGGAGACCGAAGAACGCCTGCTCCGCATCGAGCATGATCGAATCGAAATAACGCCCGTTCCACACCGCACGGTTCAGGAATGGAAGCTCGGCGTAGAGGAACGGGATGAGCAGCAGCGGATAGACTTCCGCGAAGACTGAAGCGGCCGGGATCGCTCGTGTGATCGCGCTCCAGACGCGGGCCGCGGGCCTGGCCGCCGTGCCGGCGATCACGGCGGCGGCGTGCAGCAATGCCAGCCAGATCCAGGGGCCGGGCCGGTTCGGGAAGAGCAGGGCCGCGCCGCCGACGACAGCATAGAGGGCCAGCAGACGGTCGACGGGCTTCCCGAGCGACGGCGCAGGAGACGCCACTGCGGGTTTCAAGTCGCGATCGGTTTCTCGAACACGCGGTACGTCTTGTAGACGAAGCCGCCAATCTTTTCGAGCGCGAGCCGCATGGGCAGGTTGTCCTCGAGTATCCAGGAGCATTCGCCCGAGTAGATGCCGGCGCGGTTGATCTCGCGAAAACTGTTCAGGATCAGCAGCGCATCGAGTCCCTTGCCGCGGTGCTTCGGCGTCACGCCCAGTGTGAGCACGCGGGCGTGCCGGATGTGCCGCTTGTGCCAGAGAATCCTGAACAGACCGAATGGCAGCAGCCTCCCGTTGGCGTAGCGCAGCGCTTCGTTCAGGTTGGGCAGCGACAGTGCGAAGCCGGCCGGCTCCTCCTCCGCGTACGCGATCATGCACAGGCTCGGAACCACGACAGGCTTGAGCTGCTTCGCCAGGTGCAGGATCTCCTCCGCCGTCATGGGAACGAATCCCCAGTTCCGCTCCCACGACGCGTTGTAGATCTGCTGAATGATGGCCACATCCTGATCCAGTCGCTTCATGTCGAGCGGTCGCATCCGGAACGAGCTGCGCGCGATCAGTTTCTCGGCCATGCGCATGTGCCGCTCGCGCTCCCTGCCCTCCATCCAGAAGGAGTGCAGGTCCTTGCTCTTCGCGTAGCCGGCACTCTCGAGCAGCGAGGCGTAGTAGGGCGGCGTGTGTCCCATCAGGATGTAGGGCGCCTTATCGAACCCGTCGATCAGCACGCCCGGCGACCACAGCTCATCGTTGGTCGACAGATTCATGGGCCCGCGAATCACGCGCATGCCGCGGGCGCGCAGCCAGTTCTCCGCCGTGCCCAGCAGCGCGGCGGCTACCTCCGGATCGTCCACGCTCTCGAACAGACCGAAAAAGCCCGCCGGCTCCTCGTGGAACTCGATGTGCGTGCGATTCAGGATCGCGGTGATCCGGCCGGCCGGCTCGCCGTTGCGGAAGGCAAGGAACGACTCGATTTCCGCGTGCTTGTGGAAGGGATGCTTTGCCGGATTCAGCGTGTTCTTGATGTCCAGGATCAGCGGCGCGACCCACGCCGGATCGTTCGCATAAATGCGCCACGCCAGCCTGATGAACGCGTTCAGCTGTGCGCCGGTGCGAACCGGCTCTATCGTGATGGGGCCCGCTGCATGAACGGCGGCGCTCGTCTGCACGGGCGCCAGCCCGCTCATATCACAGCCATGCGCTTGCCGGCTTTGGCAAAGGCTTCCAGCACGATGTCGATGTGCTCATCCGTGTGCGTCGCCATCAGTGAGACCCGCAGCCGGCACGAGTTCTCGGGCACGGCCGGCGGCGTCACCGGATTCGTGAACACACCATCATCGAACAGCGTCTTCCAGAAGACGAACATCCGCTCCATCTCGCCCACCTGCACCGGGACAATGGGCGTCTCGCTCTCGCCGATATCGTAGCCCAGGCTGCGGAGCCCGTCCTGCATGCGCCGCGTGTTGCGCCAGAGCGCATCGCGCCGCTCCGGCTCCTCTTCGATGATGTCGAGCGCGGCGAGTGCGGCGGCCACGGACGCCGGAGGATTGCTCGCGCTGAAGATGAGCGGGCGAGCGTGGTGCTTGAGGTAGTGGATCACGTCTTCGGGGCCGGCGACTGCGCCGCCGATCGAAGCCAGCGATTTCGAGAAGGTCAGCATGATGAGCGAAACACGGTCTTCCATGTGGAAGTGCTGCGCGGTGCCGCCGCCCTGATCACCGAGCACGCCGAACGCGTGCGCATCGTCGACCATGACCTCCGCGCCATAGCGCTCGGCGAGTGCCATCACGCCGGGCAGGTCCACAATGCTGCCTTCCATGGAGAAGATGCCGTCGGTGACGATGAGCTTGCCGGCTTCCGACGGTGTGCGCGCCAGCTCGCGTTCGAGCGAACGCAGGTCGCCGCTCGGGTAGCGGTGCACGGTGCCGAAGGCGAGGCGGGCGCCATCGACGATGCTGGCGTGGTTCAGCTTGTCGGAGAACAGGTGATCCTCGCGCAGCACGAGCGCGGAGATCACGCCGAGATTGGTCTGGAACCCGGTGCTGAAGACGAGCGCGGCTTCCTGCCCGAGGAAACGGGCAAGCCGTTCCTCGAGCCGCTCGTGCAGGTCCAGCGTGCCATTCAGAAAGCGGCTGCCCGTGCAGCCGCTGCCGTACTTGTGCAACGCGGCCTCCGCGGCCGCAATGACTTTCGGGTGATGCGTCAGCCCCAGGTAGTTGTTGGAGCCGACCATGATCTTGCGCTCACCGTGGATCACGACCTCCGTGTCGTAGGAGGCCTCGATCGGCACGAAGTAGGGGTAGTATCCGGCCGCCTGTACTTCGCGGGCTTTCGTGAACCGGTAACACTTCTCGAAGAGACTCATCCTCACTCCCACGGCCGAGGCGATCCCGCCTACAGCCACCCATTGTTCCTGTACCACTGCGCGGTTTCGCGCAAACCCTCCGGCAGTGTCACCTTTGCTTCAAATCCCAATGCGTTGCGCGCCGTTTCGGTTTCGCAGAGCCAGGCCGGCGCGAGCAGCTCCAGCACTTTCTCCCGGTTGAACACCGAGCTGCGGCCCGCAAGGCGGCTGGCCCCCTCGCTCAACGTGGCGGCTGCAGCCAATACGAGCCTGGGCACTGTAAAGGTTCGCGCGCGCTTGCCCACGGCGCTGGCGACCAGGTGCGTGACCTGCCTCCACTCATAGGCGGTCGGCTCGGCAATGTGGAACAGGCCGACCGCATCGGCCTCGATGGCCGCCAAGACGATCGCATCGGCGAGATCGGCTACGTTTACCAATTGTAGCCGGCGCGCCGGCCCGGCGGGCACGGGCAGGAATCCCCAGTCCGCCAGGCGGAAAAACCGGTACAGCTCGCGGTCGCGCGGGCCGTAGACGGCCGGGGCGCGCATCACGACCACCTGCATGTCCGCGGCAGCCTCGAGGGCGGCGGTCTCGCCAGCCAGTTTGCTCCGGCCGTACGCGGTCAGGGGTCGCGGCTCGTCGTTGGGACCGATCGGCCGGCCGCCCGGGCTGGGACCCGCCGCGGCCAACGAACTCAGGTAGACGAACCGTCGAGGTCGCGAGGCGGCGCGCTGCGCCGCTCGGATCAGATCGCGCGTTCCTTGCTCGTTGACGCGGTGATACTCGGCCTCGGACCGGGCATGCGTTGCGGCCGCGATGTGTACGATCACATCGACTCCGGCAACGGCGCGGTCAAGCGATTCCGGCCGGTCCAGCGCTCCTTCGACCAGATCGGCTCCCAGCGAACCGAGTCTTCCTGCGCTTGCCGGCGTCCGGACCAGGGCGCGAATCTTTCCACCCTGGCGGACCAACCGCTCCGCAACGTGCGAGCCGACGAACCCCGTCGCTCCTGTGATCAGTACGCTGGGCTTCCCCACGAATCCGGCTTCAAGCTGATGGCCTGATAGTGAAAAGGCAATGACGGGCGGCCCGGTTCCCGGGCTTGCCGGGCCGGGCCGCGGCGGGCAACTTCCGGCCGCTTCTCCGCTGCCGTTTTACGAGCCCCGTCACGAAGAGAGATATGGGACTGCTCAACGAGAGCCAGATCGCCGCCGGCCTCGCGAAACTGAGCGGCTGGACCCGCGATGGCGCGAGCATCCGCCGCCAGTTCGCGTTTCCGTCCTTCGCCGCCGCGATCGCATTCGTGAACCGCGTTGCCACAGCCGCGGATCAGGCGGATCACCATCCGGACATCGATATCCGCTATTCGCGTGTGCTGCTCACACTGTCCACGCACAGTGCGGGTGGCGTTACCGATCGCGATCTGTCGCTGGCCACGGACATCAACCGGATCGCTGGCTGAGCCGGTCGCTGCCGCGTTCGATGGCGGCCTCGATCGCGTCGAGCGCAACATCGAGCTGCGCCTCGGTGATGACCGCGGGTGGCGTGATCGCCAGGACTTCGGCCGTCTCGCCTTCCGCCAGGATCAGGATCCCGCGCGGCAGAAGGTCCGCCGCTACGCGCAGCGCCAGATCGCCCTCGAGTTCGACACCCTGAAGCAGCCCCAGGCCGCGACAGACCCGAACACGGCCGTGGCGTTGCCGCCATTGTTCAGTCCGCGCGCGGATCCGCTGGCCAAGCAGGGACGCGCGGGCCAGCAGATCGAGCCGAACGATCTCGGAGAGCTGCGCCAAGGCGGCAGCGCACGCGATGGGATTCCCGAGAAACGTGCTGGTGTGGATGGCTTCGCCGGTGGATGGCGGCCAGGCCGCCATGATCTCGGGCCGTCCGATCGCTGCACTGAGCGGCAGGCTGCCTGTGAGCGCCTTGCCGACCGTCGCGATGTCCGGCACCACGCTCGAATGCTCGAACGCGAACCAGCGGCCGGTGCGGCCCATGCC
>Ga0187892_10005208_pt1 | contig 20717 bp, 17 predicted proteins | sample MA1701073metaG_FD_139345 | JGI IMG/M metagenome (GOLD analysis project Ga0187892, IMG submission 139345) | Bio-ooze microbial communities from a basaltic lava cave in the Kipuka Kanohina Cave System on the Island of Hawaii, USA - MA170107-3 metaG ... | reverse complement strand
TGGATCCTGCGATGGTGGTGCTCGTGGTCCGCCTCGACCGCCAGCTGGGCGGCGGTTCCCGCCACCGCCGGCGTGGGGGCGTCCGGGGCGGCCGCGGTGTCCATGTCGCCCAATAGCCTACGGCCGGTGGGCCGCTACGACCTCTCCCGCGCCGACGTGGCGGACCTGCTCCCCGGAGAACCCCGGTACCGGGTCGACCAGCTCTGGACGGGCCTGTACCAGCGCGGCGCCGAGCCCGGCTCGCTGGCGACGTTGCCCCGCGCCCTCCGGGCGCGGCTGGCGGTCGAGCCGGCGCTGGCGCCGTCGCTGTCGCCGGACGTCGAGGTGGCGACGCCCGACGGCAGCACCCGCAAGTGGCGCTTCGCCCTGGCCGGCGGGTACCGGATCGAGACGGTGCTCATGGAGTACCCGGACCGGGCGACGGTGTGCGTCTCCACCCAGGCCGGGTGCGCCATGGCCTGCGGGTTCTGCGCCACCGGCCAGGCCGGCTTCGACCGCAACCTGTCGGTCGGCGAGATCGTCGAGCAGGCGGTGCGGGGCGCCGCCACCGCCCGGGCGCGAGGGCGGCGGCTGTCCAACGTCGTGTTCATGGGGATGGGCGAGCCGCTGGCCAACTACGACCGGGTCTGGCCGGCCGTCGAGCGCCTCCACGCCGAGTTCGGCCTGTCGGCCCGCCACCTCACCGTGTCCACCGTGGGTGTCGTGCCCGGCATCCGACGCCTGGCCGCCGAGGCGCTGCCGGTCAACCTGGCCGTCTCGCTCCACGCCGCCGACGACGAGCTGCGCGACCGGCTGGTGCCCCTGAACCACCGCTACCCCCTCGCCGCCCTTCTGGACGCGTGCGCGACCTGGCGGGCGGCCCGCAACCGGCGCCTGTCGTTCGAGTGGGCCCTCATCGACGGCGTGAACGACCGCCCGGACGACGCCCGCCGGCTGGCGGCCCTGGCCCGGCCGCTGCGGGCCCACGTCAACCTCATCCCGCTCAACCCGACGCCGGGCTGGCCGACCAGGGGCACCCCGCCGGCCGGCGTGGGCGCCTTTCGGGACCGGCTGGTTGCGGCGGGCGTGAACGCCACCGTGCGGCGCAACCGCGGTGTCGGGATCGACGCCGCCTGCGGCCAGTTGGCCGGGCGCGCGATCGCCCCGGCGGCGCCTGCTGGGCCAGACTGACGCCGTGCAGACCCGGAAGTGGATCGACCCCCACCAGCCCCAGACGCTGTACATCGCAGTGTTCCTGCTCTACGCCAACGCCTTCTGGGCCGTCGTGGCCATGGGCACCTACAACATCTTCCCGCTGCTCTCCCTCGGCGTGGTGGCCGGCTCCATCGCCGGCGGCTGGGGCATCGCCAACGAGCTCAAGTGGGGCTACGCGCTTGGCGTGGTCATGGCGTTCGTGCCCTTCCTGCTCCGCCTGGTCTACGGCGGCGGCGAGTCGGTGGCCTCGGGAAGCCTCGTCAACCTGTTGTTCGACATCGCCCTCGTCGCCCTCCTGCTCCACCCCGAGAGCCGCAACTACCAACGCATCTACTTCAAGTAGGACCGGCCTACCCGCGCGTCACCGGTCCTGCGACAAGATGGCGGCGGCGTAGCGGCCGATGCCGATGTCGGCGCTCTGGGCCATGCCGTCCTGGGGCCCGCCGTCGGCGTCGGTGTCGAAGCTGAAGTGGTCGTCGAACAAAGGGCTGTACCCGGTCCAGTCGGTATGGCAGCGGACGCGCCAGCGGCCCGGGCGCGGGAAGCCGATCCGGTAGGAGTCACGCCGCCGATCGGAGACGTTGACCACCACGACCACGTCGTCGCCGGGCCCGCCCCGGTGCCAGCGGTGGAAGGCGACCACGTTGTCGTCGTCGTTGACGTGGTGGACGTTGACGTGGTTGCCGCGCAGCCCGGCGGTGGTGCCGTGCCAATCGCGGCGCAGCCGGATGAGGTCGCGGTAGAGGGCGACGATGCCCGCATGGGTGACGGCCTTGGCCCAGTCGACCGGGTCGGTGTCACGGAACCACTGGTCCTCCAGGATCTCCTGACCCTGGAAGATCATCGGGATGCCCGGCGAGGTCATGACCAGCGCGGCGCCGAGCGTCGACCGCTTCTGGGCGTACACGCCGGCGGCGTTGCCGGGCTCGATCTCCTCGGGCATCCGGGCATGGCCGTTGGCCACCTCGTCGTGCGACTCGGTGTAGACGACCCGGCGCAGGGCGTGGCCGTCGGGACGGTGTCCGATGGCCCCCCGCAGCGCCTCCATGCTGCGGCCGCCGTCGGACCAGCCCTTGAGCAGCGCCCGGACCGGATGGACGAAGGCGGCGTCCCACTGGGCGTCGAAGCCCGCGCCCCCCTCGGCCCCCGGGCGGGTGATCCACGGGTTGGTGCGCAGGTCCTCGGCGATGTGCAGCTTCCAGGGCTGGCGGGCGTCGGTGTCGCCGGTGATCCGCTGCATGAGGCGCCAGCCGTCGCCGATGTCGTTGCCAGGGTCGCCCTCGTTGCCGTAGACGTTGCGGATGTAGGCGGTGGCGTCCCAGCGCAGCCCGTCGAAGCGGAACTCCTCCAGCCAGAACCGGGCGTTGTCGGCCATGAAGTCGGCCACCTCGCGCCGCCCGTAGTCGGGCCGGGTGTCGCCCCACGGCGTCTGGCTGCGCCGGTCGTTGTAGAAGTACACGCCGCCCCGGTCGTTCTCGCTCCAGCCGTCGAATCGCCACAGGTCGAGGTCGCCCGGGCCGAAGTGGTTGTAGACCACGTCGAAGATCACGGCGATGCCCAGCCGGTGGGCGTCGCGCACGAGCGCCTTGAGCGCATCGGGCCCGCCGTAGGCCTGCTCGACGGCGAAGATGTGGGCCGGGTTGTAGCCCCAGGAGAAGTCGAGGGCGAACTCGGCGGACGGCATCAGCTCGATGGCGTTGATCCCCAGGTCGGCCAGGTAGCCGAGACGCCGGCCCACGCTGGCGAAGCTGCCGGGACCGCCGCCCTCCGCGTCGTTGAACGTGCCGACGTGCACCTCGTAGATGACCAACTCGTCCCAGGGCGGGGTCCGGTACGAGCCGTCGTCGCCCCACTCGAACACCGGGTCGGCGACCACCGATGAGCCGGCCGAGCTGGTCACCTCGCGGGCGTAAGGATCGTTGCGCCACAACGGTTCGCCGCCATGGACGGCGACGACGAACTTGTACTCGGCGCCCACCCCCACGCCGGCCGCGTCGGCCGACCAGAAGCCGGCCCCCTCGGCCGCGAGCGGGTGCACGGCGGCCGACCACCCGTTGAAGGTGCCGGCCACCGACACCGCCTCGGCATGTGGCGCCCAGACCCGGAAGCTGGTGCCACCGGGGTGCAGGACGGCACCCATGCCGCGATGGGGCGAGGGCGACGGCGGGCCACTCATCCCGCCATTCTCGCTCGCCGCCCGGGCCGGCGCCCGACTGGCCGAGCCGCGTGGGCGTCTCCGGGCACGGGCCTCGGCGCTGTGGCACGATTCGCCCACCGGGGCTCGCCAGGAGAACCGGGTGTCACTTCACGGGGAGGCAACGGTGCCGACGATTCCGAATTTCCCACAGGTGCTGCTGGACCAGCACCACCACTGGCACATGGGAAGCGCCCATCCCGAGATCGGTCCCGGGCGGGTCAACGGCATGGGCAGCGCCGGGGGCGGACTCGAGTTCCTGACCTTCCACCGCAACTACATGGCCCAGTTCTTCGCCTGGTACAACAGCGCCACGTTCACCACCGCGCCCTTCAACGACCCCGCTCAGAAGGCGTCGCTGCCGGCGCCGTGGACGTCGGTGCCGAACGTGCTGAAGCAGGTCTCGCTGGGCTGGACGGCCACGTGGGCAGCCGATGCCACCCGGCTCGAGACCGGCTCACCGGACTTCGCCACGGCGGACGCCTTGGGGACCTTCATCGAGGTGGGGATCCACAACCAGTTCCTGCACGGGGCGTCGGCCACCAACTTCGGCGAGCCCTCGCTCAACGGGTTCCACTCCCCGCAGAGTTCGTACTTCTACAAGATCCACGGCTTGGTCGATTACTGGTGGAGCCAGTGGCAGATGCGCCACAAGCGGCGCATCAAGGAGTTGATGATCGAAGTCAAGCCCCGCTTCCGGGAGGTCTTCAAGGACCCGTCGCCCGAGATCAAGCGCAGGGTCGAGGAGGTCAAGCGCATCGGCCGCGAGGTCTTCGATCCCCTCCGCGAGTTCGAGGAGGTCGTCAACCCGGCCGTCGACGCGACCATGGTCGAGAGCCTGAGCGAGCGCCTCACACGCCTGGAAGGCGAGGTGTTCCCCAAGAGCTCGGCCTTCATCCGGGCCAACGAGCGTCCGGCGGTGGCCCAGCACCTGGACGAGGAGGAGCCGCAGGGCCACGACGGCGGGCACACCTGATCGCCCCGCCCGGGCGTGATCGTCGTCCTGGCCCATGCCGGCGACCATCCCGCCCGGGCGCTGGTCGAGGCGTGGCGGGTGAGCGGCGCTGTCCTCGTCACCCCCGCCGACCTGGTGGTCGACGGCTGGGTGGTTCCGTTCCAGGGCCCAGGTGGAACGTTCGTGGCCGAGGGCCGACGCCGGGAGACCGGTGCCGTCACCGCCGCCATGGTTCGCCTGGGCGCGGTTGACCCCGTCGAACTGCCCACCCTCGTCGAGGCCGACCGGTCCTACGCCGCGTCCGAGATCACCGCTCTCCTGGCCTACTGGCTGCGCGCACTGCGGGGACCGGTGGTGAACCGTCCGTCGCCCGATTGCCTGGCCGGCCCGGGCTGGTCGATCGAGGAGTGGCTAACCCGAGCCGCTCGTGCCGGTGTGCCCACCGGGACCTGGGCCCGCCACCCCGGCGAGACGCCCCCGCCGCCGCCCGAGGTGGACTGGGTGACGGTGGTGGGCGGTGAGGTGTTCGGAACTCTCCCCGCTCCAGCCGTGGCCGGCGCGCTGGCAACCCTGGCCGCCGCCGGCGGCGTGGGCGTGCTGGGCGCCGGGTTCGTCGCCGGCGGCGACGCGGCCGGCACCGCAGGGGAGGGCCGGGCCCACCTGGCCCGGGTCACCCTCTGCCCGGCCCTCGACGGCGAGGACGAGCGCCGGGCCCTGGCCGCCCTCCTGGCCCGGCCCCGGTGATCCTGGTCTGGGGCGCGGAGGGCGACGCGCCCACCGATGCCGTCGTGGATGCCCTGGTCCGGTCCGGCGCACCCCATGTCATGGTCGACCAGCGCCTCCCGCTGCCCGCTCCCGTCCGGTTCGACTTCGGTGGACGGTTCGGGGGCAACCTCGGCGTGGTCGACCTGGACGAGGTGACCGCCGTGTTCATGCGGCCCCAGGGCGCCGACGCCCCGGGGGATTCGTGCACGGCCCCGGCGGAGCGGGCCCGGTTCGACCGGTGGCTGCTGGCCTGGACCGAGCTCACCCCGGCCCTGGTGGTCACCCGGTTGTCGGCCCAGGCGTCCAACACCTCGAAGCTGTTCCAGGCATCGGTCATCGCGTCGTCCGGTTTCGCAGTGCCCGACAGCCTGGCCACCACTGATCCGGTGGCCGCCCGGATGTTCGTGGACCGTCACCCGGCGGTCATCTACAAGTCCCTGAGCGGCGTCCGCAGCATCGTCCGCCGGCTGCGCCCCGACGAGCGGGACCGGTTGGACGACGTGAGCGGCTGCCCGACGCTGTTCCAGGAGTACGTCGCCGGGACCGACTACCGCGTCCACGTGGTGGGCGAGGAGCTGTTCGCCACGATGGTCGCCAGCGAGTCCGACGACTACCGCTACGACCGCAGCACCGAGAGGGTCGCGGTGACGCTGCCCGGGCCGCTGGCCGGGCGCTGCGTGGCCCTGGCCCGGGCCCTGGCCCTGCCGGTGGCCGGCATCGACCTGCGGGCCACCCCGACGGGCGACTGGGTGTGTTTCGAGGTGAACCCAGCGCCGGCCTTCCCCTACTTCGAGGAGGGCACCGAGGTGGCCGACGCCATCGCCCGCCTCCTGGCCGCGGGCCCGTTGAACGGTCGGCGCGGGACCGCTCCAGTGCCTTGACGGCGGACCGGGCCGCCCACCCTCCGGTATCCCGTAGACGCCGGCCGCGGGACGCGTTCGCCTTCTGCCGCTGGGTTTCCCACGAGCCTCGCACGTGCCTCCGGGCACCCGGGAGGGCCATCTCGTCCCTCGCTCCAGAGGTATCGGGGGCCCGGGCTCGTACAGGACACCGCACCGTCACCCCGCTCCGCGTGGGCGAACGGTGCGCGTCAGGTGCGCGGCGGGAAGAGCGGCGACAGGTCGATCAGCGGCTTGGCGGTGGTGGGCGGGGCCGCCGACGGCGGCGGCTCCGGTGCGGGGGCGGCTCCCGCCGGCGGGCCCGGCGCCGGGACGGGCGAGCCGGCGGTACCGCCGCCCCCGTTCAGGACCGCGTCGTCCCGGAGGTCGACGAACATGCGGGCCGCGTCCTCGCCGAGGTAGACCACCGACGCGCGGCCGGCCATGCCGATGCGACCGGGCGCCACCACGCTGCGGATGTTGCCCGGGTCCAGGCCCCGGGCCAGCGCGGCCAGCCCGAGCAGGCGGTCCGGGGCGACATCGAGGGCGGCATGGCGGAGCAGCACGTCGACCCACCGCCGGAGGCCGCCGTCGTCGCCGATCTCGGCCCGCATCTTGGCCAGGGCGGCCAGCACGAGGGTGCCCTGGTTGGCGGAACGCCCGAAATCCCCGTTCGGAACGTCGGTGCGGTTGCGGCTGAAGGCCAGGGCCTGGGCGCCGTTGAAACGGTGGATGCCGGCGGCGAAGCGGGCGCCCGAGTTGCGGTCGTTCATCGACCGATCGACCCGCACGTCGATCCCGCCCAGCTCGTCGACCATCGACGCGAAGCCGGCGAAACCGGTCAGCACGTAGTAGTGGACCGGAAGACCGGTGAGGCGGCGAACCGTCTCGGCCATGAGGCTCGGGCCGCCGGCCGACAGCGCGCTGTTGATCTTGCCCCGGCCGCGGCCGGGAATGTCGACGTAGGAATCGCGCGGCAGGCCGAGAACGGTGCCCTGCCCGCGGCGCGGGTCGACGGCCAGGAGGTGGATGGAGTCACCGTTGGTGCGGCGGACGTCCTGCCCGGGCCGGGCGTCGGACCCGACGACCAACACAAAGGTGAGGTCCGGCGACACCGCCACCGTGCTGTTGAAGGCGATGGCGCCCGCGTAGGCCTGGCCGTCGGGGTTCTTCAGCGTCGACCCGTCCGGCGCCCGGGCGCCGGACGGATCCGCCGCCGGAGGGGGCGGGGCGAGGGTGCTGTCCGGAGCGGTGGGGATGGTGGGGCCGGGGAGCGCCGTCGTCGTCGAGCGCCTGGTGCTGCCGATGACCACGTCGGGCTGGCCAGCACCGCCGCCCGAGCAGGCGGCCGCGGCGGCGAGGACGAGCGCGGCAAACCACACCACCACCCCCCGTTTTCCCTCCCGCACCGCACGGATGGTACGGGTCGACGGCCGGGGAAGGCAACGACGGGCCTCCGTTGCCCGTGCCGCCGGTTCGATCGGGAGGTTCGTCGGCGTCGCCACCGGGCGGCCGCCCTGGCCACGATTCGTTGTCCCGGGCTCCGTCGCTGGGTATGGGTGGACCGACCATCCCGCCGACACGACCGGAGCATCCCATGAAGCGATCTTCCCGCCTTCTCCTGCTGGTCCCCCTGCTCGCGATGGTGGCCTTGGGCGCCTGCGGAGGCAGTGACGGCGACGATGCCGCGGGCGAGGCCGCAGGCGACGATGGCCGGCGCGGGACGGACTCCGCCTTCGCCGCCCTCATGGTCCCCCACCACGCGCACGCCCTGGAGATGGCAGAGCTGGCGGTGACGAAGGCCACCAGGGCAGAGACCAGGGACCTGGCCCAGCGGATCATCGACACCCAGCAGCGGGAGATCACCACGCTCGAGGGGTTCCTCGACACCTTCGGCGCCGAGCCGGCGATGCCGCCCGCCCCGGCCATGGAGCTCATGGAAGGCCAGATCGAGCAGCTCGCGACGGCCACCGGCGCCGGCTTCGACCGCGCCTTTCTCAAGGCCATGAGCGACCACCACCTGTCCGCCATCCAGATGGCGGAGATGGAGATCGGCGGCGGCACCTTCCCGGCCGCCGTCGAGCTGGCCGAGGAGATAGGGGACACCCAGGAGAAGGAGATCGCCGAGATGCTCGGGATCATGGCCTTCCTGGGCTGACGCCCGCCCCCGGTCAGCCTGACAGAAGGGCACCCGGCCACGATCGAGCCCACTCGCTAGCCTGCGCTCGGTGGGCGCCGACTACGAGTTCTTCACGGTGTGGCGAGTGGCCGGCACCATCGAGGAGGTGCGGGCCGTGCTGGCCGACGCCGAGTCGCTGCCCCGCTGGTGGCCGGCGGTATACCTCAGCGTGCGCCTCGTCGACGAGGGAGCAGCCGACGGCGTGGGACGCACCGTCGACCTGCACACCAAGGGGTGGCTGCCCTACACGTTGCGGTGGACGCTGCGCATCACCGAGCCGATGACCGACGAGGGCTTCGCACTGAGCGCCAGTGGCGACCTCGACGGCACAGGGCGCTGGACGTTCCGCCAGGACGGTCCGGAGGTCGAGATCACCTACGACTGGCGGATCAGCGCCACCAAGCCGTTGCTGCGACGGTTGAGCTGGCTTCTCAAGCCGGGGTTCTCGGCCAACCACCACTGGGCGATGGCCACCGGCCGGACGAGCCTCGCCCTCGAGCTTCGGCGCCGTCGCGCGGCCACCGACGCCCAAGCCGACCGGGTGCCGCCGCCACCGCCGACCACCTTCCGCCGTTTCGTGCGTCCACCCGCCAGCTGACTCGCGCTTTCGAGTACATAGGCGTCGGTTTCCGACGCCTATGTACTCGGGACAGCGTCCAGGGGCCGAAGGAGCCCGAAATACCGGGCGCCCGGTGTGTGGTATCGTGCCGGGAACCGCCCCAGGATCAGCCCGCGGGCACGCCACCCCGTTCGGGTGCGCGTACGGCGGGCAGTTGCTCAGGAGGTCGACATCACAGCCCTCTCGCAGGACGCGGCGCCACCGCCGCTGTCGCTCCGCTTCTCCCGCAACGACGGCCACGTCGTCATCGAGGTGGCCGGCGAGCTGGACATCGCCACCGCTCCCCTCCTGCACGAGCGGCTGGCCGACATCATCGAGGCGCAGGGCAACCTCGCCGTCGTCCTCGACCTGGCCGGGCTGACGTTCATCGACTCGAGCGGGCTCACCGCGCTGGTGACGGCGCACAAGCGCTTGGCGGCCCACGGCGGCCGGCTCAACCTCACCCGACCGTGCCCGGCCACCCGGCGGGCCATCGAGATCACCGGTCTCCACCGGGTCCTCACCGTGACCTGATCCGGCTGTCCGTAGCATCCGCAGGGTGCCCTACGCCGTACCGGGCGACGACATCCTCGCCGCCATCGACGCACCGCCGACACCGGCCAGCTCGCTGAGCCCCGACGCCCGCCACGTCCTGCTGATCCACTACGAGGCCCACCCGCCCGTCGCCCTCCTGGCCCGTCCCTTCCTGCGGCTGGCCGGCGTGCGGGTCGACCCGGCGATCCGCGGCCGCCAGCGCACCTACCGGAGCACCGGGCTCACCCTGGTGTCGGTGGCGGACGGCTCGCACCGCGCCGTCGCCCTCCCGGCGGCCGGCCTGGTCACCCAGGCCTGGTGGTCGCCCGACGGCCGGCGCGTCGCCTTCACCGTCGACGGACCGGACCGGATCGCGGTGTGGGTCGCCGACGTCGCCACCGCGGTGGCCGCTCCCGTGCCCGGCCTGGTGGTCTCCGACGTCCTGGCCACCCCGTTCCGGTGGAGCCGCGACAGCGCAAGCCTCCTGGCGGCCACGGTGCCCGGCGACCGCGTGGGGCGGCCCCCGTCGGCCGTCGAGACGACCGGGCCGTTGGTCCAAGAGACGGCGGGCAAGCTCTCGCAGATGGCGACGTTCCAGAACCTGCTCGCCTCGTCCGCCGACGAGGACCGCTTCGAGGACCTGGCGACCACCCGGCTGGCGCGGGTCGACCCCGTGGCCGGCGGGAGCGAGCCGCTCGCCGCCGACGGCCTGGTGTGGTGGTTCGCCGAGTCGCCGGACGGCTCGGCCGTGCTGGTCCACCGGCTGCGACGGCCGTACTCCTACCGGGTCCCCTACCAGTACTTCTCCAGGACCGTCGAGGTGTGGGCGGGTGGACGGTGCACCGTGCTGGCCGACCTCCCGGTGTCCGACGAGGTGCCCCGCCAGGGCGTCCCGCGCGGCCCCCGCAACGTCTGCTGGGACGAGCGGGCCCCGGCCTCGCTCCTGTGGATCGAGGCCCTCGACGGGGGCGACCCAGTGGCGCCCGCTGAGCACCGCGACCGTGTGATGCGGGCGCAGGGAGCTCTCGCGACGCCCACCGAGGTGCTCCGGACCCGGCACCGGTGCACCGGATGGGTCCACCTGGACCAGGGCCACGCGGTCGTGCTGGCCGAGCACGACCGCGACCGGCGGTGGCACACCTCGTGGCTGGTGCCGCTGGACGCACCCGAGTCCCGGCGCGTGCTCTTCGACCGGTCGATCGACGACGCCTATGGCGACCCGGGCCGGGCGCTGCGCTCCCACCACCCGGACGGCACCGACACCGCTCTCCAGGTCGGCACCTCCATCTTCCTGCACGGTCCCGGCGCCAGCCCCGAGGGCCGACGGCCCTTCCTCGACCGCTACGACCTGGTCGACGGCGCCACCGAGCGCTTGCACCGCAGTCCGGCCGATGCCCTGGAGACACCGGTCGGTTTCGTCGAGGACCGCCGTGCCCTCCTCGTTCGGCGGGAGAGCACGACCGAGCCGCCGAACCTGGTCGTGGTGCCCGTCGGCGGGACCGGGGCCGAGGGGGAGGACGGCGGGCGGCGGCGCCTCACCGACTTCCCCGATCCCCACCCGCAGCTCACCGGGATGGTGAAGCAGCTCCGGGCCCACCGGCGGCCCGACGGCGTCGGCCTGTCGGGCGTCTTGCACCTGCCCCCCGGCCACGACCCGGCCCGGGACGGCCGGCTCCCCCTGGTCCTGTGGGCCTACCCGCGCGAGTACAACGACGCCGGCACCGCCGGCCAGGTGCGGGGCAGCGACCAGGGGTTCACCCGCCTGCACGCCCTCCTGCCCATCTGGTTCGTGCTCCGTGGGTATGCAGTGTTCCTGGACGCGACCATGCCCGTCATCGGCGACCCCGAGACCATGAACGACACCCACCTCGCGCAGGTGGCGGCCGCGGCCCGAGCCCACATCGACGCCCTGGACGGCGACGGGATCATCGACCGCTCGCGGGTCATCGTCGGTGGCCACAGCTACGGCGGGTTCATGACGGCCAACCTGCTGGCGCACACCGACCTGTTCGCGGCCGGGATCGCCCGCAGCGGCGCGTACAACCGGACGCTCACCCCTTTCGGCTTCCAGTCGGAGCGGCGCACGTTCTGGGAGGCGCCGCACGTGTACGACGCCGTCTCGGCCCTCCGTCACGCCGACAAGATCACGGCCCCGCTCCTGTTGATCCACGGCGCGGCCGACGACAACCCGGGCACGTTCCCGGTCCAGTCCGAGCGCCTGTTCCAGGCGCTGCAGGGCAACGGCGGCACGGCGCGCCTGGTCGTGCTGCCCCACGAGGGCCACGGCTACGTCGCCCGGGAGTCGGTCCTGCACGTCCTGGCCGAGCAGTTCGCCTGGGCCGACCGTTGGGCCCCGGCGACGGTGAACGGTCAGTGACGAGCCAGTGACCGGCCCGGGAGGCCGGTCCATGAGCATTCACTGGTGCACCATCCAAAGGATGGTGCACCAGTGACCGACGTGGCCGGCGCGGTGCGGTCGGTCGTGCGGGTGGCGGTGGCCACCGCGGGCCAGGCCGGCCGGGCCTCGGCCGAGGCGCTCGGGGAGGCGGTCGAGGCGCCGGCCCGCGCCCTGGCCCGGCGGGTGACGGCGCGGGCCGTCGCCCAGCCGGCACCGGTGGCCGACCGGGCGACGCTCGCCGAGGCGTTGGCCCGCCCGGCTCGGGGCCCGGCGCTGGGCGGGACGACGGCCGCCGCGCTGGCGGCCCGGGTGGCCCGGCGGATAGGCCCGCTGCGCTTCCTCGCCCGGCGCGCCCCGATGTGGCTCGTGGTGTCGGCCGGGCCGGCGCTGCACGCCTCGATCAGCCGGGGCGCCGACGAACTCGGCCTGGTGGCCTCGCACCTCGTACTCCGGGCGCGCCAGGCCGACGTCCAGGTCGAGCCGGAGCTGGTCCGCCGGGCCGCCGTCCAGGTCCTCGCCGGCGCGCCGGTGGACCCGGAGGCCGAGCCCCACCACGCCCGGCTGGCCCTGGAGTGGATCGCGCGCGCGGCCCGCTCGGCACTGCCGCGGTCGGCCAGCCTCGCCCCGCCCGACCCCGACGCGATCGCGGCCGCGGCGGCAGGCGTGGCCCCCTCGTCGCTCGGCGCGGGGACGGCGGAAGCGTGACCACGCGGACCATCCTGGAGCTGGTGATGGTCGTGTCCCTGGCCGGGATGGTGGTGTCGGTCATGGCGCGCCTGGTGACCGGCCGGCTCCGGCCGCCCCGGTGCGCCAGCTGCGGCGGCCCGGCCTCGCGGGCCTATCCCCTGTGCCGCCACTGCGGCTCGATGGCGCAGGACTCGCCCCCGGAAGGCCGCTCGACACCAGCCACCTAGAGTCGACGGGTGGAGGGCACCGGCTCGGAGCTGCCGCAGGGCGCGGCCAAGGTGGCGGCGGTGCGCTCGATGTTCGACGCCATCGCCCCCCGCTACGACCGGGTGAACCGCCTGCTGACCTTCGGCATGGACGTGGGTTGGCGCCGCCGGACGGTGGCGGCCCTCGGCCTGGCGCCGGGGGCGCGCGTCGTCGACGTCGCGGCCGGCACCGGCGACCTGTGCCGCGAGCTGGACCGAGCCGGCCACCGGTCCGTCGGCGTCGACATGGCCCTCCAGATGCTGGCGCACGCCCGTACGGCGGCGCCCCTGGTCCAGGCCGACGCGCTGGCGCTGCCGCTGCCTGACGGGGCGGCCGACGGCCTCACCTGCGGTTTCGCCCTCCGCAACTTCGTGGATCTCGGCGGCTTTCTGGCCGAGTCGGCCCGGGTGCTGCGACCGGGCGGGAGGATGGCGCTCCTGGAGGTGTCCGAGCCGGCCCATCCGGTGCTGCGGACCGGGCACCGCCTGTACTTCGGACGGGTGGTGCCGGTGGTGGGCGGATGGCTCTCCGACAAGGCTGCCTACGCCTACCTCCCCAAGTCGGTGGCCTACCTGCCCGATGTCCCAACCCTGCTCGCCATGGTGCGCGAGGCGGGTTTCGAGTCGATCACCAGGCGAGCCCTCAGCACCGGCATCGCCCAGCTCGTCACCGCCACCCGCCGGTGACCGGCCTCAGTGCCCGTACCGTCGCGATCGACGGCGCGGGCGTCGACCTCCTGGCCTTCGCCGGCGACGACGGCGTGCTGATCGAGCGGGCGGGCTGCGGCCTGGCCGGCCGGGGCGTCGCGCTGCGGGTCCCGGCCGAGGACGCCGAGGCGGCGCTGGCCGCCATCGCGACAACAGACGAGGTCGGGCTCCCCGGCTGCGGCCCGGTCGTGGTGGGCGCCCTGCCCTTCGACCGCTCGGCGCCCGGCTGGCTCGTCGTCCCCCGCTCGGTCCTCGGGCGGGACGCCAACGGCACGGTGTGGATGACGACGGTCGACGGTGGTGCACCGCCCCGCCCGGCCGCGCCCCCACGCCGGCCACCCGACGGGTTCGGGCTGCGGGCCTCCCGCTCCCACGACGAGTGGTGCGAGGTGGTCCGCGCCGCCATCGCCGAGGTGGCCCGGGGGGCGCTTCGCAAGGTCGTGGTGGCCCGGGAGGTCGTGGTGGAGGCCAACCGGCCCATCCTCCCGGTGGACGTGGTGGGGCGGCTCCGTGCGCTCTATCCGTCGTGCGTGCTGTTCTCGGTCGACGGATTCGTCGGCGCCAGCCCCGAGCTGCTGGTCGGGCGGCGGGGCCGGGACGTACGGTCGCACCCGCTGGCCGGCACCATCCCCCGGTCGGGAGACCCGACCGTGGACGCCCGGGCCGCCGAAGCACTGCTGGCGTCGGCCAAGGACCGCGAGGAGCACCGCCTGGTCGTCGACGCGGTGGCGGCGCGGCTGGCGACCGCCTGCGCCGAGTTGGACGTGCCGGCCGTCCCGTCCATCGTGCCGTTGCGCAACGTGTCCCACCTCGGCACGCTCCTCACGGGCCGGTTGTCCGACCCGGCGCCGTCGGCGCTGGCGGTGGCCCGCCTGCTGCATCCCACGCCGGCGGTGGCCGGCACGCCCACCGACGCCGCGCTGGCCTGGCTGGCCGCCGCCGAGGGCCTCGACCGCGGCCGCTACGCCGGGCCGGTGGGCTGGATGGACGCACGGGGCGACGGCGACTGGGCGGTGGGCATCCGCTCGGCCGAGCTGGACGGCCATCGGGCCCGGCTGCTGGCCGGCGTCGGTGTGGTGGCCGACTCCTCGCCCGAGGCCGAGCTGGCCGAGACCCAGCTCAAACTCCAGGCCCTCCTGGCCGCCGTCGTCCGGCCATGAGCGAGCACCGAAGCGCAGCGGCGGAGCGCAGCTCCATCGGCACTCATGGGTGCACCATCCTCCGGATGGTGCACCCATGAGCCGGGAGGGTCAGGCGAGGCGGGTGAGCTCGACGGTGACGGTGATGCCCTCGGCCGCCGCCCCGCGGTAGATGCCCTTGAGCGGGGGGACGTCGGCGTAGTCGCGGCCCCGGCCCACCAGCACGTGGTGCGGGCCGACGGCGACGGCGTGGGTCGGGTCGAGCGCGTACCAGTCGCCGGTCCACGCCTCCACCCACGCGTGGCTCTCGCCGGCCGCGTCGGCGCCCACCTCCACGTCGGGCGTCCCGAAGGCGTACCCGGACACGTAACGGGCCGGGATGCCCATGGCCCGCAGCAGGCCGAGGGTCACATGGGTGAAGTCCTGGCACACGCCGCCGCCCCCGGCCAGGGCCTGGGCCGCCGTGGTGGTCACGTCGGTGGTGCACGTGTCGTAGGCCAGCCGGGAGCGCACCCAGTCCGCCGCCGCGTCCGCTCCGGCCACCGGGTCGGGGGCCGAGGCGCCCAGCTGACCGGCGACGTCGACCAGCTCCTCCGCCACGGGCACGTAGTGGGTCGGTCCGAGCAGCTCGGCGAACCGGTCGGCCACGGCCGGCTGGCGCTGCTCGGCCCACCGCAGGGCCGTCCGGGGGACGGCAGTCGCCGTCCGCACCACCGAGCTGCCCGTCACCGCCAGCTCGCTGTGGGCCACCTGCACGTCGAAGGCGTCGACCATCGTGCCCCAGTAGTCCCAGTAGCGCAGGACCGGCGCGGCGGGACTGACCACCGTGGCCGCCTCGACCACCTGCTGCACGTCGGTGGTGAGCGGCGTCACGCGTGCCTCGTTGTAGGAGGACAGCACGTCGCCTGCGTAGCGATAGGCGGTGCGGTGCCGGATGGCCACCTGCCAGCCCGTCACGGCCGCATCGCCGCCTCCAGGTTCAGCTCCAGCGGCGTGCGGCTGAAGAACCGGGCGGCCACCGCGGCGCCCGCGCCGGCGCAGGCCGACTGGAGGCCGGCCAGGTGCGAGAGGAGGTCGTCCACCAGGTCACCCACCTCGGCGAACTCCAGCTCGTTGCGGGCGCGGCCGAGGAGGCGCCGGGCCTCGTCCTGCAGCCCGGCCCGGTCGGCGCGGGGGTCCAGCTCGGCCAGGCAGTGCTCGGCCTGGGTGAGGGCCGACAGGGCCGACCGGGGGAAGAGCCGGTCCAGCAACAGGAACTCGGCGACCAGGGCCGCGCTCGGCGCCCGCCGGTAGGTCCGCAGGAAGGCCTCCTGGGCCGAGCACGACCGCAGTGTCGTCACCCAGTCGGGCGAGCCCAGCGGGGTGCCGAAGCAGGCCCACAGCAACCGCGCCGTCATGTCCACCCGCTCCAGGCTGCGACCCAGCACCAGGAACCGCCACGCGTCGTCACGGGTCATGGTCGAGTCGGCCAGCCCCGACACGATGGCCGCCCGCTCCTTCACCCAGCTGAAGAAGCGGTGGGGACCCTGCTCGACGTCCCGGGCCCGGCCGGCCAGTGCGTGGTAGGTGCCGTTGAGGCATTCCCACATCTCCGACGACAGGATCTCGCGGCTGCCACGGGCGTTCTCCCGGGCGGCGATCAGGGACCCGACGATGGAGCACTGGTTGGCCGGGTCGAGGCCGAGGACGTGCACGACGCCGGCCACGTCGTGGCCGGCGGGCCCCGGGGCGGCGCCCATGGCGTCGAGCAGCACGCCGCATGCGGACGCCTCGTCCACCGCCGGGTCCACCAGCACGTGCAGCACGTGGACGTCGAGGATGCGGGCGGTGTCCTCGGCCCGCTCGACGTAGCGGCCCACCCAGTAGAGCGACTCGGCCAACCGGCTCAGCATGGCCCCGCCACTACTGCTCCTCGCGGTCGAACCCGGCCGGCGGGCCGGGATCGGGCCGCGGGGCCACAGGCGCCAGCCCCAGGCGGGCCGGGGCGGTCGGCCGGCCGGCGCTGGTCAAGGCGCCGGCATCGGCCATGGTGGCGGCCAGCACCCAGGAGTCCTTCGAGCCGCCGCCCTGGCTCGAGTTGACGACGAGGTTGCCCTCGTCGAGCGCCACACGGGTGAGCCCGCCGGGGACCACCCAGATCGAGTCGCCGTCGTTGACCGCGAACGGCCGGAAGTCGACGTGGCGGGGCCGCAACCGGTCGCCCACCAGCGTGGGCGCCGTCGACAGGTTCACCACCTCCTGGGCGATCCACTGGCGCGGGTCGGCCGCCACGCGGGCGCCCAGCGCGGCCAGCTCCGCATCGGTGGCGGCCGGCCCGACGACCAGGCCGTGGCCGCCGGAGCCGTCCACCGGCTTGAGCACCAGCTCGTCGAGGCGCCTCAGCACGTGGGCCAGCTGGTCCGGCTCGGTCAACCGGTAGGTGCGGACGTTGTCCAGCACCGGGGACTCGCCGAGGTAGTACCCGATGAGGTCGGGGACGTAGCTGTAGACCAGCTTGTCGTCGGCCACGCCGTTGCCCACGGCGCTGGCGAGGGCGACGTTGCCGGCCCGGGCGGCGTTGAGGATGCCGAGCGACCCCACCACCGACGACGGCTCGAAGTGCAACGGGTCCAGCCAGTCGTCGTCGACCCGCCGGTACACCACGTCGACGCGTTGCTCGCCCTCGGTGCTGCGCATGTAGACGACGTTGTCGCGGCACACCAGGTCGCGGCCCTCGACCAGCTCGACGCCCATCTGGCGGGCCAGGAAGGTGTGCTCGAAGTAGGCCGAGTTGTTGACCCCCGGCGTCAGCACCACCACGCGCGGTTCGGGGGCGCCCAGTGGGCTGGCCGCCCGCAACGCCTCCAGCAGGCGGGCGGGGTAGCTGTCCACCGGCCGCACCCGCTGGCCGGTGAACAGGTCGGGGAACACGCGGGCCATGGTGCGGCGGTTCTCCACCACGTAGGAGATCCCCGACGGGATGCGCAGGTTGTCCTCCAGGACGTAGAAGCGGCCGTCGTCGCCCCGGGCCAGGTCGATCCCGGCGACGTGGGCCCGCACGCCGTTGGGCGGGACGATGCCCATGGCCTGGCGGCGGAAGTGACGCGAGCTGGTGACCACACCGGACGGCACCACGCGGTCGCCCAGCACCTGTTGCGCTCCGTACACGTCCGCCAGGAACGCCTCCAGGGCGCGGACCCGCTGAACGACTCCAAGCTCGATGACGGCCCACTCGTCGGCGGTGATGACCCGGGGCACCAGGTCGAGCGGGAACGGCCGCTCCTCACCGGAGAGGGAGAAGGTGATGCCCTGATCACGAACGGCGCGGTCCCGGGCGTCGCAGCGCCGCCGGAAGTCCCCGCTGGACAGGGCCTGGAGCGCGTCCGCCAGGTTGACCACGCCCGATCGGGCGACACCGGGCCCCTCGAACAGCTCATCCCACCCGGGCGGGTCGTAGCCGTCCAGCAGGTCGCCCATCCGCCCGTGCTAACACCTGACTGTTTCGCCCCTGTTACGGCTTGCCTTCCCGAAGGTCAACTTGCCGGCCCACCCGTCCGGGCACCATCGGGGCGGTGCGAGACTCGGCCCGGTGAGCACGCAGCCGGGGGGCGTGGTGGACGGCCGGTCGCCGGCGATCATGCCCGTCGGGGGCCTGTCCGCCGACGACCCGCTGGCCGTGCTGTTCGACCTGTGCCTGGCCGAGCAGGAGGAGCCCGAGGTCGTCTGGCTGCTGCACCGGCTGCGCAGCGAGCCCGCCGCCGACGCGCTGGCCGACGTCGACCCCGAGACGGCCGCCCGACTTTCCCGGGCCCTGGCCACGTCGTTCCTCCTGTCCAACCTGAGCCAGCAGGTGGCGCGCGTCGAAGGACTGGCCGGGGAGCCCGAGCCCGCCGGTGCCTCGCTCCGCCGCACCGTCGACCGCCTCATCGAGGAGAACCTCGACCCCGAGCTGCTGCGCGCCGTCCTCGGCCGCCTGGAGCTGCGCCCGGTGTTCACCGCCCACCCGACCGAGGCGGCGCGGCGCTCGATCCTGACCAAGCTGCGGTCCATGGCCGAGCTGCTGCACCAGCGCCCGTCGCAGGCCGGCGCGGCGGCCCGGGCGCGGGTCGACCGCCGGCTGGCCGAGCTGATCGCGCTGGTCTGGCAGACCGACGAGCTGCGCCAGCGGGCCCCGGCGCCGGCCGACGAGGCCGGTGCCGTGCTCTTCTACCTCGACGAGCTGGCCCGCACCGTCGTGCCCGACCTGGTCGAGGAGCTCGAGCTGGAGCTGGCCCGGCTGGGGCACCGGCTCCCGCCCGGGGCCCGGCCCGTGCGGCTCGGCACCTGGGTCGGCGGCGACCGGGACGGCAACCCGTTCATCACACCGGCCGTCACCATGGAGACCCTCGCGCTCCAGCACGAACGGGCCCTGGCCAACCTGGCCGGCGCGGTCCAGGGTCTCATGTGGCACCTCAGCCCGTCGACGCGGGTCGTCCCCTGCTCCTCGGAGCTGGCCGACAGCCTGCTGGTCGACGACGCCGCGCTGCCGGGCGGGCCGGGACGGCCGGACGGGCCCTTCGCGGCCGAGCCGTACCGGCGCAAGTGCGCCTACATGCTGGACCGGCTGCGCAACACCGCGGCCCGCATGGCCGCCGACGGCCCGCACGTACCGGGCAACGACTACCGCGACCCCGCCGGCCTCCTGGGCGACCTGGCGCTGATCGAGTCCTCCCTGCAGACCAATCGCGGCTCGCTCGTCGCCCACGGCGAGGTGCGCCGCGTCATGCGGATCGCCGCGACCAGCGGCTTCCACCTGGCGACGATGGACATCCGTGAGCACGCGGCCGTGCACCACGCCGTCCTGCGCCACCTCGTCGACGGGGCCGGCGGCGGCACACCCTACGACGAGCTCGACCGGCCGGCCCGGACCGCCATGCTGGCCGCCGAGCTGGCCAGCCGCCGGCCGCTCAGCTCGCCCGCGGCGATCCTGCCGCCGGGGGCGGCCGCCACCATGGGCATCTTCCACACGGTGCGGGCCGCCCTCGACCGCTACGGGCCCGACGTCATCGAGAGCTACCTGCTGGCCCACACCAAGGGCCCTGACGACGTGCTGGCCGCCGCCGTGCTGGCCCGCGAAGCCGGCCTGGTCGACGTGCCTCTGGGCGTGGCCCGAATCGGCTTCGTACCGCTGCTGGAGACCGTCGACGACCTGGCCCGCGCCGGGGCCACGCTGGACACGCTGCTGTCCGACCCGACCTACCGGCGCCTGGTGTCGCTGCGAGACGACGTGCAGGAGGTGATGCTCGGCTACTCGGACTCCAACAAGGAGGCCGGCATCACCACCTCGCAGTGGGAGATCCACAAGGCGCAGCGGGCGCTGCGGGACGTGGCCGGGCGCCACGGTGTGGTGCTGCGCCTGTTCCACGGGCGGGGCGGCACGGTCAGCCGGGGCGGCGGACCGACGCACGACGCCATCTTGGCCCAGCCCTACGGCACGCTCGAGGGGCTCATCAAGGTGACCGAGCAGGGCGAGGTCATCGCGGCCAAGTACGGGCTGCCCGGTCTGGCCCACCACAATCTCGAGGCCGCCCTCGCCGCCCTGCTGCAGGGCTCGCTGCTCCATCGCGCCGCCCGCCTGCCGCCCGGCGTGCTCGCCGACTGGGACGGGGCGATGGACGTCGTGTCCGAGGCGGCGGCCGGTGCCTACCGCTCGTTCACCTCCTCGCCCGGCCTGCCGGAGTACTTCTACGCCTCGACGCCGGTCGACACGCTCGACTCCCTCAACATCGGTTCCCGACCGGCGGTGCGCAGCGTCGATCGTGGCCTGGCGTCGATGCGGGCCATCCCGTGGGTCTTCGGCTGGACCCAGTCGCGCCAGACGGTGCCCGGCTGGTTCGGCCTGGGCCGCGGCCTCGCCGCCGCTCGCGAGGCGGGGCTCGGTGAGACCCTGGCCGCCATGCACGAGTCGTGGCACTTCTTCCGGGCCTTCGTGGCCAACGTCGAGATGACGCTGGCCAAGACCGATCTGGCCATCGCCGCGCACTACGTGGACACCCTCGTCGACCCGTCGCTCCGCCACCTGTTCGGCGCCGTCACCGACGAGTACCACCGGACCGTCGAGGAGGTCCTCTCCTTGACCGGGCAGCGGCGCCTGCTCGACAGGGACCCGGTCCTGCAGCAGCGGCTCGACGCCCGGCGGCCGTACCTCGATCCGCTGTGCTATCTCCAGGCCGGGCTGCTGGCCCGCATCCGGACGACCGACGACCCCTCGCCGCTGCTGCGCCG